>FWPV01005731.1_pt1 | contig 24536 bp, 19 predicted proteins | sample 2228371 | NCBI WGS metagenome assembly FWPV01 (sample SAMEA103939776, study PRJEB20133) | metagenome | reverse complement strand
TGCTCTGGTATATATAGTCTTGAGATAAGAACGTAATGGTTTTTGATGATATGTTGATAGACTTCTTTGTATAGTGGAATCAGAAACACCAACTTTTTTGTTACTACCAATAAACCTTTTAGCTTGCTCTGTTCTCATAAACTGGTCTACTTGCAATAAAGGACGTTTCTTAAAAAGCATCAAAAATAAAAGGCTGAGGAAGATAACAGAAGGAGATATTCGTGGTGATACTCTGTCATCTTTTACCTTGCTTTTGATATCAAACATGGAGTAAAATTTATTACAGAAATGAATAAATCTAGAAAATAGGTTATTCATTTTCATCTCCTTATAGTTATCCCCTTGGCTGACAAGGGTAAGTGTTTACAAACCCTTGATATTACTATGTTTATCTAGTAAGAGAAAAGAAAAGAGAAATCCAAGGGGATTCATTATATATTCTAACACATTTCTACATGCCTGATAATACAATTGGGGAATTTCTGGGAAAAAAATAATATGGGTTGACATAATATTTAAGTTTTTAGTAAAATACTTAACGTTGGATTTCGAACCAGGTGCCAATATTCTTGGCGAAGAGGGAATATGGTGAAAATCCATAACTGTCCCCGCAACTGTGATTGGCATTTAAGTTTCTATCACATTGTCCAGGTATAAAGTTTTTGTTTGTAAACTCTGAACAACAATTTACATAAGACACTGTAAAAACAAACACGGAAGCACAGAGATATTTAATCACGAATGTCACGAATAGAACGAATAACACGAATATGAATTAAAAATTTTCGTGCCATTCGTTTTATTCATCTAATTCGTGATATTTTATTCGTGTTCTTTGTGAATAATTTTTTCTCCGTGCCTCCGTGTCTCTGTGTTTTTTCTTAAAAAGATGTGAATAAAAGGTTTATGCCCGGTCATGTTATCGTCACTGGTTCATTTTCTGCAATGGGAAATGTGCTGGGAAGGCGGATGGAAACGCCATAAGTCAGGAGACCTGCCTGGTTTTAGTAACTTGTGCTATGACCTCGGTGAGAAGGGCAGTCAAGTGATTAGCAAATTACTCAATTTAAATTTCACAATTTTTTCATGCTATTCCTTTGCAATATTTCTCCCGAAAAATCAAATTGGAAAGCAATATATGCTTAATTGTTTAGTGTATCCCCTTATAACTTTATGAAAAAAAATTTAAGCTTATCGATAGCTATTTCAATAATATCACATATAGTAATCTTAACCATTACGGCTGTTATACGAATATATACTGGTGAAGTTATTAAAGATAAAATACCCGTATCGTTAGTCAAAGAAAAAAAGGAACAACATTCACGACGCATGATTCCATCGAGACCTTTATTATCTTTAGATAAATCACCTAAAAATAAAATACCTGAACAAAGTTCATTTACTGTCAGCCAAAAAGAATATAAAGTAGCAATAATTAATGAACCAGGAATTTCAATAACACGTTTTGAACCAATCAAGCATATAAATATGGAACTAAAGACACCTGAATTAAGCTTTAAGCCCAGGGAATATATCAAAGATGGGATATTGGCAACCACTCGCAAAGATTCTACCTTGAGAGAAATAAATATAAAGCCACGCATAACCGATGGGTATGCTATATTGGGTGAAGTTCCAAAATTATTGATTGATCAACCTAAAATAGTAATGATTGATGATGTTTTAAAAGTATATACTAATTCTGTCCGAAAGAAAATAGAGTCAAAGAAAAAATATCCAATAATAGCAAGAAATATGGGCATAGAAGGACGCACCAGAATTAAATTAGTTATCAATAAGGATGGTAGTCTTGAAAAAGCTGAAATATTGGAAACTTCAGGCTATGAAATACTGGATGAAACTGCATTACAAAGTATTCGCGATGCAGCACCATTTACACCAATTCCTGATGAACTTAAAAAGAATAAACTAGAATTAAGCATCTATCTGACATTCGAAATTTCAAAGAGAGGATATGAGTAATGGCTGATATTTAAAAGCAGACAATAAGCTTATACCGTTTTAAAAAATTGTTTATATAATTTCCCAATCCCATTTGAAAAAGGAGAAATCGGGAAAGTCTCCCTTTTTCAAAGGGAGATTTAGAGGGATTTTATAATAAATGATAATTATAATGAATAATTATTTTTTTAGAATGGTATTATGCCTGGTCTTTGTCAATATTGCTTGCATACCTTTTGCTACCTATGATAGAATATCTATCGGGAAAACTTTTAATTAGTTATATTTGCCACAAAAGATTTAAATTCAAGTGTTTGAAAGTTCAATGAAGATCATTTTTTGAGATTTAGCTAGCAGGAGCTTATATGCGTCATGTTATAATCGGAACTGCTGGACATGTCGATCACGGCAAAACGTCGTTAATTAAAGCATTGACAGGAATTGATACCGATCGCTGGGAAGAAGAGAAGCGTAGAGGGCTATCAATTGGTCTTGGTTTTGCGCACTTTGATCTTCCAGATGGCTCAAAAGCAGGTATAATTGACGTTCCGGGTCATGAACGCTTTATAAGGAACATGCTTGCCGGTGTTTGGGGTATGGACCTCATACTTCTGGTAGTTGATGCTATTGAAGGTGTGAGACCTCAGACAATAGAACATCTAAGTATAATAGACCTTTTAGGCATATCCACTGGAATCGTTGTTATAACCAAGATAGACCTGGTCCCAGAATCACGCATACTTGAAGTTATAGATCAGGTAAAAACATTTTTGAAAGGTAAGCTTTTAGAAGGATCACCAATTGTTCGCGTTTCTTCAGTGACACTCCAGGGGTTAGAAGAATTAAAGCTTACGATATTGAATCAAATAAACTCAATTAAGACTCCAGAAAGGAGCATGAGTGCACCTAGATTACCGGTAGATAGAGTGTTCGTCATATCAGGTTTTGGTGTCATTGTTACCGGAACATTGATTGGTGGAACGTTGAAAAAAAATGAAGTAATCAGGATCATGCCCAAATGTATTCAAGCAAGGATTCGTGGTATTGAAGTGCATGATGAACAGGTGGAAATGGCTTTCCCTGGTCAAAGAGTAGCCTTAAACCTTTCAAACATCACAAAAAATGATATAGAACGTGGTGACTGTATAACTGAAGAAAGCCTTACTGAAACAACTTTCAGAGTTGATACATTATTAAAGATCACTGATACATGCGAAAGAGTTCTAGAAAACTGGACACGAATCCGCTTTTATTTTGGAACAAGTGAAGTCTTCGGAAGGGCAGTTCTATTATCAGAAGCGGAAGGTCTTTTCCCTGGAGATACAGGATATGTGCAATTCAAACTTGAGAGTCCCGTATTTGTCTTCCGTGGTGATAAATTCATAATTCGCGATTTCTCCAATCAAGAAACGATTGGTGGAGGTATAATCCTGAATCCTTTTCCTCCACAGCATAAGCGACTCAAAGAAGAAACCTTAAAAAAACTTAATAACTGGGCTTTGTCCTCCGATGTTAACCTTGTCCGTCTTGTTACTGAAAACAATTCTACTACAACTGCAATAAGTGAGAAGATTCTTAAATACTATTTACCGTATTCTGGAGAAAAACAGGAAGAATTATTAAAAAAGATGGAAGAAGAGGGAATAATAATTCGTTATGCATCGGGTGAAAATGTGTTAATTGCATCGGTTGAACGAATGCAGTTGAAGAAAAAAAGTATTATTGATGAATTATTAAAATTTCATAACGAAAATCCACTTGCAGAAGGTCAAAATTATTCTAAATTAAGGTCTATTATAAACACTGATGAGATAACTTTTGAACTCTTATTGCAGGAACTTATAAAAGAAGGAAAAGTTTCGCGAACAAGCAATTATATAAAGCTATCCAACTTTGAAACAGTTTTTACGGGTAAATTTGCCAGAATTGGCGAAGAAATAGAAAAAGTTTTCATTGAAAAAGGCTTTTCACCTCCGGACGAAAATGAACTTCTCGAAAAATTAGGTCTCTATGATAGGAATGATGTAAGAAATGTATATCAAGCACTGATCAGACAAGGAAGACTTGTTAAAGTAAGTAGTGATATTGTTTTCCATTCATCAATGATTGAAAAAGCTTTCGAAATAATAAAGAGCATTATTCAAGAAAAGGGACAAATGACAGCATCAGATTTCCGCCAGACAGCAAATACAAGCAGGAAATATGCTATTCCGCTTCTGGAATACTGCGATAAAACAGGTTTCACATTCAGGGAAGGCGATATAAGAAAACTGAAAATTCATAAATTAGAAAAAAAACACAAAGACTCTGAAGCACGGTAACAACTCCCATTATTCACCTTATATTTTACTTTTGAATGGATCTTATAAACTTTTGGAATTCAAGTATGGTTTCGCTTGCATTGAGTGCAGCATCTTCAACCGTTTTTAAAAGTTCTTGTTTTTCTTCATCTTTATTAATCAAGTTTGCCAGTTGAATATTAGCAATTATAGCTGTTAAAAGATTATTTAATTGGTGAGATATCATTCTGCTTTTCTGGATTAATTCCTCATAATCTTTTTCTGTATAATTTGTATTTGAATTATTACTAGATTTCTCATTCTGATTATAACTCTGTTCCTCTTGACCAATAATTGCTGAATTCAATTCTATCCTCCTGAATTTATTGATTATTTGTATAATTATTACACTTTTGTTTTTTACACATCTTAAGTGTATAAATCCCTTCATTTATTATTTTATCAACTACCTGACAAGGTCTTATAGTATAATTCCCTTTTGATATTAAAGCTTTAATTTCATTGACTTTATAATATCGAACTTCAGGGAGTTTAGCTATAAGAACGCTTAATCGCTTGTATTCTGATAACCTATCAAATAGTGTTATTTTAATATCCCTTCTTTCTTATATTTTACAGCTAAAAATTGTTAAACCACTGTTCATACACAATTAATATCACCTTGGTTACACTATGTATATCGGCATAATCAGTTTATATCTTAACCATATATTTAATTTTTTCTATAAATAGCAACATTAAGCTTCCTGGTTGTTTAATAATATTGCTTGTAATAACATACTGAACTTTTATTTTTGATTAAAATTGATTTGATATATATTTAGATAACCTAAATTCTTTATAAAAGCATAGTCTGGTATACCGGCGGGATTATAAGAATCGAAAGATATATCCACTATGAGATTTTCATATCTGTTTTGTAGATATTTTATCACACTGAATAAACCATCATATATATACCACCATGACTCTTTATTGCGATGGTGAATATGTTCCTCAGAATGACATCCTTCAGTTCTGGCATCGGGAATAATCAATCCAACTAGTTTCACATAATCAAGGTTAAATTCCTTTACCAATTCTGCAATTTCATAAGCAATATAAACTGCATATTCACTTCCCAAACACATTAATTTGCCGTTATTGCCGGGTATATCATAATCAGTAATCAGAATTATCACTTGTCTTAAAACACCATTCTGGATGTTGAGTAAGAACAAAGCTTTCTGGTTCTGCTATGGCTATATCTATACAGAGACCGAATTTCATATCGAGACTATGTACATATTCTATTATTTCATGAATATAATCATATTTGCATACCCAATCACCACGCTTGTCTGCCCAATTTCCCGAAATACAAAATATATTTGCAGAATTTTCCTTGGCTAAATTTACCTTCTCAACCAATTTTTCCTTTGTATCATCTGGCATTATATCTTCATGCCAGACTTTAAGATTATTTGATTGAAATGGGATAAAATATTCCCTGATGAAATTTGAAAGTTCCTTTTCTGCAGATTGTAAATCTCCCTTAAAAAGAAATATGAAGGTTGGTGGAATTATAAGTTTTTCTTGTGGACTTAATTGAATTTCTGCTGAATAACTCTGGGCAAAAGGTTTCATGCCAAGTGATATAGTTTTTCCGGTGGAATATATATCGCAGAATTTTAATATGCCTGGGAATTCATTACCGAAGAAAATTCCTTCATTTAAGCGGGAATTAAAGACTGCAGGAGATAGAGCAATCAAAATGGGATATGGTATCTGGTCATCACTTTTCAGTATTGCAGAATTAAATTCCTTTGTCCATGTAGGATTTTTAGATTCTAAACTATATATCTCAAGATCATATTCTGAACCTGGCATAATGGATAAAGATTCAACAATTATGCTATCTAATACTATATCTGTCCCGCTGGTATTTTCAAATTCTATCCATTTACGAATGACTGGTTTATGAGAATATATCTCATAAATTATCCTTACGTTTAAACTGGTATCTGATTTTGTTCGGGTATTTATTTCAAGGTTTTTTAGATCACCGTAGCTATTTATTTTGTAGTTTAAAAATTCGAGATTTCCATTTATCCCATTAAATTCTACTCCATTCATACGGAAAGAAAATTCCTTATCTGGAGATTTTATATAGTTTTGCATGGAAAGCTTATTTATGAAGGCATTTGTAAAAACTCGGTTTGCTTTTGTATCCAGGAAGACTCTTCTTTCTATCAGTTCGTTTCCTATTCGGAAAGTGCTATTTCTAGAATCATAGGAAATATAGAGACTTTGAATGGGTTGGATCTCTATTTTTGGAACTGTAATTTCTTGTTTTACTTTATGTCCACATCCAGAGAATAGTGAAAACAAAAAGATAAAATAGACCAATGGAACACAGAAGTATGAAGCTATCCATTTCTCCATACATCTGTGTTTTTTTCTCATTTTATAGGGTTTGACTCCTTGATTAAGTGAATTAATTGTTTTTCATTTTGACCGATGTGCCTTTTTCGGCAGATTCCATTATTGCATCGATGAGCCTCATATTTTCTCTTACTTCTTCAGGTTTGACTGCTAATTCTGCACCTTTATTAAGCACATCCGATATATTCTGGTAATAAGCTTTCCAATTCCCGCGGATAGTTTCAAGTTTCATTTCTGTAACCACACCGTTAATTTCGGTTTTCACTACTGCCCTTTCATTTGGGTCATAAACTGCTGCGTCAATATTTCCCCGCACCATCGCTGGTTCTTGTGGATCAAGACCATATTTGCAAAGTGTTCCCAAATCACCTAACACAAACCATCTGGGTTTGCTTATCCTGCAAATATTGCTTAGTTCTATGCCATAGGAAACTCCGTTTTGAAATCTTATAATGCAATTAATATGGCTTTCAATATCAATATCCCATTTACGGTGATGTGTATCGGCAAAGACAGTATCAACTTTTGATGGGACCAACCTCAGAGCTTGATCGACTAGATGAGCACCCCAGTCGTATATTTGTCCACCGACTTGCTTCTTGACCCCTCTCCAGCCTCCAGGTCTTCCATATCCTAAAATTGCTGTTTGTATTAAAAAAACCTCTCCTAAAAGTCCTTTTTCGATGGCATTTTTTACCGTTAGGTAATCGCTATCCCATCTACGGTTCTGAAAGACGCTAAGTAAAACATTGTTTTTCTTGTGGCATTCGATCATAGCATCTGCTTCAGCAGTATTCATGCACATAGCTTTGTCTACAACAACATGCCTACCTGCGTTCATGCATTTAATTGCCAATTCAGCATGTGTATCATGTGGAGTAGCAATAACAACTAGCTGAACATTATCATCTTCTAGAAGATCATCCACGCTAGCGTATGTTTTAACATTATAGTCCCTTTCTGCAGATGCACGACGGATCGGATCGCGAGTGGATATTGCATATAAATTCAGACCATCAGCCAATCTGACTAAATATGAGTGAAAACATCTCCCTGCATATCCGTATCCTACAACTGCGACATTGATCCCTGACATAAATTTAACCTCCATTCCTACATTATTTTGGGTTTTTTGATACCATATTTGTTCATTTTTTTATGAAGATAGCTTCTTTCTAATTTCAACTGCTTTGCAGTCTGACTTATATTCCATCCGTTAGCTTTTAGAGCAGATAAAATTATTTCTTTTTCAGACATATCAAGCATATCTTTCAAAGTGATCTCTTCTGAACCGTTGGATTTTGAATGATTTTCCTGTCTTATATCTAAAGCCCATTTTACATCCTGTTCCATTACTTCGTCATGGTTGATCATTATCATAATACGTTCAACAACATTTTTCAGCTGTCTGATATTACCAGGCCAATTGTAATTTATTAAGATGTCCATAGCTTCCTTAGAGAACCGCTTGGGCTTTTTCCCTGATTCCTTACAGTATAAATCCATGAAATGGATGGTAAGCTCAGGAACATCTTCCTTATGCTCACGCAATGGTGGAATGAATATAGGAATAACATTCAACCTATAATAAAGGTCTTCGCGAAAACTACCTTCTTTTATTAATTCCTGTAAATCCTTATTAGTAGCTGCTATTATCCTTACATCAACCTTGATCGTTTTCCCACCACCAACGCGCTCAATTTCACTTTCCTGTATAGCCCTTAAGACTTTAGCCTGAGTTTTTAAGCTCATATCACCGATCTCATCAAGGAAGATAGTTCCTCCATCTGCCAATTCAAACTTTCCAATAAGCCGTGATTCCGCACCAGTAAAAGCACCCTTTTCATGTCCGAAGAGTTCACTTTCAATTAGTTCATCAGGTATTGCAGCACAATTTACTTTGATAAAAGCCTTTTCCCTGCGCTTACTATGGTTATGGATCGCATGGGCAACCAATTCTTTTCCTGTGCCATTTTCTCCGTATATGAGAACTCTTCCTTCGCTTGGTCCTGCTTTTTCTATTTGTGCATAAACCTCCTGCATCGCCAGGCTTGAACCTACCATGTTATATTTTTCGTTCAGCCTCTGGCGTAGTTCCATGTTTTCTTTCTCAAGCCTGTAAAATTCGATTGCATTCCGTATTTTCACAAGCATGGGATCAAGGTCAAACGATGCTTTTTCGATAAAATCGTAAGCTCCAAGTTTGGTGGCGTTCACTGCCATCTCAAAAGTTCCTTGAGCAGACATCATAATAACTGGAATACTGGGACGAAGTTCTTTTATCCTTCTTAATACTTCAATACCATCCATTTCAGGCATTATAACATCAAGCATCACAAGGTCAATATCATTTGATACAAGTAGTTCTAATGCTTGCTCACCGTTCTGCGCTGTCAAAATTTTATATCCTTCTGATTGCTGTAATTCTAACGAAAGAGATTTCAATATATTTTTTTCATCATCAATTCATCATCAACAATTAAGATTGTGCTCATTTTAATCACTTCACAATAGGTAGATAAATAGTAAATTTTGTCCCTACATTTTCTTCGCTAGCGAATTCAATTTTACCATTATGTTCAGTAATTATCCTTTGAACAACAGTCATACCAAGACCTGTTCCACCTTCTTTTGTAGTAACATAAGGTTGAAATATTTTATCCTTTATATCAGATGGTATGCCTACCCCGGTATCGGCAAAGATTATTTTTACTAAATTAGAAATATCATTAACGGATTCTATCATAGACTCAGGAGTTTCTTGTATTGACGTCGTAATAGTTAGAGAGCCTCCGTTTGGCATAGCCTGTATAGCGTTATTAATGATATTTATAAATGCTCTTGAAATTTGTTCTTTATCTGCCATTACCTGCGGTATATTATCATACAAGTTAGTTTTAATGTCAATACCTTCTGGCAAGCTCTTATATAAAGCTAATGTGTCTTTAATAATATCATTAACGTTCTCAGGTTTTAGTTGTGCTTTTGGCATCCGTGCAAAATTGCTGAATTCATCAACTATTCGCCTCAGGCTTTCTACTTCTTCGATTATCGTATCTGTGCATTCTGTGAATATATTATCAAGATCATTGTTTTTTGATTCATAAGCTCGTTTCAGACTCCTTATAGAAAGCTGTATGGGCCAAAGCGGATTTTTTATCTCATGAGCCATAGTTCTGGCTACATCCTGCCAGGCAGCAATACGTTCTGCTGAAAGTCTTTTTTCACTTTCTTTCTTCAATGAAACTGTCATCTGGTTAACGGAATCAATCAAAAATTTTATCTCACCCTGGGCATTTGTTTTGATTTGATGATCAAGATTACCTTTTGAAATAACTTCTACACCTTCAATAAGATCTTGAATTGGTTTTGTTACACTTTTCGCAATAAAATATCCCGCAGAATAAGCTGCAATAATACCCATTATGGCTACACCAATGATGGAACGGATTAATCTACCTTGTATATCACTTGATTGTGTATTAGAATAGGCAGCAATAATTGCTCCTAGTTGAACATCATTATAAGATTTAAGAGGAATCATACCAACTGTGTAATCTTTTTTCCCTACATTAACTAATGCCAATTCAAAGTATTTTTCTTTTGGATAAAAAAATGCTTTTAACCACTTAAATCTGCTCACACGCCTCATTAAACTATTTAGCTTTGAGAATCTGGTTTTCTTTTCAGATTTGATTTCTTGTGATTTTATCCCTTTTGTCTCAGGTGATGATTGCATTACTTTTAAGAGTTTTTTCTTGAATTCTTCTGCTTGAGTTTTATCCCCAAACATAGAAGTTAGCACTTTTCCCTGAAGTAAAAATACAAAATCTGCTCCGGCATCAATTGTTCCAAGCTTTTCCCTGAGATAATATCCTCCTATCACATAAGCAAGCAATGTATCCCTTGTTTTTATAGGCATAACATATTCTACTGTCAGTCTATTGTCTGGTCGCATCCTTAATACAGGCTTTTTATATCCGGTATTTGCGAGTTTAAGGGCTTCTTTATCAATCATACCAAACCTTGCTGGATCCTGCGCGTTTGCCAATATAATACCATTTCCATCGCCAAGTTCTAAAATATCAAGAGCTGAACCGCTTCCTATTTGCCTTAATAAGTCTCGTGCGCTCTGCTCCGGACCAAGGGAACGGATTATCTCAGCCCCGTTAGCCTTTACTATCTTTGAAACTTCTGCACTGGCACGTTCACCAAGCATTTTATATTCCGAATCAATAATTCCTTGAAGTCTTCTAACACCTTGATGATGAACTTCATCAAAACTGCTATTAATTAAAAGACTAACTGCTATAACAACGGACATCATAAGAAATAGGAATATTGTGCCATATACAATAACTATTCTTGTCCTTAGCTTCATATTTAATTTCCCAAAATTATTATAAAATTAAGAACTTCAAATTAAAAAGAAAACACTATCAAGCTGAAGAACATCATTAGGTGATGCATCTGGTAATCCATGTATATTTGGTCTTAGTAATATATTTGTATTCAGGCGAAATAATGGAATGAAAGAAGATAATCTAATTGCATTTTCAGCTGAGGATGGTAAAATTTGAAGAGCCAGAGCATAATTTCCTTCATTTATAGATTTCTGGTATTCCTGTCGCGTTAAAGGTTGGCAAGTAATTTCTATCCCAATTTTAGACAGGTCTAATTCAATTCTTCTGGCTATTTGAGCTAAATCATTGGAGTATTTAATAAATATAAGTCTCCCCAGGTTAATTTTACGCTCTCCTAAAAGTTTCCTGGCTCTTTCTGGATGGTATTCAGAGGATAGAAAACGACCTTGATTATAAAGCATGCTTAAAATAGATTTTACATCAATCCCATAATTTATAATTTTTATAATTCCTATGATATTTTCCTTTCCAGTTAGTGCTTTTTCATTTACTTTAAGGTATACAGTGCGACTTTCTGTTAAGGTTTTCATGCGCTCTGATCTTCCAGACTCACTCCTGAATTCTATACATGGAACTTCCAGGCAATCAACATCACCCTCTGCTATTTCAAATTGAAGCATTGCAGAACCAAAGTCAGTAAAATATATAAATGCCACTCCATCCAAATATGGGCGTCCATAGGCATATTCCTTGAAAGCTTCTATATATAATACCTGATTATTTATATTTAGCTTTGGAGTAACAATCCTGAATGGACCAGAACCTATTGGACGAGTATTGAAATCAGATTTATTAACAGATTCTCTAGGCAATATCCATGTTAAAGGATTTGTTAATTTTGATAGGAATGAACCATCAGGCTGATCAAGTTGAACCCTTAAATTATTTTGGTCTATTATTTGTATTCCTATCAGCTCATTAGCTTTACCAGCACGGTATCTGCTTGAACCAGAAATCATACTTAGTGGTGATTGTAGCAGATCATCATTTGTTGCATGTTTAAGTGATCTTTGCCAGGAATATTTTACATCTTGTGATGTTATTCTTCTGCCATTATGAAATTTTGCCGACTCCGATATATGAAAGTCCCATATTTTTCCATCTTCTGAACTTGTCCATGAATCTGCAACACCTGGAAATATCATATTATTCTGGTATCTAACAAGTCCTTCAAATATGTTTCCAGCTATTAATCTTTCAGCACTTGTAAGAATTTTTATCGGGTCTAAAGAAAACGAATCTTGAAATACCGCAAACTTTAATACACCACCGTATTTAGGGGGAATTGCAGCATCTATATGCACAGAGCACAAGACAAGAAAAATGAAAATTAGCCATTTTATTGACTTAATTAAAAATGCTGCCATTTTATTTTAGAAATGTTCAGGATGTGAATTTGTAGATAATGCGAAATTAATTAAATTGAATTGAGTATTATAATTTTTCATTACTATTTGTGTGATGATCATGGTCATCATCTGAATGCTCTCTAAAATTGCACAATAATGAATCCATACACCCACGTTCACCACATTCAAACTGTATTGTTGTATGCGATATTTTGAATTTTTCTTTCAGCATATTATTGATTGCACCTAAAGCGTTCTGTATTGCTCTAATGCTTTGTGCATCAACGAGTATATGAGCGCTTAGAGCTGTATAATCTGACCTTATGCTCCAGATATGTAAATCATGAACATCCTTTATAAAATCAAGCTTTTTTATTTCATTTGACACATCTTCAATATCAATATCAGCTGGTGTTCCCTCAAGTAATATATGAAGTGCGGAACGTGTAACTCTTCCTGCACCTAAGATAATAATAACCCCAATTCCAAAGCTCAATATCGGATCAACAAGAAACCAACCGGTAAGCTTCATTATTATACCGCCAATAATAACTCCAGCGGATGACATTGCATCGCCTAATACATGAAGAAATGCACTTTTGACATTAAGGTTTTCACGGCTTTCTTTTACGAAAATAAATGCTACAATTAAATTTATAAATAATCCAATTATAGCAATTATAAGCATTTGAAGGCTTTTTACAGGTTCTGGTTCTGCTATTCTCTTTATTGCTTCATAAAATATCCATCCGGCTATTACGATAAGCGATACACCGTTTATAAAGGCAGCAAATACTTCTGCGCGATGATAACCATAGGTTCTTTTATTACTCGCCGGGAGTGTTGATAGGTATACAGCAAACCAGCTTAGAGCAAGCGCGAACACATCAGCAAATACATGAGCTGCATCGCTGATCAGAGCAAGGCTGTTTGTTAATATTCCGCCAATAACCTCAGCGATCAATATCGCTGAGGTTAACATTACCGCTAGACGAAATTTACCCTGAAGCTGGCTATGTGAATGATTATGAACGTGATTGTGACTATCCATATTAATTACAGAATATCTTAATCGGTTTTTTCTTTCTTGTCTGAGGATTTCTCTGCACTGCTTGTTGTTATTTTATCTGAATCTTTATCATTTTTTGCAGCACGCTTATAACTTTCACTTCGGTAATCAGTAGCATAAAAACCAGAACCTTTGAATATTATGCCAGCACCAGCACCTATTAATCGTTGGACACGACCTTTACATTTAGGACATTTCTTTATTGGATCTTCTTTAATATTTTGAAAAACTTCAAATTTGTTACCACATTTTTCGCATTCATATTCATAAGTCGGCATATTCAAAAATCCCCTTCACTAAATATTAACCACTATTACCGTAACAAACACAACTACTACGTATATTCCATATTTTAACCTTTATTATATCACTTATGTCAAATACTTTCAAGCAAAATAAGGAAGGTTGACTCGTTTGATTACCATCTGAATTGAATCAACCTCAAAGTCTAAGATTATATATATTCCGCTATTGCGGACTCATTTATTTCAACACCTATACCCGGTTTATCAGGAATCTTCACATACCCATTCTCATCAATTAATATTGGTTCTTTCAATATCAGATGCAATATCTCAGGAACAAGTGCAGGTGGATCAAGCGTATACTCGATGAATGGACAATTACTGATAGCACCCAAAGCCTGTAAAGTTGCTGCCAGGTAAAGACCATTATTTCCACCTCCACATACATGTGGAACAATTAGTTTTCCTACAGCATCAGCTATTATTGATACTTTAATAATTCCGCTTATTCCGATATTACCAAGAATTACATCGGGCTGAACTATATCATAAGAACCTGCAAATAAGGCATCTCTGAATTCATAAACATTTGCACAATGTTCACCACCTGCTATATACATATCTAATTCAGAGGCTAGCTCAGCCAAACCTTTCAGATTGCTACGCGGCAATGGCTCCTCAAGGTAATATACTCCCATATCTTGCAATTCTTTAGCGACTTTCTTTGCAGTCCTCATATCCCAATAGGTATAATTTATTGAGATATTATTTTGATTAGCATCAACGAGTATATACATATCATCATTGACAACTTCTTTAACTGCCCTTACAACGTCAAGGTCATCTTCTGGATTGGGTCTATGGAGTCTTAGTTTTATTGCCTTTATACCTTTATTTTTAAATTCCAAAGCTATCTTTGCACTTTCTTCAGCAGTTTTAAGTTGCGAAGTAGCAGCATAAGCCATAACCTTATCCCTATAGGCTCCAAGCAGTTTATAAACCGGTTTATTTACCGCTTTACCAACTATGTCCCATAGAGCGATCTCTATTCCTCCAGAAGATATTATTGCCTAAGACGGTCTCTCTACCTTTCATGTTAATTTCCCAGAATCTTTGTATATAAAAAGGGTCCTGACCTATTAAAGTTGTTTGGGCTAAGTGGCTGACCCTTCCACTAATTGGGCACGGACCTATTCCCGTTATACCTTCATCAGTATGCACCTTGTAAAAAGAAAATCCCATGGTCTTTATATCGGGAGTATCAGGTTCATTCCATGCAGGTCTCCAGGGCTCTGGCAAATATATGGGCTTCTTGTTTTCAATTATTTCTATTTTTGTTATTTTCAAATTTAATTGCCTCCTGATTTAGTTTCACCGTAGTTTGGTCAAAAACCCAACAATCCTAATATTACATCCCTTTCTTTGTTGGATTTTCAACCCAACCTACTTGTTCTAATTTTTCAAAAATGACATAAATTTAAACTGCAACCTACTCTACCTGAATCAAAGAATCAAAACATTGCCATTTTACACAATGTCATCTCCAAATTCAACAAAAAATTGCTTTAATAAGATTTTTTATCTTTTCAGGACTCTTTATTATTTCTAGAAAGTATGTTATAATATAATGTAGTAAGATGGAGGTGTTAAAAGTATGCCTACTGTTAAAATATCCGCTAGAGGGCAAATGGTTGTTCCAAAGGAAATAAGAAAAAGGTATAGAATAGAGGCTGGTGACGAAATAGAGCTTCTAGACTTTGGCGATCAATTAGTTTTGATACCTATTAAAGATCCTATACGTGATGCAAAAGGTTGGCTCTATTCAGATAAATCCGTAGATCAGATGCTTAGGGAAGCAAGAGAAGAGGAAGAATTGCATGATGACGGTTCCTGAAATAGCTAAATCTTATGTATTAGATAGTTATGCAATAATTGCTTATCAGTTTGGAGAAGAAGGTAAAGACAAATTGGAGGAAATACTTCTTACAGCAAGATCTGGTAACTATAATTTATATCTGAATCTTATCAATCTTGGTGAAGTATACTATATAATTCTCCGGAATAAAAATGAGATAATAGCCAATAGAGCTATTGCCATGGTGAAAAGGTGGCCATTGGAAATTATTACTCCAGATGAAAGAATAACATTGATAGCAGCAAAAATTAAGGGAAAATATCCTCTTTCTTATGCTGATGCATTTGCTGTAGCTACTGCAATTGATAAAAACGCTAGTGTCATCACAGGTGACAATGAGATAAGAAGAGTTGGTAACATAGTGAAAATTCTATGGATAAAAAGTAGCTAAAACTATAGATGTCAAAAAAGAATTTTTCTTCGATAAGTTTTTCCATAATATGGCAATCTGAAAGATATCAGATATTCGTGTTATTTGTTTTATTCGTGTTCTTCGTGATTAATTTTCTCTCCGTATCTCTATGTTTTTTCTTGTAAAGATGTAAATAAAAAGTCTATGCTTGAACACTTATAATTATTGAATTTCTGAAATTTCTGCTAAAAATCATATAATTAAAATGATATTATTTTACATCCCAGGCGAAAACATGAAATCTATCAGAACCCCATGTTGACATAGGAATAAAGCGTATCGTATTTGCTATGATATCAGTTTTAATTCTAACAAGCCTTTGATAATTATTTTTTTCTTCAATAACATCAATAATTTCATCATTTTTATTTAAGAATTCGATACGAAAAGATTTAATCATAGTTTTTGGTACACTTAAAGGTGGCACGTTAAGTGGATAATTGCATGGCATATTAAGACCGGAACGATTAAGATCGCTATCAAATATAAATCTTAACTCTTTGATCTTTTGTGGTATATTAAACATATATTGAATCCAGGATCCTGGGCTTCCAATCCAGCCGTTGTCAACTTCTCCAATAGGTCTATCAATGCCGTTTCGCAAAGGTTCAGGATCACCTTCTGATGCTGAGAGTTTTGCTCCCATTGTTAATTCTGGAATTTTACGGGTATTCCATGGCAGATAGCAATCATCATCCATAAGTCTTTGCTTAAGTTCCTCGATCTTTTGCTGATAAACACCGCGTGGAGACAGCTTATTTTGAATAGCAATCGATGCGGCAGTGCCTACAGCTTGACCAAGTATTGCACATGTTGCCATAACGCGTGTAGAACTCATAGCGGCATGTGTAGCACTGATATTACGACCTGCAAAGAAAAGATTTTCAATATTTCGCGAGTAAAGGCTACGATACGGTATGCCAAATGGTGAAGGTGCAGGATGGAATATCGTAGGTTGACCTTTCCAACGAATGCCCCCTGGATGATGGTCATCCATAGACCATCCCCCATAAGCTACAATATCATCAAACCTTCCTTCAGATCTAACATCGTTTTGGGTAATGATATGATCTCCAACATATCTGCGACTTTCACGTTTACCAGGCAAGAATCCGAGCCAGTCCAATGCCCAATTTTCAGCTCCATGATCACCATGATTTTTTATATGGTCCCAGACTCCAAATGCTACCTTTAAAAGCTCATCTCTTATCTCTTCTGTATCATATATTGTATCTTGTTCACCGCCAAGCTCAATCCACCAAAAATTGCTAACCCGAACATCATGATTGCGATATGGTAGATCATCGTCTGAAGGATATTCATAAGCCCATTTAGGAGGAATAAAAATTTGTGGTTTATCTGTTTCACGTGCTTGTATAAGACAGCTCATACCCATAGTTTTATTATCCGCTTCTTCTGGCTCAATATCTTCATTAAATTCACTAGCTGATTCTCTACCAATTCGAAATTCCGCTCCAGAAAGAGGAGCTAATATGCTATCACCAGAACAATCTGCAAATAACTCAGCATTAACTTCGTGCCAGGTCTGTGTAGTGAGTTGCCAGCCTTTTACTGATTTTATCTTATTGCCTTCTTTTTGAAGGTCGTTGCATGAGCAGTTTAGAAGCAGAGTTATATTCTTTTCATATCTGGCTTTCTCGTAAAGTATACTATCCCATATAGAATAATTTCTTCCAGGATTGCGATACATGTTTTCAAGCATTATTTCTTCTAAAATTCCTGTTTCTCTATTGTTTTTGCCATGAGCACCACCAACCCACATACGAATTTCAGAAGATGCATTACCACCAAGAACGGGTCTATCCTGCATTAAAGCAACAGTAAGCCCATGCCTCGCTGCTGATATTGCAGAACAAAGTCCAGCTAATCCACCACCGACAACACAAAAATCAACATTATGTATTTTGAGGCTCATTTTTCCCCCTAATTTGAATTATTATCAGAAAGCAGGTTAGGGACAAAACCCAATAATTCCCATATTACATCCTTTTCTTATTTAGTTTTCAACCCAACTTACTACTTTGCGACGACGCTCAGATCACTGATCTTTATATAAGGTGTAAGAATTGACCCGCCTGCCCATTCTGCCTTGTTACCTATTGCTGATATATTTTTAATCGCATCATAAGTATTTCCTGCAAGCATTACATCTTTAACTCTTCCGACTATTTCACCATTTTCTATTTTGTATCCTAATTGGACATTTACAGAAAATTCTCCACTTATAGGATTTCCCTGTCCTAACCCCATAACATCATGAACAATCAAGCCCTCTTTGGTCTCTTTTACCATATCCTCAAATGACTTATCGCCCTCTTTTATTACTATATTCGTAGGATTACAACCTATTCCATGTCCTGTGCTTTTTGTATTAGCCCTACCTGCTGTATCAAGATCATATAGAAAGTTTTTAACAACTCCATTTTCAATTAAAGGAACTATGCTATGTGGGACACCTTCACCATCATATTTCCCGCTATTATTGGCATAATCAATAAGTGGATTATCATATATGGAAAGCCTTTCATCGGCGATCTTTTCACCTAGTTTACCTGCCAGAGGTGACGAACCTAATAATACATTTTTGCCATTAAAACCAAGTTGTAAAGCCAGGAGTAAAACCATAACACCCTCAGGAGTAAATATAACAGGCATGTTTGCTGATCTAATTGAAGCGATCTTTTCTGCCATCTTGAACAACTGAATGGCTTTTTTGGTGACTTCCACATGATCTATATCGCGCTTCTTCCATCCAAAGCCATGCCCAGCCCAAAGAATGTCAGTCCCTCTTACCCATTGCCCATGTATGCCCAAACCGAAACTTGTTGATTCCGAATAAAGTTCAATCCCGCTGGAATTTGCAAATTCACTTTTGTTAATAACTTTCCCTATACCTGCATGAAGTATAATATCTGAATTATATTCTTTTACAAGTCCGATCATCTCATCACCTATATGCACCATGTCTTCTTTTGTAACAGGTATAACAGCTTTATCATAGACTTTTACATCTGTACCATCAGCTGGTGCTGGAAACTGAAAGTGAGCAGGATTACCAAACTCTGCTACTTCAAGGGCTTTAGATACTACTCCATCAATATCATTTATGTCTGTAGTATAGGATGTTCCTATTTTACCGTTGAGAATCACTCTAACATTTATATTTGTCCGCTGTGAAGATTCGACAGCTTTAAGTCTGTCATTTTCAAAGGATACATTTGTAGATTCGGTTTGCCATAATGCCGCTTGAGCCCCCTGCGCCTTCTTCATTGCTTTCTCAACCAGTTTTTTTGCTATCATGATCACTGCCTCCCTCCAACAACAACGTTTTGAATACGAACATGAGGTCCACCAAAGCCTACACGTAACCCCTGTTGACCTCCTTTGCCACAACCACCAGGTCCACCCGGAGCCCATTCCAGTTTATCGCCAATAGCGTCAATATTCATAAGTGTATCAAATACATTTCCAGTTAATACTACATCTCTAACAAGTTCTGCTATCTTTCCATCCCTGATCATATATCCGTAAGCAGCGCTGAAAGTGAACATCTCCATCGATGTTTGTCCGCCGATCATATCTATGGCATATAAACCAAGCTTTACATCCTTTATCATATCTTCAAATGAAGTTGATCCCACATCAATATAGGTATTTGTCATTCGGACTATAGGTGGGTCCTGGAATGTTAAAGCCCTTGCATTACCTGTAGGCTCTTCACCCATTTTTGCAGCAGTTTCTCTTGAATGTAGCCTTCCAACAAGTATTCCATCTTTTATTAAATAATTTTTTCTTGTTTTCACGCCTTCATCATCATATTTGTTCGTTCCAAGTTGTCCGATAGCAGAACCATCATCTATTATGTTCAGGATGTCCGAGCCAAATCTTTTCCCAAGAACCATTAGCTCTTTCATGCGATCATTTTCATAGACAAAGTCTGACTCGCTTAAATGCCCAAATGCCTCATGTGCAAAAACACCGGTAAGTCTTGGATTCAATATAGTTGTATATTTCCCGCCTTTCATTGGAGGAGCAGAAAGCAACTCAACTGCAATCTTTGCTGCTGATTCTGCCTTTTTATGAAACCCTTCTACTACTTGAAATCCTGTCTTACCACCTTCAGATTCAAAGCTTTTCTGAACGTTATCACCATCTCTGGCAAATGCCATCGCATAAACTACCGTATCAGGTCTTTCATCCTCTATATAAGTTCCTTCCGAGTTGGCATACCATATCTTTCTAAAGCTATCAGAATAACCAACTGATGTAGTAATGATTTTATCGCTATAATCAAGTATTATTTTATTGTATTCTTCGACAGTTTTTAATTTATCTGAGAGTGATATTTCTCTAAAATCTTTTACCAGAGTAGCTTTAATTTGATCAACGACTGGTTCAACAGGTGCAAATTTTGTTTCTTCCTTCCCGACCATGTGAGCTGATTCACAAGCTTCTCTGACTCTGGATTCAAGATCGTTTATATCATTAAAGGTAGCACGTCCCCATCCACCTTTAACTAATGCTCTCACTATACCTCCTAATGTTTTAGATGAACCTATGTTATCAAGATCTTTCCCTCTAAAATTCAACCAGGATGTAGTTACATCTTCAATGCGGATCTCTGCATATTCCGCATTGCTTTTTTTCAAAGCAGATTCTAATCTTTCTCTCAAAATGATCGCCTCCTGTAAAAATTACACATAAACATTCAAAATATAGGCGGGAATGTTATTTGAGTGTATGATGTATTTTCTTTGCTTGTTAAAATACCAAAATACAAGAAAACTTACTTCCAAGAGTAACACATGTATAAGAGCATACTAATTATATCATTGTATTTTAGGAACATCAAGATATTTGATCCTGATGACCAAGCATAAACTTTAGTTGCTTAACCATATTTTTAGTAAATTTTTTATCGATTATGTGATGCAACGGTTTTCCCGCAATGTAAGTTGTTTTTTTTGTCGTAAGGTTTTCTTGCAAATAAACAAATTAGAGACACGGAGGCACGGAGAAAAAATTAAACACGAGAACACGAATAAAATATCACGAATTAGACGAATAGAACGAATCTTTTAACGATTATGCGATATGTAACTTTTTCGTAATGCAACACCGTTTGTGCATTAGTGGCGGGCTAATTTGCGCAATCGATAAAAAATTCGTGTAATTTGTCTTATTCGTGACATTCGTGATTAAATATCTCCGTGTCTCTGTGCCTCCGTGTTTAAACTTTATTATATTCTTTGAATCATGAACATTATGACTAAAGGAAGATAAAATATGTATCAACAATCATTTCTTATGGCACTATTTTATATAGTTAATACTCCTATCTGCTCAACATACGATTTCTCAAAGATTAGTTTTTATGCACCAGATGACGGAGGAACTCCACGTTCTCTGGAGCATATTAAGCAGTTATCAAAAAATGAATTCTTAATAAAAGCGGATATACAAGAAGATCAAAGCCCGCTTACACACGCAGTGTCTCGCATGGATTTTATATGTCTGAATACAGGTAACCAATCAGAAACTATTACACTTTTTATAGACCTTTCTGGCAATGGCACAAGAACTAACTATAACGATAATATGTATGGTGGTATGCCATCACGTGATTTTATATATATACTGCCTCCCGGGCAGAATTGGAGGCAGATAAATGGAAGAACGGAAGGCTGGATATGTAAAGTTAATTTCATCATCGAGCCAGGAGAGACAAAGATTGGTCTAAGCCCCTGGTATACTTATCATGATTATCTCCAATTCATAAATAAAATTCCCAATCATCCACATCTAAGAAAAGACCTTATAGGACTAAGCGATGAAGGACGCGAACACTGGGAAATAACAGTAACCAATCCTGATTTCTCAACACAAGATAAAAAATGTATCCTTATCCATGCACGCGAACATGCTTACGAAACTTTTTCATCTTATGCAATGGAAGGTCTATTAGAATATTTGCTTTCAGACTTTGCTGGAGATGCTAGAAACAAATTTATATTTGTTATTCATCCAATGACAAACGTTGATGGCGTCGCAAATGGTTATGAATATCGCATGGGATATGATTATCCTGATCCAAAAGGAACAAATAGTGCAAGGTTATTGTTTGATACAGTCGATAGATTGAAACCTGATTATTTCGTTACATGGCACAACTGGATCGCTCCTCGTAACATTGATACACTTTTTTACACAGATTCTCAGGATGGAAAGGCAACTCGTCGCGGATGGTATATATTCACCCAATACTTTCCATCACCTGAATATGTCGATCATATATGGGAAAACATAGACCCAATAAAAAAGAACTGGTTTGGTAGATCGCTTTCAGATGATAATGTCCATCAATATGCCATGAAACACTACGGAAGCCATGTTTGGGGATGGGAGATGCCATGGTGGAACCGAGACACTGACGATGCGCGTAAATCAGGATTTTATTTTGCAAAGGCTTTCATCGCAACTCTGGATGAATTAAGCCATGGTCATTATAACGATAAAACAGATGTTATGATAAGTAATATACAAAAATGGGAAATGTATGAATTTGAAGTTCATGGCAGGTGTTGGACTGATAATCCATCTAATGAGTCAGCAGTTATCGGTGAATTTGTATCACCATCAGGCAAAAAATTGAATGTGGAAGGTTTCTACGATGGACAGGATGTATGGCGAGTTAGATTTGTTCCTGATGAAGAAGGAGAATGGCAATATCTTATTCGTGGTGAGGGAGTAGAAATTCTTCAAAGAGGTGTTCTGTGTTGTATTTCTTCTGATAACAAAGGTTTTATTCATGTTCATCCTTATAATCCTTATGCATTTGCGTATGATAACGGAGAAGCCTTCTTCCCGATGGGTGATACCTGTTATGGGTTATATACAGATAGTCATATAAATTCCAAACTGAGAAGTAAATATTTAGAAACACGTCGTAAACAGAATTTTAATTTTGTTAGGATGGGTGTTGTTCACAGCCCTGATCACTGGGATAAAGATATTAGATACTTCCCCTGGGGTGGAACTCCTCAAAATCCTGATCTGGACCATTTCAATCCTTTATACTTTCAAGGATTAGACAAAGTATTAAGTGAAATGAAGTCAATGGGTATGAATGCAGAATTAATAATGCTGAACTTTTACCAGAGACCATTTATCGATACGAAACTATGGACATCAAGACGTGAGAAAAACTGGCTGAGATATTTAACTGCTCGTTATTCTGCATTTACAAATATATTTTTATGGACTATATCGAATGAATATGAAACTCATCCTGATGGTATATATCGCCTTGACTTTCCTGATGACGTAGAGTGGGCAAAAACAACTGCAAAGTTTATTAAAGAACGCGACCCTTATAAACACCTTATCACAATTCATCCGGTTATCTCAGCAAGCACCTATAGCAATCGTCCCGGAGATGGTTATGAAAAACCATGGAGAATAGGAGAATTCTTTGGTCCGGGAGATGAAATTGATGTTATATCTCAACAAACCGGGCAATCTGGTGAGTGGAATGATAATTTGCAATGTTGGACCGGCGACGATCCCTTCTTAGTAGATAGTTTGACTATCGATAGGAAATATAAGAAACCTGTTATGAATACAGAAAGCGGATATGAATTTCTTTTCGATTATCCAAATTACCACAAACAGACACATCACACGGATAAGGTAAGGCGTTCTGCATGGCGGATAGTTTGTGCTGGTGGATACTTTGCTTCTGGATTTGCCGGGACATTAGGTCATTCAGATTTCTGGGTCAAGATAGACCCTGTTAACAAATATCCTTTTACCATTAAAGACGAAGGAGCGCCGGATCAATTAGCTTTATTATATGATTTCTTTAGCAATATCCCTTTTTGGCGTATGCAACCCTATGAAGGCATAAATGGTGATGCTTTCGCTCTGGCAGAGATCGGTCAAGTTTACGTGATCTATATGCCAAAAGGAGGTAGTATTACAGTTGACCTAGTTGACCTGACTCAGATTAAGGATCTCCTGACAGCAAAATGGTTCGATCCAAGAAACGGAAATTATTTTAATATTGGTAATATTTCAAACGGAAAGATGCATAATTTCATCGCGCCCGATGAGAATGATTGGGTTTTATATATAAAAAAGCAATAACACTTTTGTATTATAATAAAATCCCTCTAAATCCTCCTTTGGAAAAAGGAGGATTTAATGATTTTCCCCTTAACAAGCCGGACAGCTTGTTTCTTATGTATATGCGAAGCATATACTATATATTTTTCTTGTATTTGCGCAAATTAACAAGCTGGTCAGCATGTTTTACATCGAAAGCAAATAACATAATGCCTACTCAAAAATAGCATCGAGCCTATATGTATATGCGAAGCATATACTATATATTTTTCTTGTATTTGCGTTAAT
>FWPV01005729.1_pt1 | contig 24538 bp, 27 predicted proteins | sample 2228371 | NCBI WGS metagenome assembly FWPV01 (sample SAMEA103939776, study PRJEB20133) | metagenome | reverse complement strand
TCAACAAGAAGTCGGCCAACTGGTGGCTGAACTCGACCGTATTTCGCAAACCACCGAATTCAACGGACAGAAATTGCTGGATGGCACCTTTGGTACCCAGCAATTCCAAGTGGGAGCCAATGCCAACCAGACTATCGTGGCAGCGACGGCCAACTTGCGTACAAGCGTTTACGGTAACAATCAAAACGTAGCGTCTGCGGGTGTTGCCTCTGGTGCATCTTCGGGTGTGAGCAATGGAGTTGCTGGCGGATCTGTTGCTATCAGCGGTTATTTGGGTACGGGTACGTTAACGATTGGTGCAAACGCGACCGCTAAGACAACGGCGGATCAAATCAATGCTCTCAAAGCGAACACAGGGGTGACAGCGACAGCGCGCACTGAAGTGCGCCTTGGGGGATTCAGCGCCGCTGGCTCCTACACGTTGGAGTTGACGGGTGACAACACTACGGCCCGTTCGGTGTCCTTCACTCTGAGCTCCGCGACAGGCACGGATCGTCTGTCTGCAGCGGTATCTGCCATCAATGAACAATCTGCTAAGACGGGTATCAATGCGTCTCTGAGCTCTGACGGTAGCCAAGTCATTCTGACGAACGCTACTGGCAACGATATCAAGGTGGCTGATACGACCGTTGCGAATGCGGCGGATGTGACCGTGACAGCGTACAACGCTGCTGGTGCCTCCGTTGGTGCGGCTGCGTCTCTCACTTCGAACGCAACTGCTGAAACCGCCACTGCAGGAGGTTACATCACATTGGATTCTGATAAGTCGTTTGCTGTGAACGCGGCGGCAAACAATGGGCAGTTGGTGTCCGGCGGTTCGGCTCTGCAAAAGGTTGCTGATTTGGATGTCACTACTTTTAATAACGCTACTAGCGCTTTGAAGACGGTGGACTCTGCGCTCGCCTTTATCAACGGTGAACGTGCCAAGCTTGGTGCTGTGCAGTCTCGGTTTGAGACTTCTATCAGTAACCTGCAAGTCACTTCCGAAAACTTGAGCGCTTCGCGCTCCCGTATCTTGGATGCCGACTTTGCGTCTGAAACGGCGAACCTATCGCGGGCTCAGATCCTGCAGCAGGCCGGCACTGCGATGGTGGCTCAGGCCAACCAGTTGCCCCAGGGTGTGCTGTCCCTGTTGCGGTAAATAAAAGGTCGGGTGGTGCTTCGGCGTCACCCCAAATTGCCAGGCGGCTACGGTTTTCATCGTTGCCGCCTTTGGCGTTTTGAAGGTGCGTGTGCTTAGGCCGTCTGAATTGAGGGGTTTCCTTGCCCAAGTAAGCGGGTTCACTTCATTCGGTCTTCGTCATAATTCTTGCGGGCAGTTCAGGAGATTCTTATGGCCACACTTTCTTCCCCGGGCATCGGCAGTGGGCTCGATATCAAAAATATCGTGTCTCAGTTGGTTGCTTTGGAAAAGCGCCCGCTCGATACGCTGAAGCTGCAAGCAGCAACGGTGCAGACCAAGATTTCTGCGTTTGGCCAAATCAAGTCGCTGGTGTCGACGTTGTCTGATGCCGCGGGTAAACTGACCAGTGTTACTGGATGGAATGCAGTATCTACCGCCTCATCGGACAGCAAGTTCGTGAGCGCTTCCGCGATTGGTGGCACCTTGCCAACTTCGTTCAGTGTGGAGGTACAGGGCTTGGCCAAGGCGCAGGCAACTGCCTCGGCGGCGTTGTTGCCTGTGGGTGGTGGCTTAGGGGCGGGCACGTTGCGCTTAGAGTTGGGCAAGTGGTCTGTGGCTCCCGCCTCCTTCACGCCGGCGGCAGGAGTTCCCGTAGATATTCAGGTTCTTGCGACTGATACGTTGGGCGATGTAGCCAGCAAGATCAATGGCGCTAACGCAGGCGTGACGGCCAGCGTGTTAACAGATGCTTCTGGTGAGCGATTGCTGCTACGTGGCAAAAACACCGGGGAAGAATCGGGGTTCCGCTTGAGCGTTTTTGAGGGCGGTGATACCGACCCTCAAAGTGCCCAGAATACGGATGCTACCGGTCTGTCTCGATTGGTCAACGGTAGCGCCATTACCCAGTCTGCGCAAAATGCGCGCGCTACGGTGAATGGCATTGCTGTGACTTCTGCCACCAACACGTTCGCCAACACTGTGTCTGGGGTCACTTTCAAGGCGGAGCAAGTGACTACATCGCCGATTGATATCACCGTTACCAAGGACAACTCGGCTGTTCAAAAAAATATTGATGATTTCGTTTCTGCCTACAACGCAATCAACCAGCTGCTGCAGGAAGCCACCAAGTACGATAACGCCACCAAATCGGGCGGGTTGCTTCAGGGCGACTCTACCGCGATCACGCTGCAAAACTCTTTGCGCAACGCATTGCAGTCAGTCACCACGGGTTCTTCTGTGTATCAGCGTCTCGCCGACGTGGGCATCACGCAGCAGCGGGGTGGCGATTTGGCTGTCGATTCCAGCAAATTGTCTGCCGCCATGGGCAATATGGATGAACTGCGCAACATGTTCCGTAGCAATGGAGCTGGGGACGCCGAAGGTATTGCTGTGCGTATCAAAAAGGTTGCTTCTGATCTGCTTTCGTCTGAGGGTTTTTTCAAAACCAAGGACGATGTGCTCAAGCGCTCGCTGGAGCGAAATGCAAAAGAGCAAACCCGGGTGAATGAAAAAGCGTCCCGCGTGGAAGCGCAACTCAATGCCAAGTACAGTGCCTTGGATGCGAAGATAAGCAGTCTGAATGCCTTGAATGCCTACATTGGCCAGCAAGTGACAACATGGAATAAATCCTCCGGTTGACACCCTTCAGTTATGGCGAAGAACGCCGATAAATAACTCAGCATTTCGAAGGACGTCAACATGTTCACTCCCCACCACTCTCGCTCTGCCAATGCTTATCAGCGCATCAATGTCGAGACCAGCATGCATACGATTGACCAGCACCAATTGGTCAGTCTGCTGTATCAGGGTGTATTGACATCTGTTGCTACTGCGCGCGGTGCTTTGGCTAGAGGTGACATTGCGACAAAGTGCAATGCCATCAGCAAGGCCATTCGCATCATTGAAGAGGGGCTGGCCACGGCGCTGGACAAAGAAGCAGGCGGCGAAATTGCCGAGAACCTGGGCGCCCTTTATGACTACTGCCTGCGTCAGCTAATTATGGCCAATGCTCGCAATGACGACGCACTGCTTGGTGAAGTGATGCGCTTGATCGAGCCTATTGCGCAGAGTTGGAGTGACATTAAAAACCCCGGTGCAGTTTCGGCCGGTACCCCTGCCCCCCGTGCCTTCACACAAGGTCAGCCTGTGTTGATGGAGGCGTAAATCATGTCTGACATGTTGATTGATTACTATAAAGCGATTGAAGACAGCAGCGCCAAAATGCTCGAAGCTGCAAAGTTGAAGGATTGGGACGGAGTGGTGCGCTATGAAGGTGCATGCGCAGTGCTGATTGAACAACTACGTTTCAAGTCCCAGGAGCACGAATTGCTGCCTGAGCACCGCCGTGAAAAGACCCGCATCATGCAGCGTATTTTGCGTAACGATGCCCAGATTCGTTGCCTCGCGGAGCCTTGGCTTGCCCAGTTTGAGCACTTGTTTGAGGGGCAGCCTCAGATGATGCATTGATGCAAACCCCCATGGCGGGGGATCTGTGTTCTCCAAATAAAAAAAGCGCTTGCAATGCAAGCGCTTTTTTATTTGTGCTGCGACGAGAGGGCGGAAACTTGTTTTGTCAGACCTGCATATTCATGATGTCTGTATAGGCTTGCACCATGCGATTGCGCACATGCAGAGTCGCTTGGAAGCCAACTTGGGCTTTCTGAATCGCGACCATGGTTTCCTCCAGGCTCACGGAGGGGTTCTCCATCTGGACTTCTCGTTGAAGCGCTGAGGAGTGATTCTGGGCTGCGCTTACCGACTGTAGGGCTCCCTTCAGCGCACTGGAGAAGCCGACTTCATTACCCTCTGCCTGCGGCGTGGCAGCGCGGCGCGCCAGGCCGGCGCCCGACAGGGTGGCGGTGGAACTGGAGATGCGAAGGTCCATGGCAGTGTCCGTGAAGGGATTGAGGTACGCTGTGATCCTATCGAGGGCGCAGCGAACTATCCTGTGAAATAGATGGACAAATGCGCGGCTTATCTGGTCAACATGGTGTGGTGCTCCCCCCAATAATCGACCCAACGCTAGGTCTCTGCCGAGCCTCTCACATTGGAAAGCAAGATGTCTGCTGTTGCTGAAGTCCCTGTTACACCTCCTCCTGCGAGCCCCAATTGGCTGCAGCGGTTGTCTGCGCTGGACCGTAGTCAGCGCATGCGCCTGGGTGCTGGCATCGCGTTGTTGGTGGTTGCTGCGGTTGCAGCCATGGTGATGGGCCGTCAGCCTGACTACAAAGTACTTTTCTCCAACCTGAGCGACAAGGATGGTGGAGCCATCGTTGCCCAGTTATCGCAAATGAATGTGCCTTACAAGCACGCGGATGGGGGAGGGGCAATCCTTATCCCCGCCGAGAGGGTGCACGATGTACGACTGCGGCTTGCTACGCAGGGCTTGCCGCGTGGTTCGGTGACCGGGTTTGAGTTGATGGAGACCAACCGGTTTGGGATGACGCAGTTTCAGGAACGGCTCAACTTTCAACGTGGGCTTGAGGGTGAATTGACGCGCTCCATCCAGGCGCTGTCATCAGTGCAGGGGGCGCGGGTGCATCTGGCGCTGCCCAATCAGAACGGTTTTTTCCGGGAGCAGCAAAAACCATCGGCATCGGTTTTGGTGAGTTTGCATCCAGGGCGCATACTGGATCGAGCCCAGTTGGCAGGCATTGTTCACCTGGTTGCCTCCAGCGTCCCAGAGCTTGCCCCTTCGGCGGTCAGTGTGCTGGACGACACAGGCAAACTGTTGTCGCAGTCTCCCGATGCTGCGGGGGAAGAAGGCATCAATGCTCAACAGCTGTTGTATGTGCAGCAGATCGAGCAGCAGTACGCTCGCCGCATCATGGAGATTTTGGAGCCTGTGGTTGGGCGCAACAATGTCAAGGCCCAGGTCAGCGCTGAATTGGATTTCAGCCGAACAGAATCGACTTCAGAGCAATTCCGACCTAACCAGACCCCAGACTCTGGCGCCATTCGTAGCCAGCAGGTGCTTGAGAGCAGTGGTACTGCCAATAAAACTGCAACGGGTGTGCCTGGCGCCGTAGCCAATCAGCCGCCCGCTCCCTCTGCTGCACCTGTCAACGGAGCCAATCCGGCGCCCACAGCGGGTGGGCAGCAGGGGGCTGAGGAGAGCACCAGCAAGCGCGAGTCCACCACCAACTACGAAGTGGACAAGACGGTGAAGGTGACCCGTGGCAATAACTGGGCCATCAAGCGCCTGAGTGCTGCTGTGGTTGTCAACTATCAAGCTCTGGCCGAGGAGAAGGGTGGCGCATCGCCCAAGCCGCTCACCCCTGAGCAGATCGAACAGATGACTGGTTTGGTGCGTGAAACCATTGGCTTCAACAAGGAGCGTGGAGATTCTGTGAATCTGATGAATACGCCTTTCCTTACTTCTGAGGCTCCAGCAGCTGCTGTACCACTGTGGAAGCAGCCTGAAACGATTGAGTTGGCTAAAACCTTTGCTTGGCCATTGGGTGCCGTGTTGTTTGCCGCTTTGGTTCTGCTGGGATTGGTAAGGCCTGCACTGAAGGGCACTGCCAAACCTGCTGAAGCAGTTCCTGTGGCGGGTGGTCAGCTCAGCGCGCTGGAAGCGGATGAGCCAGATCGGCCTGCACTCCCTGCTCCCTCCAAGAAGGATGAGGTTGTGGAGGTCACTCCAGAGCAACTCCGGCTGGAAGAGGCTCGGGTATTGGCCAAGGCCAATCCTGTGGCTGTGGCTAATATCCTGAAAACTTGGGTGCACGGCGATGCCGCTTGATGCACTCGTGACTGAATGGATGATGTCTCATGGATGAAGAAGGTCTGAACGACGCGGCGATTCTGCTGATGTCTCTTGGGGAAGAGGAGGCTGCGGAAGTATTCAAGCATCTCTCTCCTAAAGAAGTGCAGAAGCTTGGAGAGACTATCGCGCGCATGAAGTCGGTCTCGCGCGAGAAGGTTGACCGCGTGATTAACCGCTTCTCTGACGCTGCTTCTGCGCAGAGCCTCTTGGTTTCTGACACGGGCGATTACGTTCGTTCTGTGCTCCGCCGTGCCCTTGGGGATGACAAGGCATCGTTGTTGATTGACCGAATCCTGCAAGGTGGAGATGTTTCAGGTATTGAAAGCCTGAAGTGGATGGACCCGTTGTCGGTTGCAGAGTTGCTGCGCAATGAGCACCCACAGATCGTTGCCGCCATTCTTGTACATCTTGATTCCGAGCAGGCCGCAGGCATCCTGCAGCAGTTGTCGGACCGTCAGCGCAGTGAAGTGTTGCTGCGGGTGGCTACGCTGGAAGGTATTCAGCCAACGGCTTTGAAAGATTTGAACGAAGTGCTGTTCAAAGTGCTTGCGGGCGGAGACAAGATCCGCAAGAGCTCTTTGGGCGGTGTCAAGGCGGCCGCAGAAATTATCAATTTGCTGGGCGGCAACATGGATGCCGTGGTGCTCGAGTCCATCCGCGGCTATGACCCCGACTTGGCTCAGAAGATCATGGACAAGATGTTTGTCTTTGAGGACATCCTCAAACTCGACGACAAGTCCATCCAGATCGTGCTCAAGGAAGTCGCTTCCGAAACCCTTATCGTTGCTCTCAAGGGCGCGGTGCCGGAGTTGCGCGAAAAATTCCTCTCCAATATGTCTTCCCGCGCTGCCGAGGCCCTACGTGAGGATCTCGAGTCGCGTGGCCCAATGCGTCTCTCGGAAGTGGAAGCACAGCAGAAGGAAATTCTCAAGACAGTGCGTCGTCTGTCGGACGAAGGCCAGATTGTGATTGGCGGTGGTGGTGATGATGCCTTCGTCTAATCATCGTCATTACTCGCGCTTCATCCCCAGTGAGGAAGTGGGAGCCGTCACGCAATGGAAGTTCGGTGCGGTGGATGGCTCCGACCTGCTGCCACCAGAGCCTGAGCCAGAACCTGTGGCCTTGCCCGAAGAACCGGTGTTTGATGAGGCTGCGCAGTTAGCCCTGGTTCAACAAGCCTGTGATGACGCTTACGCCAAGGGCTTTGCCCAGGGCCAGGCTGAGACCGCTCTGGAGTGGCAGCGCCGCATGGATGACTATGTAGCCCAGCAAGGCCAAGAGCTGGCCCAAAGTCTGCTGGCTGTATCAAGGTCCATGGAGTCGTCTTTGGCTGGCATTCAGCAGCAAATGGCTCAGGATGTGTTGGCTCTGGCGTGCGATATTGCTCGTCAGGTCGTTCGGCAGGAGCTCTCTTGCAACCCGCAGGTGCTTTTACCTGCGGTGCGAGAGGCTGTTTCCATGCTGATTGCAGAAGGTCGCCCGGCCGTGGTGCGGCTCAATCCTGCAGACTTGGCCGTAGTTCAGGAGCCATTGCAAGCTATGACCGAAAGCGCCTCCGTTCAGTGGCTCCCCGACGCAGCAGTTCCATCGGGAGACTGCTTGGTTGAGTCTGGCGGAACGGTCGTGGATGCATCGGTATCCAAGCGTTGGGAGAGGGCTGTGGCGGCGCTGGGGTTGCAGAGCCCCTGGCAAGAGGCAAAACAAGAGGCCGATACCCATGGCAATTGAGCCTGCTTCTTCCTGGGAGCGTTTCATGAGTGACGCTCGTGAGCGTGTCTCTGCCGGCGTGCCTCTGGAGACCCGCGGTACCTTGACGCGCCTGACGGGCTTGGTATTGGAGGCGGCAGGGATTCGGGTACCCGTGGGCTCGCAGTGCATGGTTCAGATGCCTGGACATACCCCAGTGCTGGCAGAGGTCGTAGGTTTCTCTGCCGACAAAGCATTTTTGATGCCCGCCGGCGACATTCATGGTCTGTCCAGCGGCGCTAGCGTGACGCCTGCCGCGCCCTACATTCCGCCCCCTCGGCTAGGGGAGGTCGCCAAGCCTGTAGCACGCGCAGGTGTCCTGCGCTTGCCGATGGGCGATGGGTTGCTGGGCCGTGTGGTGGATGCACAGGGGCTTCCGCTGGATCATGCGGGGCCCGTGCAGGATGTGGTGGCGGAGCCCATGGATCGTCGTCAGATCAATGCCATGGATCGAGATCCTGTACGGGAGCCTTTGGATACAGGCGTTCGTGCGATCAACGCGTTGTTGACGGTAGGGCGTGGTCAGCGTCTGGGCCTGTTCGCGGGCTCGGGGGTTGGTAAGAGCGTATTGCTTGGAATGATGGCCCGTTACACCCGTGCGGATGTGATCGTGGTGGGACTCATTGGCGAGCGGGGGCGCGAGGTTAAGGAATTTGTCGAAGATATTTTGGGTGAAGATGGTCGTGCCCGCTCTGTAGTGGTTGCCGCCCCCGCTGATGCGCCGCCTTTGCTGCGCATGCAAGGTGCGGCTTACGCTACTGCGGTGGCTGAGCATTTCAGGGACAAAGGCAAGCATGTGCTGCTGCTGATGGATTCGCTGACCCGCTACGCCATGGCGCAGCGAGAAATTGCGCTGGCCATTGGTGAGCCGCCAGCCACCAAAGGCTATCCACCATCTTGTTTTGCGAAGTTGCCTCAATTGGTCGAGCGCAGTGGCAACGGGCTGCATGGAGTGGGATCGATTACAGCGTTTTATACCGTGCTGTCTGAAGGTGACGACCAGCAAGATCCGATTGCAGACTCAGCGCGTGCCATTCTCGATGGACACATCGTTTTATCTAGGGCACTCGCGGAGTCAGGTCATTTCCCGGCGATTGATATCGAGCAGTCGGCATCCCGTGTGATGCACAACGTGGTGTCGCGTGAGCATTTCGATCTTGCTCGTCGCTTTCGTGCTGTCTACTCCCGCTATCAGAAAAGTCGTGATCTGGTGCAAGTGGGGGCCTACATGAGCGGCTCTGACCCTGCATTGGACGAAGCCATACGCTTGCAGCCGCAGATGGCGGCATGCCTCCAGCAAGACATGTTTGACGCTGCTTCTATGGATCAGAGCATTGCGGCCATGGCGGCAGTACTTGAGAGTTAGCTTTCAGAAAGAGATACGCGATGTCTGTGCTGAAAGCGTTGATGGTTGCTGTGAGTGTTGCGGAGCGCAAGCGCGATGAGGCGCGCCAAGTTCTCCAAAACGCACAAGCTGCGTGTCAGGCCGCGCAGGGACAGCTGTCTCAGTTGGAAGGCTATGCAGAAGAAATACAAGAGCGTTGGGGCGCTAAAGAGGGCGCGAGCCTTAAGCCGGAAGTGATGTATCACCATCACCAATTTATGGGGCGACTTGGGCACGCAGCTGGATTGCAGTCTGGTGTGGTGGCAGACCACCTGCAGCGCATCGAGGCCGCTTCGCGCCAGTTGCTTGCTGCCGAGTTGCGGCTGGCGAGCCTGCGAAAAGTGTTGGAAGCGCGTCGCAAAGAGATCGAACTGCAGCAAGCGCGGCGTGACCAGAAGCAGACAGACGAGCGCGCGGCGATCAAGTACCACAGTAATGCGATTGGACCTTCGGGTCAGGAGGGTTGAAATGGAACAGTCTCGAGTTGGAAGCTCTCACTCACCACAAGGGGGGAGCGCGCCAGTGCGTGGGAAGACGATGGCCAAACCTTCCGACGAAGCGGCTCAAGAGGCCGCCGGACAAGGGGGTTTTTTGGCGCTGATGGCTGCACTGGAGCAAAGCCCAGAAGCTGATGAACGCTTGGATCTCCAGCCGGATGACGCTGGCTTGGTGGCTATTCAGGGAACAGACCCTGGGATGCTCATGCAAATGCAAGGAGTAGCGGCAAGTAGCCTTTTGGGCGCTCGGTCACTGTCGACAGAAGGTGGGGGTGCAGGGCTTTCTTGGAATATGGATCTTCCAGATGGCGGTTTGGTTGCTCAAACCACTGCGCTGGACAGGCTTGGCGATGTCAAGGACGGGGACCTCGCTGCATCTGCTCTTAGCCTGGGGAGGCCCGTCGGCACTCGTGCAACTGCGGCGTTGGCGCAGCGAGGTGAGCCTTTGAGTGCAGGTGCAAGCACGCTGCTGACCAAAGGGTTGTCAAGTGACCTTGCCAAAACTCTCGCAAGTGCTGCAGATGGCTTGTCTGTTGCTTTGGCTACTTCATCTGTGGCTTCACAGCGAGAGGCGGGAGGGCTTTCGGCTGCTGGGGTGCACGCAGCGGGTAGTTCTCCCACGTTCTTGGGATTGATGGAAGGAGAGGACACTTCCGTCCTGAACAGGCAGGTTCTTCCTCTGGTACCTGAACGTGGGAGCGAACCCGCGCGGCTGTCGGATTTGGGTAGTACCGGCGCTGGTAATGAAGGCGCTCAGGATGGAGCTCAAGTTGAGGTTCCGTTACCTGCCGGGGAGGCAGCTTCCTTTGACGCGATGGCTCCCTTCGCTGCAGAAGATGCGCTAGCAGAGCAAGTCACATACTGGGTGAACCAGAAGGTGCAGAGCGCAGAAATGACGGTTTCCAGGGATGGGCAGCCTGTGGAAGTCTCCGTTACGCTCTCGGGCAACGAGGCCCAGGTCGCGTTCCGCAGCGACCAGGAGCAGACAAGGCAGCTGCTGGATGCCAGCATGGCTCAATTGAGTGAGATGTTGCGCGGCCAGGGCTTGGTACTGTCAGGCGCTAGCGTGGGTACCTCTGCACGTGATGGACGCTCCAGTGGTGAGCAGTCTCAGGGGCGCACCCCAAAGGCGGGGCAGACTACGGTGGTTGCTGCTGAAGGTATTTCTGTGAGAGCAAATCACATCCAAACTGGGCGCGGTGCGATTGATGTCTTTGTCTGAGTGGTACTCGTATCCCGTCTAGAACGGCGTGCCATTGGCAGACGAGGCGTCGTACAGCCATGTGTTTGGGCTTTTATTCTGGCTATTATCGGTCGCCTGATCATCCGACAATTTAAGTGAGTGGCCTGCCATCGTCATAACGTGCATGGTTGGCTCACCCCACACAGCAAGGAATCGACCCGTGTCTGCCAACGCCCCAGCTGCTCCGGCCAAGGAGAAACCCAAAAGCAAGAAGATGATGATCATCATCATCGTGGTGGTTGCCTTGCTTGTGGTGGCAGGTGGAGCTGCCGCCTGGTTGTTGTCTAGTCGCGCCCACCCGAAGGACGAAGAGGTTGAGGAACCTGTTGCGGCCAAAGAGACTGCTAAAACGCCCCCGACATTTCTTCCCATTGAGAATATGGTGGTGAATCTGGCCGACCCAGGGGGAGAGCGTTTTGCGCAGATTGGTATTACCCTGGAGGTGGCTGACGCCAAAACCGCGGATTTGGTCAAGCAATACATGCCCTCTATTCGCAGCGGCATCTTGATGCTGGTCTCCCAACGCACTTCTGAGGAGCTGCTTCAACGCGAGGGCAAGGAAAAGCTTGCGCGTGACATTCATCGAGAAGTGTCCAAGCCGTTGGGATTTACGGTGCCCACTCCCAAGAAGCGTACCCCTGGAGATTCTGAGGATGAAGAGGCGGAGGATCGCGCTGCCCGTATCCGGGCGGAAAAAAATCCTGTGAAACGTGTTCTCTTTTCAAACTTCATCATTCAGTGACACGCCTAGGAGTCATGTATGAGTGATTCATTTCTGTCGCAAGAAGAAGTTGATGCACTTCTTGAAGGCGTCACTGGTGAAAGCCAGAAATCTGTAGAAGAAGTCGCAGAAGCTGGATCTGTTCGAAACTACGACATTTCCAGCCAAGAGCGTATCGTTCGTGGGCGTATGCCCACGATGGAAATCGTGAACGAACGCTTTGCGCGTAATTTTCGTATTGGGCTTTTCAACTTCATCCGCAGAAGCCCTGAAATTTCTGTTGGAACGGTGGCAGTGCAGCGTTACAGCGCTTTCTTGCGTGAGCTGGCGGTTCCCACAAACTTCAATATTGTTGCCATCAGGCCTCTGCGCGGTAGCGGTCTAATCGTCTGCGAGCCCTCGCTGGTTTTTGGGATCATTGACACGCTGTACGGTGGAGTGGGTAAGTTTCAAACACGCATTGAGGGCCGTGATTTTTCACCCACAGAACAGCGTGTGATCAACCGCTTGGTTGATGTCATTTGTGTCGAATACAAAAAGGCTTGGCATGGTATTTATCCATTGGAACTGGAGTACCAGCGGTCTGAAATGCAGCCGCAGTTTGCCAATATTGCTACGCCCAGTGAGATTGTTGTCTCGACGGCGTTTCAATTAGAAATTGGCGATCTTTCAGGCGCCATCCACGTTTGCATGCCGTACGCAACGCTGGAGCCGATCCGGGATGTGCTTTATTCATCTACCCAAGGTGACTCCATCGAAGTGGATCGCCGTTGGGTTCGAGTGCTGACCCGAGAAATACAAGCTGCCGAAGTGGTGCTGGTGGCCGAGTTGGCCAAGGCAGATGCCACTGTGGAGCAATTGTTGGCCATGAAACCCGGAGATTTCATTGAGTTGGATCGCGAGCCTCGCATCAAGGCATCGATCGGCGGTGTTCCTATTTTTGAATGTCAGTATGGGACGCACAACTCGAAATATGCAATTCGCATCGAAGAATGCCTGCGCAATGCGGATATGAGCTGGCTTGGAGAAAAAGATGTCAACTGAAGAAAACAACAATGACAACAATGCCGCCGACGCCGCAGACGATCCGTTTGCGGGGTGGGCCGAAGCGCTTGAGGAACAAAAGCGCGACAACGCACCGGGAGATGCTGAGCAGGGCGGACCGTTGTCTGGTGAACCCGTGCGTCCTTTCTCCAGCAGCAACGATGCCCCGGTCAACGACATCAATATGGTGTTGGACATTCCTGTTCAGCTCTCTGTGGAGTTGGGACGTACCAAAGTCCCCATCAAGTACATCTTGCAGCTCGCACAGGGATCCGTTGTGGAGCTGGACGCTCTCGCCGGTGAGCCCATGGATGTGCTGGTCAACGGGTACTTGATTGCCCAGGGTGAAGTCGTGGTGGTGAATGACAAGTTTGGTATTCGTCTCACCGATGTGGTGACCCCTTCAGAGCGGCTGAGGCGAGTTAGCCGTGGATAGCCCAAATATGGCGCAAACACTGGGCGTGGTGGTTTTGTTCATTGCCGGAATGGCTTGTTTGCCATGGGTAGTGCGCTGGGCTCAGCAGCGTCAAGCATCACGAGGTATTGCTGGGGGAGCGATCACTGCATCCAAAATCGTCTCTACCGTAGCGGTGGGACCTCAGCAGCGAGTTGTGACGCTGGAGGTTGGGCCTGAGCACTCTCGCACCTTACTGGTCTTAGGTGTGACCTCTCAACATATCAACTGCTTATTTTCTACTCCGGTGCCTGCCTCACCGGAGCAGCAGCCCGCATCTTTCGCACAAGAGATGGCTCACGCATCGATGCCGAAAGAGTCAGATGGCTAATCTGTCCCTCGGTCGTTGTTGGCTTAAAGCCTTGCTGCCGGCTGGGGCCGGAGTCGTCGTCCTGACGGTCGGAGTGTTGTTCAGCTCCGTGGCCGCAGCACAGACGGCAGCAGGAGCCTTACCCGTGTTAATAGGAACGGGCTCAGGTGGTAATAGCTACTCTGTGCCTATTCAGACATTGCTATTTTTCACGGCACTGTCTTTTTTGCCTGCGGTACTTCTGTTGATGACGGGTTTTACCCGTATCGTGATTGTCTTGTCATTGTTGAGGCAGGCTATCGGTACCCAGTCAGCTCCACCAAATCAGGTGATTATTGGTCTATCGCTTTTCCTGACGATGTTTGTGATGGGGCCAACGCTAGATCGTGTCTATCAGGAAGCCTATTTACCTTATACGAACAACACTCTGGGTTTTGAGCAGGCTTTGCAAAAAGCCGAAGCACCCATGCGTGAATTCATGTTGAAACAAACACGCCAATCAGACTTTGCACTTTTCTCTCGGCTGGCTCGTCTCAATCCAGAGGTGACAGCAGAAACGGCACCCTTGCGCGTTTTAGTACCTGCGTTTGTAACGAGTGAGTTGAAGTCAGCGTTCCAGATTGGATTCATGATCTTCATCCCGTTTTTGGTGATTGATATGGTGGTGTCCAGCATTTTGATGTCACTAGGCATGATGATGCTGTCACCGGTGTTGGTCGCACTCCCATTCAAGCTGATGCTTTTTGTTTTGGCTGACGGATGGAACCTGCTTTTGGGCTCTTTGGCAGCCAGTTTCGTTACTTGATTGAGGGGTTCTGGCATGACATCCCAAATGGTTTTGACCCTCGGGCGAGATGCCTTGACCTTGCTGCTCATGATCTCCATGCCTGTGTTAGGAGTCGTGATGGCGGTTGGTTTGGTCGTCAGCATCTTTCAAGCGGTCACACAAATTCATGAGGCAACGCTGGCGTTTGTGCCCAAGCTGATCGCCGCTATGGTGGTCTTTGCCATCGCCGGGCCGTGGATGATTAGCACCTTGGTGGATTACTTGCGCAGAACGATTGAATCGATTCCTTCTGTGATTGGTTAGTACAAGGATTTCAGGGCCGTGATTACTTTCAACGAGGCACAGTTGATGGCGTGGCTGTCTCCTGTGCTTTGGCCTTTTTTACGCGTTCTGGCTGTTTTTACCGTAGCTCCTATTTTCTCCATGCGCGTGATACCCACGCGGGCGAAGGTCGGCTTGGCTTTTCTGGTTGCAGTGTGCGCGCAAGGGATTCTGCCTGAACAGCCGATTGTCGATGTCAACGGACGTGAGGCCATCGGAGTCGTAGTGCAGCAGGTGGTCGTAGGGTTGGCGATCGGCTTCGCCGTGCGACTGGTGTTCTCGTCTGTAGAGTTGGCTGGGGAAATCATTGGCCTCCAGATGGGGCTCAATTTCGCATCATTTTTCGATCCCACCAGCAATGCCCAAGTCAGTGCAGTGGCCCGTTTTTTTGGAAATATCGCAATGTTGTTGTTCATTGCGATCAACGGCCACTTGTTGGTAGTTCTGGCGGTAGTGAAGAGCTTTGAGCGATTCCCCGTGAATGGGAATTTTTTAGCAGCTTTAAATCAGATGCGCTTGTATGAGCTGGGCGCTTCGCTGTTCTCCAGTGCTTTATGGATTGCGCTGCCTATGATTGCGCTACTGCTGTTCGTAAACCTTACCTTGGGCGTTATTTCGCGAGTAGCGCCGCAAATGAACATTTATGCGGTGGGGTTCCCTGTGACGCTGACCGTGGGCATGCTGGGCATCACCGCCACCCTGCCCATGCTGGAGCAGCCCATGCTCACGCTGATGCAGCAGGCCATGGATATTTTTGCAGCCCAACGGTAGTGATCGACAGCACTATCTGGGCCTTGTTACCAAGGTGTTTGTCTTCGATCCAGTGGCGGGTCAGACCAGCTGATTGCGTATGGCATAAACCGTCAACTCAGCATTGTTGGTTAGTTGCAGTTTCTCCAAAACTCTGGCGCGGTAGACGCTCACTGTTTTGGGGCTCAACATAAGCTCCTCCGCGATGTCAGAGAGACGGCGGCCTGAGGCAATTTTGACAAGAGTTTGCAGCTCACGTTCGGATAGTGCTGAATGTGGTGTTTCAAGTGTGGGTTGCGCCACGCTTTCAGCGAGCATTTGGGCTACTTCTGCTGTGAGGTACTTTCGTCCCTGCACCACCGTTCGTACCGCTGCAATCAGTTCCATGGGATCACCCGCTTTGTTAGCGTAGCCTTGCGCTCCAGCCTTGAGGCAGCGCAGTGCATACTGATCTTCCGGGTACATAGAAACTATTAGAACTTTGATTTCGGAATTGGTTTCCTTCAGGCTTGCCAACACCTCGAGCCCGCTGCGCCCTGGCATATTCAGGTCCAAGAGCAAAACGTCGCAGGGTGATGTGCGCAGAACCTCCCGCAACTCAGGATAACTGCCCGCTTCGCCTGTCACAGTAATGTCGTGTGCTTCCATCAATGTATCGCGAATACCCCGACGCAAGACAGCGTGGTCATCACAGAGAACGACGTTAATCACTTTAGAACTCTTCTGTTGAATGAGCCGCAGTGGCTGTGATTGGAACTGTCAGCGTTATGCATGTCCCTTTTCCAGGCTGACTGCTGATGTCTAGCCAGCCTCCCACCGTGCGGGCTCTCTCTTGCAGACCTTTCAACCCGAAAGCTTTGGGCTTCATACGCATTTCGGGGGACATGCCGCAACCATCGTCTGCAATTTCCAATGTCAAAACGCCTTCGCGATCTGACAGGTCAATCACCACTTTACTGGGACTTGCGTATTTTGCGGCGTTCGTGAGAGCTTCCTGGGTCGTGCGATAAGCCACCAGTTGCACGTCGGAAGTTACTTGCATTTGTTCGTTTGCCACGCGCACCGTTGTTGATGCGCCGGTTCTTCGTTCAAAACCGCTGGCTAGCCAGCGAACCGCCGCGACCAGGCCTTGCTCAAGGATGGGCGGGCGCAAGTTCATCATGATACGTTGGCTGGCTCCGATAGCGTGTTGCAGCATTTCAGACGCAGCTAAGGCATGCTCTTTCATCTCTGGCGTATCAGCATGTCTACCAATCCACGCGATGTCAAATTTGACAGCTGTCAGGGCTCCGCCTATGTCGTCGTGGATTTCCCTTGCAATGCAAGCGCGCTCTTGCTCAATGGAGGTTTGGAGATGTTCTGTCAGTGCAGCCAGTTGTGCTTCCGACTCTGCGAGGCGAGTAACCGCCAATGCACGCTCTTTCTTGGCATGATGAACTTCCAGTGCTCTCGCCGCGACGTGGGGGAGGCGAGCTATGTCATCTTTCAAGAGGTAATCTGAAATCCCCAGCCGCATGACGTCCACCGCAGCAGCTTCCCCTATCGCCCCCGAAAGCAGCACAAACGGGGGGGGATTAGGCAATTGCACAACATGTTGCCATGCATCAAGCGCTGTAAATCCGTTGAGCCGGTAGTCCGCTAGGATGATGTCGATGTGAGTTTGATGTAACCGATCAAGGAATGCCTCCAGTGAATCAACATGGAGTACCTCAGCCAATGGATACGACTTAACCATGATGCGGCGCACCAAACTTTGGTCGGCGGGCGAGTCTTCGAGATGTAGTACGCGAAGGCGTTGCTCTGACGCTATCTTGACCATAGGAGGGGTATCATAGGATACATTTTGGAACAAACAAGGGTGTTTGTCCGGTTGAGAGGGTTGGTGGGTGAGCGTCCAATGGTTCGCGGGTAATTGGGTTTACTTTGTGTAAATCTCAAATCAACGCAGGCTTCTGTGATGGCACTAGTGCTTTGCTGCTGATTTTTGCGATGGAGAGACGATGCAATCTACGCTAACAACGCCTGATGGACCAGGGGTTCAAGTCCCTGTCATGGTGGCAGCCGAACTGCAAGACTCTTTGCTGGTGGTGATGCACGACCTACATCGATTGGAGGGATTGCTTAGTCATGCAACAGACAACTTGCTCGAAAGATTTGGCGAGGCCAATGCTGTTTTGACAGATTCTTTTGTTGCTGATTCGCCGGAGCTGCTTGCTGCAAGAAATGCGCTGCGTAGTGCGGTCACAGAATTGCAGTTTCAGGACATGGCATCTCAGTTGATCTGGCACACCACCAAAGTGCTGCAGGGCTGTGCCTTTCGGTTGGCTTCGGAGGCCATGGGACATGAAGAGGGTGAGGAGGCTGCCCCGTTCGCTGAAATGGCCCCTGATAGACCCAACCCTGTAACTCAAAGCGAAATGGATGCTGGTTCCGTCGATTTATTTTGATCGTTACGTGATTGGCTAATCTAAATATTTAAGTCAGTTGGAGCCTTACATGCAATCAATACTTGCCGTAGATGATTCACCATCCATGCGAAAAATGGTGTCCTTCACCTTAACTGGTGCGGGTTATCACGTAGTGGAGGCGGTGGACGGGCAAGATGCCCTTGAAAAGGCGGAAACCCACGACATCCATTTGGTTTTGGCAGATCAGAACATGCCTCGCTTGGATGGGATTGGGCTTACGCGCAAACTGCGCGAACACCCCAAATTCAAAACTATCCCGATTTTGATCTTGACGACTGAGTCCAGCGATCAGATGAAGCAGGCGGGGCGTTCTGCTGGTGCGACTGGGTGGCTGGTGAAGCCTTTTGACCCCAATAGGTTAATTGAGGTTATTCAGAAGGTAATCCGTTAACACGGCTTCAAATCACAGCTACCAATTAGGAGCCAACTATGGCAGAAAATTACCAAGAAGGATCTGGATCAGGCGCTGATTTTGATCTGAGTCAGTTTTACCAAATCTTCTTCGAAGAGGCGGGGGAAAATCTTGATCAGATGGAGCAAATGCTCCTGAATTTAGATTTCAGTAATGCTAACGATGAGGAACTCAACGGAATTTTCCGCTGTGCTCATTCCATCAAGGGCGGTGCTGCGACCTTTGGGTTTTCTGATGTAGCGGAGCTAACCCATCAGATGGAATCCTTGTTGGACAAACTGCGTCGGCACGAGTTGCAACCTATTCCAGAAATGGTTGATGTTTTGCTTGAGTCCGCAGATGCATCACGGAGTTTGCTTGCCCGCCATCAAGCAGGAGGCCAGGGAGAGGCAGTTTCTACGACTGCTTTGGTGAAGCGAATCAGTGATCTGGCTGCAGGACTTCTACCAACCGATATGGAGGTTGCTCCAGTGCGCGCACAGGATGCGCCAGTACCCGTGAACCCTGAGCCGTCTCCTGTTTCAGTAGCTGCAGCACCCGCGTTGGCCCCTCACGTGCCTGGCCAGTTGCGGCAGCTGGAAATTCATGTGGGTCCACTAGATCGCACAGAGCAAGCAGACGCTATCAAGGATCTGTTCCGTGATATCGCGGGCTTGGGCACTATCCAAGACATACCCGCTTCGATCCCCGGTATGCGCGTATTTGCAGTAGAAACAACCTCTTCTACTGATGATTTGCTGGATTTGTTCGCATTCCATGTGTCCAAGGACCAAGTCCGCTTCGTTGACGCAGCGAAAGTTGGAGCGTCTCCAATTGATGGTGCTTCGGAAGTGGCTTATGGCTTCTTCAGCGACGCGCCCGGAGCCCCCGCTCCGCTGCCTCCACGTGCGCCCGCTGCTGAAGGTGTTCCACAAGTAAAAACTGCTGTAGTGACGAAGGCGGTTGAACCTAAGGTTTCCACACAAGCCCAGATGGAGTCCACCACTATTCGCGTTGCAGTGAATAAAGTGGATCAGCTCATTAATTTGGTCGGTGAATTGGTGATTACCCAAGCGATGTTGGCTCAAAATAGCCGTGGTTTGGATGCTGGTGCGTACCAGCAGTTACTGGCGGGACTGGCGGATTTGGATCGAAACACTCGAGATTTGCAAGAATCCGTGATGTCCATCCGGATGATTCCTATGTCGATAGTCTTCAGCCGTTTTCCTCGTATGTTACGGGACTTGGCAAACAAGCTAGGCAAGAAGGTAGAGCTTGTCACTCTTGGTGAGGCGACTGAGTTGGATAAAGGACTGGTTGAAAAGATTACTGACCCTCTTACCCATTTGGTCCGCAATAGCTGTGACCACGGGATTGAGCTACCTGCAGAACGCTTGGCAAAGGGGAAATCTGAGCACGGAACTATCACGCTGTCTGCTTCCCATCAAGGGGGCTCTATTGTGATTGATGTACGTGATGATGGCAAAGGACTGTCACGCGAAAAGATACTCAAGAAGGCCTTGGAGAGGGGAATGGATGTATCCGAGCAGATGCCTGACTCTGAAGTGTGGCAGCTCATTTTCGCTCCTGGATTTTCGACGGCAGATGAAGTCACTGACGTATCTGGCCGTGGTGTCGGAATGGATGTGGTTAAACGAAATATTGCTGCATTGAATGGATCGGTGGAGATTGATTCGGCGGAAGGTTATGGGATGAAGGTCTCGGTGCGCCTGCCACTGACCCTTGCAATCATGGATGGTATGTCAGTCGGAGTGGGAGAGGAAGTCTACATACTGCCACTTTCGTCCGTGGTGGAGTCATTCCAAGTGAATCCGGATGACGTTAGTACGGTTGCTCAAGGATCGCAGCTTGTGAAAGTTCGTGACGAATACATGCCTGTGATAGCTTTGGAAAAGATATTCCAAGTCCCTAGATTCGATTTGAATAAAACTAGCAATATTATGGTGGTTGTTGAGGCGGACGGAAGCCGTGTTGCTCTGTTGGTTGATGAGTTATTGGGGCAGCATCAGGTGGTTGTTAAAAACTTGGAATCGAATTACCGCAAAGTTCCGAATGTTTCGGGTGCGACAATATTGGGTGATGGTACTGTTGCTTTGATTTTGGATATTGGTGGGTTAGTTCGCCGTGCTAGGCATTGAGGGATTTGATTGAAATATCTGGTCCTGAGGAGTATTTATGAGTCTCGTTGCTAAAATTTCTGAAAACGTGCATGTTGGTGCTCGCGAATATCTGACATTTAGATTGGATCAGGAGGAGTATGGCATTGACATACTCAAGGTGCAAGAAATACGAGGGTATGAGCAGCCAACCCGTATTGCCAACGCACCTGCTTTTATAAAGGGTGTCGTGAATTTGCGCGGAACTATCGTTCCTATTGTAGATATGCGACTTAAATTTAATTGTGCTCAGGCGGATTACAATAGTTTTACTGTTGTAATAATTCTAAATTTGCGTGACCGTGTTGTTGGAATCGTAGTTGACTCTGTTAGTGATGTGATGGAGTTGTCTGCTGAAAATATTCGATCTGCCCCTGATGTTGAGAGTGCAATTGATAATGGATGTATTCTCGGATTGGGATCTGTTGGGGAGAGGATGCTGATCCTGCTTGATATTGAAAAATTAATGTCGAACGCGGATATGGGCTTGGCCGCAAATGATGAGTGAACCATAAGCTCCTGCTGCGTGGCATAGGATGCTTGAGTCAATAGGTCGGCCACAGATTCTTTGAATTTGAGCATTGGTAGATTTTCTATTTGGATAAACTCATGTCCCAAGCCACTCATTCCATAAAAACTAATCGCTCATCTTCGCATCGCTCAGAGATGGATGCGAACGTAATTGCACCTGCGGGGCCTCTTGCGCAAGGTAGAGAGTTTGTTTGGACAAACGCGGATTTCGCAAGAGTTCAAGGTCTTATTTACAAGCGTGCTGGAATCAGCCTACATGATGGTAAGCACGCCATGGTGTACAGCCGACTTTCCCGCAGACTTCGGGAAACTGGTCACGACAGCTTCAACGACTATCTTAGTTGGCTTGAATCTAATGACGGACCTGAGTGGCAAGAGTTTGTCAATGCATTGACAACCAATCTGACTGCTTTTTTCCGAGAGCAGCATCACTTCGAAATATTCGCGTCTCATCTGCATAGCAAGCCGTCGGGAACTTCCTGGAAGGTATGGTGCAATGCCGCTTCTACGGGTGAGGAGCCCTATTCGATAGTGATGACTGCATGTGAGGCTTTAGGGAACAATCCCCCTTTCAAGCTCATAGCCAGTGATATTGACTCCAAAGTCCTAGCGACAGCCGGAAATGGTGTTTACAGAATAGATAGTATGAAGGGGATGAGCCAGGAAAGACTACAGAGGTTTTTCTTGAAAGGTAAGGCTTCTAATGCGGGGATGGTGCGAGTTAAGCCTGAATTAAGGCGTTTAATTGACTTTATGAGTGTCAATTTAATTCGAGACGACTGGCCATTCAAGGAGCCCTTCGATGTGGTTTTTTGTCGAAATGTAATGATTTATTTCGATGCCGCAACTCAGAGAAGAGTGTTGGAAAAAATTCATCGAGTCCTTAAGCCTGGAGGGCTTCTATTTGTGGGACATGCGGAAAATTTTAGCGAGTCTAAAGACCTGTTTGTCCTGCGCGGAAAAACGGTTTACGAGCGGCGCTGACTCTGTCTGGTGAGACTACTCTTAAACTGCCCCATGACCAATAATCGATTAAGCACATCCTCTTCTGCTTCTAGTGGTGCTGGGGCAGGTCTAGAGCGGCGTCGTGCACCCAGAATAGCACCCCTTAGTTCTGATGTGTATTCCTCCTCTGTGATGAGTGTGAAAAATTCTTCTCTAGAGGAATTGAAAGCTCGTCCAAGGCGCCCTGGAGAGGCTTCATTTTTTTATCTTGATCACCATTTTCAGCATAACGCGGTAAAAGTATTACCTGGTGAATACTTCGTGTCAGATGAGAACTTGGTTATTATGACTGTTTTGGGTTCTTGTATCGCGGCATGTCTGTGGGATAGTCGATCCCGTGTCGGAGGTATGAATCACTTCATGTTGCCCGATGGTGATATGGCAGATGCCTCAGGGCGATATGGCTCTTATGCGATGGAGGTTTTAATTAACGAAATGCTGAAGCTTGGAGCTCGGCGTGAAACAATGCAGGCAAAGATATTTGGTGGTGCGCAAGTTATGCATAATTTCACCACGATGAATGTGGGTGAAAGAAACACAAATTTTGTGCTCAATTATCTTCATACTGAGAGAATCCCCATCGTGTCAGAGGATGTGCTGGATATTTATCCGCGGAAGGTTGTGTTTTTTCCAGTCACAGGAAAAGCAATGGTCAAGCGACTGGCCCATGCGCACCCAGATGTTGCACAAGAGGTGCGGGGTAATGCTGTACTCGTCGCGAAAAGTAATTCTGGTGGATCGGTGGATTTGTTTTGATTGAGGGTTGGTTCGATGAGTAAAAAAATTCGGGTGGTAGTGGTCGATGACTCTGCCTTGGTGCGTAGTTTGCTCGCCGAAATCATCAATCGCCAAAGGGACATGGAGTGCATAGGGACAGCGAATGATCCCTTGATTGCCAGAGAAATGATTCGGGAGCTCAATCCAGACGTCATCACGCTGGATGTTGAGATGCCGCGGATGGATGGCATTGATTTTTTGGGCCGTCTGATGCGTCTGCGCCCTATGCCAGTTGTCATGATTTCGACTCTCACCGAGCGTGGAGCCGAGGTCACTATGAAGGCGCTCGAACTGGGGGCGATTGATTTCGTGGCAAAGCCTAGGGTGGGTTTGGCAAGTGGGTTGAACGATCTTGCGGAGCAGATCGTAGACAAAATTCGTATTGCCGCCGTGGCTCATGTGCGCAGGGGCGTTGTTCGAGATATCCCGGTTGCTGTTGCTCCGTTGCATCCCGTGGGTGCCTCCGTTACATCTGCATCTCCCGGAGGCTTGCTCGGGCGCCTTTCAACCGAGAAACTGATTTGTATCGGTGCGTCTACCGGAGGTACTGAGGCAATCAAAGAAGTCTTGGTTCAGATGCCAGCTGACTCGCCCGCCATTGTTATCACCCAGCATATGCCTCCAGGGTTCACGACGAGCTTCGCCGCCAGGCTCAATGGTCTGTGTCAGATTACGGTCAAAGAAGCGGTAAATGGAGAACGAATCCTCCCAGGTCATGCCTATATTGCTCCCGGGGGAAAGCAATTTCATGTTGCTCGCAGTGGCGCGAACTATGTTGCCGTGGTGGACGACGGCCCTGCAGTCAATAGGCACAAGCCTTCTGTTGAGGTACTCTTTAAGTCCGCTGCAGCGGTGGTGGGGCGAAACGCATTTGGCATCATGCTGACCGGTATGGGCAATGACGGCGCAGCGGCCATGCGTGAAATGAAGGACGCTGGTAGCTATAACTATGTACAAGACGAAGCCAGTTGCATCGTCTTCGGCATGCCCAGAGAGGCGATTGCACATGGCGCGGCTGACGAAGTCTTACCCTTGAGTCAAATTGCGGCTGCGCTGCTCGCTCGGCTGCGTGGCTCACCAGACCGGGTGCTGCATCGTATTTGAACTGCTGCCTCGTCAGTTGGCTGTGAGGGTTGTTGATGTGAATGGCTCTATCTAGTGCTTTTGCGCGATAGTTCGTCTGGCGCTTCTTCTGCCGCCAATCCCACTTTCACGAAATTCATCTGATGTTTGCTTTCCTCTCAAAATCTCTGCTATGATCGAGGGCTTCGCTGCACAGAGGGTATGTTTCTAGGTGCGGCGGGGTTGGTTGAAGAAGTTTTGGAATTTGTTGATTTCGGTGTAAAAACTGTTGTACAATCTAAGGCTTCGCTGATTGCAGCAGTTGCTCCAAAGAGGGTGATTGCAGCAAAAAGAAAAGATCAAAAAGTTTGACAGATCTTCAAAATCTGTGCTAGAATTCAAGGCTCAGCTGATTGCAGCTAAGTCGGGAAAGCAAAGAAAACTTCGGTAGCTTTGTGATCCGGTTCATTAAAAATATACAGCCGATAAGCGTGGGCGTTTGATGGCGAGTGCCAAGTTCTACGGAACTAGTGCTTAGCACTACAAGCGCTCATGAGAATAGAAGTGAAGTTCACTTCAATTCCGTTTTTATGAGTGAAGTCGAGAGACTTTAAATTTATCAAGATCGAACTGTAGAGTTTGATCCTGGCTCAGATTGAACGCTGGCGGCATGCCTTACACATGCAAGTCGAACGGTAACAGGTCTTCGGATGCTGACGAGTGGCGAACGGGTGAGTAATACATCGGAACGTGCCCGATCGTGGGGGATAACGAAGCGAAAGCTTTGCTAATACCGCATACGATCTACGGATGAAAGCAGGGGACCGCAAGGCCTTGCGCGAACGGAGCGGCCGATGGCAGATTAGGTAGTTGGTGGGATAAAAGCTTACCAAGCCGACGATCTGTAGCTGGTCTGAGAGGACGACCAGCCACACTGGGACTGAGACACGGCCCAGACTCCTACGGGAGGCAGCAGTGG
>FWPV01002992.1_pt1 | contig 24544 bp, 16 predicted proteins | sample 2228371 | NCBI WGS metagenome assembly FWPV01 (sample SAMEA103939776, study PRJEB20133) | metagenome | reverse complement strand
TATGACTGAAGACCAAATAAGCATTCGCGGTTCAAGTGGTTACAGTCGTGGTGCTGGTGCAAGAGCATTAGTAACAATTGATGGGCTTCCATTTTACACGGGTGATACGGGAGAGATCGTCTGGGAAATGATTCCAACAACTGAAATCCAGAGAGTTGAAATAGTTAAAGGTGCAGCAAGTTCTCTGTATGGTTCATCGGCAATTGGCGGTGTAGTAAATGCTATCACAAAAGAAATTTCAAACTATCCGAGAACGATGATAAATGCTTACTATGGATTTTACGACAGACCATATTACAAAGAGTGGGATTGGTCGGGAGAACTTCGTCCGTTTAACAGTGTAACTGTTTCTCATTCAAATTCAATTAGTAATCTGGGATTCAATATTTCTCTCACGCGACTTGAAGATTTGAGTTACCGCCGTGATGATTTCTCCAAAAAATATATTGGATTTATAAAGATGAAATATGAATTCAATCCGAAATCATCACTATTATTTTTAGCAAATTCATTTAACAAAAGAGCCGGCAATTTTCTTTACTGGAAAGATTCAAGAAATGTATTAATAAACTCCGACTTTGTTTCTGCCAACAGAATAGAAACAAACAGATATCTGCTTGGTTTGATTTATAAAAATCTTTTGACTGAAAAGACTGTTCTGTTTCTGAAAGGAAACTACTATAGAAATAATTTTTCTGATAACTCCATCCCATCAAATATTTCAACTTCTGATCTTTACAGATTAGAAACCCAGTTAACCTCGGGATTAACTGATAAAATTATCCTGACCTCAGGCATTGAAATAATTCCCTCGAAAGTCAGTTCAAGTTTATTTGGTAGTCCAAAATCATTCTCAGCCGGCGCATATTCCGTTATTGATATCTCGATGGATTTCCCTTTATTGATTTCCATTGGTTTGAGATATGATTATGGTAAACTTGATTCTTTAAAATCTTCAGGTTCACTTTCACCGAAAATCGGTTTTAATTATAAATTGTCCGATAATCTTATTTTCAGATCCTCAGTCGGAGCCGGTTTTAGAAATCCAACACTTGCTGAAGCTTTCACCTCTACCTCTACAAGTGGAATAACTGTTAAACCAAACCCCGATATAAAACCGGAAAGAAATTTGACTTTTGAATTAGGTTTCAACTTTTCCTACAACTTTGTTCTGGAAATTGATTTCGCTTTATTTCAAAATGAGTATTATAAAATGATTGAAGCAAGTGTTGATCCGTCAGACGGTATGATATTTTTTGATAATTTGCTAAGGGCACGTATTCAGGGTTTCGAATTCGGCTCAACTATAAATATTATTTCAGGTATACTGAAATCCGGTTTTGGGTATACTTATTTAAATTCAAAAGATTTGATAAACAGAACTTCTCTCAAGTACAGACCCAGACACAGCTTAGTTGGTTCAATTGAATTTACTAACTGGCACTTTGGTTTGGGAATATTTTTCAGATATCAAAGCAGGGTAGAAGAAATTGATGATGAATTGATCGAATTGGGTATTGTTCGGGATGGTGGCTTGAGAGTACCAATCTATCAGACCGATATAAATTTGAGCTATGATTTAATTGCGTTTGGTTTGCCTGCGGCAATCTATCTTAATGTGAAAAATATTTTTAATTATAATTATGTTGAACTAATTGGTAATCTCAAACCAATCCGAAATTTTTCATTGGGATTTAATTTAATCTTATAATAAATTTAAACGAGCACGAAAATCCGATTAGTAAAATCAATCCACACAAGGAGAGCAAATGAAAACAATTTTGTTTTACATTTTATTATTAGTACCTCTGTCAGGGTTAACTCAGCAGGCGAGCAACTATTTCCCGTCAACAACAGGTTATCTATGGAATTATAAAATAACACCACTTGATTCTTTGAATAATCCTCTGACGCAATTGGAATATTTCAGACAGGATTCATTTGCAGCGGTTCAGGATTATCAGGGCAGATCAGCAGATATTGTTTTGTCTAAGGAAGGACCTTTACAGACAATTCTAATTCAACCTTATATTGATTCTATATTTTATAGTTTTCAGGGAACAGACGGTTATGAGTATTTCAGCGTATCGGGAATAGAAACATTTCTGAATCAGTTAGATTCTTTGGGTCTCGACTCAAGTTTTAATTTCCTGAATTTCTTCAGATCTTTACAAAATTGGTATGCTGTTTACAGATTTGGTGCAAGTCCTGGTGTCCGTTATACTTTACTTCAGAAAGATACTTTGATTTCTACTTATACTATAAGATTTAAATATTCTGCTGTAAGAAATAATGATGAAACTATCAACACAGCTATTGGGACTTTTAATTGCAAAAAATTTACAACTCAATGGGAATTTTCTTATCTGCTTGGTCCTTTCCCGATTCCATTGTTTTCTATTGAAGATACAAACTGGATCGCTCAGGGAAATTGGCTGGTTAAAGCATTTCAACCATCGAAAGCAATTGATTTGTCGCTTCTCGGAATTCCCCCATTCTTCATTCCAGGCAGAACAATTGACATACTTGATCAGATTGTAAGTGTTGATGACGGAAAATTAATCACTGATAATTTTGTGCTTTATCAGAATTACCCAAATCCGTTTAATCCTGTTACAAAAATTAAATTCGAAATACCAGCCTCAACCCCAAATCCCTTCTCCAAAGGAGAAGGGACTTTGGTACAATTGAAAGTTTATGATATACTCGGTAATGAGGTAGCTACGCTTGTAGATGAATATAAAGAAGCCGGAATTTATGAAGTTGAGTATGATGCCAGCAATCTCTCAAGCGGAGTTTATTTATACAGCTTGATTGTCGAAAAATTTAGCCAAAATAAAAAAATGATTTTGATGAAATAAAAATAGAGGAAGTATTATGAGGATATATATATACTTGGTAATATCCACTATATTATTTTTCCTCATCTTCTCTTGTTCTGATAATATTGTAAACGAACCCAATGAAACTTATGGTGTGGTAGGATTAGTAGTTGACACAGCTGGTAATCCAATTCCCGATGTTAAGATTTACTGTTTATATTATAAAAACTATTTGCCTGAAAATCCTGTATTGTTTAACGATAATTTCAATTTTTTTGAACCAGGGGCTTTTGATTTTGAATTAAAACAAAATTTCCCAAACCCTGTTTATAATTCAACTTTTATCAGATTTTCTCTTCCATATGCAGCTGAAATTCGCCTTACTATAAAAAACATAATTTCTGGTCAGATTGTATATAATATCACAGGAAATTATGTATATGGACTCTATCAATTATATCTTGATGAAATTGTAAGCAATCTTAAATTAGAAAATGGAAATTATATCGTAACTTTAGTTGCCAAAGGAATTTCTGGTGATGAATTAATCGCAGAGAATAAATTATTTGTTATCAGCGACTTAGGAGAACCAAACACAATAACTAAAAAGAATGGCTTTTACTTTTTTGATTATCAAAAAGCTTTCATTGGAGATACAGTATTTATAACCCACACAGACGATTCTTCTGTTTTTCCTAAGAAATTAACTAACAGAATTTATCTTAAATTTATAAAAGAAGGATATTATCCAACTACAATTAGTGTTGATTTAATACCTAACTTCCTTCTAAGAAGAGATTTACTACTTTACAATGAGTAAGAATATGAAAAAACTAATTTTATATTCCGTTTTATTTTTATTAATAGACTCATCCTACTCTCAATCTAATTGGAAATGGGTGTCGCCTTATCCTCCCAATAAAAGGGTTTATTCCTCAGTTGCGATAGATGGTAAAGCATATTTATGGTGTGAAGATAATTGTGTAATCAAACTCGATATTTTATCTGAAAGATTTGAAATACTGCCTATTTATGCCAGATTCAGTAATACCGTTCTTGGTGATTTTACCGAACAAGGAATTGCTTTTGCTGATTCATTAACTGGGTATCTCACGGATTTGTCTAAGGGTGAATTCAGAACAACTAATGGAGGAAAAAATTGGGTGATTAAAGCTTCAACCGGATCAAATATTCATCTTGTTACTTTTGGCTCAAAAAAAAGAGGATGGAAATTAGGTATGGGTGGTCTTTATATTACCAATAATGCTGGAGAAAGCTGGTCTCTTTTACCAATCGGACCATTATTTGAAGGTCCAGGATTCTTAAAGAAAATATTTGCACTTAATGAAAATCAAATCTGGGTTTTAAGAGATTTTCACTATCAGGGAAATGAGGGTTCAATTTATTACAGTTCAAATGCAGGATACTCCTGGAAAAAAATCAACACCGGTTTAATTTCAAACTTTTCTCATCAGGTTCGATATAATGACTTCAAAATGCTTCCATCCGGCGTTGGATTTGCTATTGGTTCTATTACAAAACCTGATAGTAATCTTGTTATAGGTTTTATACAAAAGACTACAGATATGGGAAACACCTGGGTAACTCAAGAATTTCGAGAAGATATCTATAAAAAAATCATATCTTTAAGTGATAATGAGTGGATTATTTTTGGAAACTATAAAGGTGATTATTCTTACTCTCAGAATTATATTATTCAGAGAAAAACTACTGATGCTGGTGTTAGCTGGAATTATTCTGAGCCAATTTCATATCCTAACTATTTTAACTATTTTTATAATGCATTATACACAGCAGAAAACCATACAATCTATGTTTTTACATTAAATGGTTTTTTCAAGTCTTCAGATGGTGGTGAGAGTTATCAGAAAATTACATCAGAAACAAATTTGTATTTAACAAATATAGCATTTGACTCAAAACCGAGTAATGATGATAATCAGTTAGGTTTAGCATATATGCAATGGGGGAAGGATTACTTAATAACAACAGATTGTGGATATTCCTGGCAGCAGAAATCTTTACCTTCTGAATATAATTATATTTGGAAAGTAGGTATTGCCGAAGATGTTATTTATATGATTGTTGGACAAGATAAAATAGTAAAATCTACAGATTTTGGAGAAACCTGGATTAGATTGTTTCCACCAATTTATCAGAGTGGATTTCAAGCTTTAAGTGTTTACAGTAAAGATGTTTTTTCCTTTAGTGCATATAAAAATTTGGTTTCTTCTACTGATGGAGGCAATTCGTGGATTTTTGGACCATTTTTGTCAGATATGATTTTTAGCAGTACTGATATAGTTAATCCCGGAAATATTTTTGGTGTCGGAATTTATTTTACAGGTAATAGTGAAAAGGGATTTCTTTTCAACACTACAAATTATGGTCTTTCCTGGCATGTGATAGATTATGAAAGAAAACTTGAAAAAATTCAGATGTTAAATGAAAAAATAGGTTATTCATTATCTGGAAATCAATTACTTCAAACTTCCGATTCTGGAAGAACCTGGAAATCTGTCTTGCAAACTCAAGGGGAGTGGTTGTTTACAAATTTTATCTTTTCAAGTCCTCTTTATGGAATTGTGAATGAATTCGATAAATTTTACTCAACCACTAATGGTGGTTCCACCTGGAGAACGAGCTACTTTATAGTTCCAATTCATTCGCTTTCAGATATGGCTTTCAATGCGAAAGGAGACCTATTTATTATTGGAAAAGGAGCTATGGTTTTGATACCATCTGGTTCAACACCTAATTCCGGTTCAAAAGAAAATGATAAAGACTTCTATGATTCCGATTTCAGTTTATTTCAAAATTACCCAAATCCGTTTAATCCTGTTACAAAAATAAAATTCGAAATACCAGCCTCAACCCTAAATCCCTTCTCCAAAGGAGAAGGAACTTTGGTACAATTAAAAGTTTATGATATACTCGGTAATGAAGTTGCAACACTAGTTGACGAATATAAACCAGCAGGAATTTATGAAGTTGAGTTTAATGCCAGTAATCTCTCAAGCGGAACTTACTTTTACAGATTAACTGCTGGTGAATTTACTCAAACAAAAAAAATGCTCCTACTTCAATAAGGAACGGGCTTCAGTATATTTATATGATTGCGGGACAGTCAGGAGACTGTTCCGTTTGATTATCATTCGATAAGAAATTATCATAAATAAATCTCTTGAAAGCATCATTTGTCATTTCGATCCTGATTTATCGGGAGAATATTCCCTGATAACGATAAAATTTTTCAGTCTTGTTATGCTATCCTTTGAAATGACATTGTTCAATTTTTAAGAAATCTTTATAGAATTGTTTCTTCATCATTACCAGATATCCAACACTTTCCTCGATATTTCTGCATTATTGAAACTGTTTCTTTAAATTCATTCTGCTTAATTCTTATTATTTTTACTCACAGTATTATGAAAAAATTAAAGCGACAATTAGAAAAAATTTATCTTGAATATTCAAATCTCGAAAAAACTTCTGACCCTCTGCAACTTGTAAGAAAACTAAAAGATAAAAGTGATATTGAAGTGTTTGCATTTATTGCATCTGTTTTTGCTTATGGCAGTGTTAAGCAAATAAACTCTACTCTTGAAGATTTTCTTTCACATTGTAATTATCAACCAAATCGTTTTATAACTAAATTCAGAACTGATAGTTCATTCAAATTAAAGCATCGTTTTTTTTCTGAAACCGATTCTGTCAGATTAATTATTTTGTTAAAAGATGCTTTATCAGAATACGGTTCATTATACAATCTTTTTAGAAAAGGTTATCAATCCGGAGATAAAAATGTTAAACATTCTATATCCATTTTTTCAAAATATTTTTTAACTAAGTATGAATTAAAATTCGGAAAACTGACTCACGGAATAAAGTTTATGTTTCCACTTCCTGAGAAGGGAAGTGCCTGTAAAAGAATGAATTTATTTTTAAGATGGATGGTCCGGAAGGATAATCTTGATTTCGGCATTTGGAATGAAATCCCAACAAATAAACTTATCATTCCGGTAGATACGAACATAGCTCAGATATCAAGAAGACTAAAACTTACACGATTAAAAAACATTTCCTGGAGAATGGCTGAAGAGATAACAGATAATTTGAAAAAATATGATAAGGATGATCCTGTGAGATTTGATTATGCACTATGTCATTTTAATATGTTAAAGAAAAATTTCTATTAAAATTACTGTTATAAGTGGAACATTTATCCTAAACTTGTTATTATTGCACAGTCGGAAAAAGGGTTTTTATATGTCTGAACAAAAATTTCCTGTCAAATATTTTCTTGTCTTCCTGGTTGTTATTGTGTTGATCATACTTTCAGGATTCATCTACTATGATTCTGCCAAGAAGAATATTGAGCACGAATGGAATCAGCAGATTAGCTCTATTAAAGAATTAAAACTTCAGCAGATTGAAAAAGAACAATTTCAAAGAATCAGAATACTTGAATCTTTTATCAAGAACACTGCAATTCCACAATTGCTCATTGAAATTATTTCAAACCCTACCGACTCAATTCAGTTTCAAAAAGTGAGCAGATGGATTAAAGAGCTACAGACAAACTTTGGATTTGGTGATATCTATATTCTTGATTCAAATGCTGCAATTATTATTTCAACAGATCAGGAAAAGAAACTACAAAGGAGTTTTCTCAGAGAAGAAATAAAAGTTGTTGCAGAAAAAGACTCTGCAAGTCTTACTAATCTTTATGTTAGAGATAACAGAAATTTACTTCAGGCAATCGTTCTTCCTTTAAATCAGAACAATTCCAAAGCAGGTTACCTCTGGGCTGAAATTTCATTCTTTGAATATTTTTATCCGATTTTATTTTACTCACAAAAAGAGTATGACAAAGCGGAATTTCTTTTGGTAAAGAAAAACGGGGATATAGGATTTGTATTAAGAAATTTCATTGGCGATAGCAGAGAAGATATTCAAGCCATCCCGCTTCAACCTGATGAACGCAAGGCTTTTCAGGAAGCCGCGCTTAAAGAAGATGAAGTAAGAGAACTTCAGTTAGCCGGAAAGACAATGTTCGTTTCCGTACGCTCCATTCCCGGTACTGATTGGTTTCTTGCAGCAAAGGTTGATGAAAATATTGTAGTCAGTTCAGCTAAAAATATTGCAACTGTAATAATCATAGTTGTAATTCTGTTAATAATTCTGGCGGCTGTTCTTACCTATGCAGTCTGGAAGCGAAGCACTATTGATTATCTGCAAAGAACTCTCAAACTCAGAAAAGAAAAAGATGAACTTTCAGAGCGATACACTTCATTAACTAAATATGCTAATGATATAATCCTTACAATTAATAAAGATGGAAAAATTCTTGAAGCTAACAGAAAAGCATTTGAGATTTACGGTTATAATCATTTGGAATTAATTGGAAAGAATTTCCTTGAATTAAGTAAAGATCGTGAGACTGATTCGAAGAAAATTGAAGAAGCCAGAACAAATGATGAAGGAATTCTTTTCGAAACTACTCAGAAATGTAAAGATGGAAGATTTATACCTGTTGAAATAAGTGCTAAACATATTAATCAGGATGGTGAAAAAATTATTATTGCCATCATAAGAGATTTTACAGAAAGAAAAAAGCTTGAATCAGAGCTAATTCTTGCAAAAGAACATGCCGAAGAGATGAACAGATTAAAAACTTTCTTCCTTGCAAATATTAGTCATGAGTTACGAACCCCAATGAACGGAATTTTAGGCTACGCTGAAATGTTGATGATGGACCTAAATGACCCAAAACTTCGAGAAATGGCATCAATGATTTTTAAGAGCAGTAAGAGATTACACGATACTCTGGATTCGTTAATTGATTTGTCCAAGCTTGAATCTCAGGTACAAAAACTTGAACTTGAGAATATTGAACTGATTACAGTGATTGAAGATATTAAAGCTTCATTCGAAAACTTTGCAAGGGAAAAAGGATTATTACTGAAATCACATCACAATCAACCAAGAGTTTATTTCAGTACTGATCCGAGATTATTTGGAAAAATTATTTCGAATGTACTCAGTAATGCAATTAAATATACTTCAAAGGGTGAGATTAATTTACTTACGGATTTTAAGGATGGAAAAATACTAATTAAAATTGCTGATACAGGAATTGGAATTTCTGCAGACAACCTAAGTAAGATATTTGAACCATTCAGACAAGAAAGTGAAGGTTTCAACAGAAAGTATGAAGGAACAGGAATTGGGCTGACTCTTACTAAAAAATTTGTTGAGTTGCTCGAAGGCAAACTTGATATCGTTAGTGAAGTAGGTAAGGGAACTACCGTAACCATTACGTTACCAGTAAGAGAATCCAAAGAAAAATCAAAACCGAAGGTCGAGCAGATTCCTACAGTAAAAGAACAGATTCATGAAAAACATTTAAGAACAGAAGAAAAGATAGAACTGCATTTTGATAAAAAGGAAGAAAAGGTTCTTCCTAAGGTTTTACTCGTTGAGGATGATGAAGTTAATTCCAGATTAATTAAAATTATGCTCGAAGGGCAATTCGATATAACCTGGGCATTTGATTCATCGGAAGCATTATCATTGGTAAATAGTTTTAACTACGATATAATTCTTATGGATATAAATCTCAAAGGTGAACTAAACGGTGTAGAAACTACAAGAGAAATCAGAAAACTTAATCAGTACAAGGAAACGCCTATTATTGCTGTAACTGCTTATGCTTTGTATGATGAGAAGGAAAAAATCCTGAACAGTGGATTTTCAGGATACCTATCAAAACCATTTAAGAAAGAAGACCTTATTAAAACACTCAACAACATTTTAATTAAAAATACTCTGTAAAAATTCGCCAATTAAACCTGAAATTATTGAGAAAAAAGAAAATTCCTTCTTAAATTTCGCTTGTTCATTTTTACGAAAATCAATCCAAAATAAATTATTTGCTCAGTAATAGGAGAAAAAATATGTCAGAGCAAAAACGATTTGTTCCCTTCGTCTCACCGGAAACCAATATGGCCGAATTTACAATACGAGCACTTATTATTGGTTTAATCATGTCAGTTGTTCTTGGAGCGGCAAATGCATACCTCGGATTAAAAGCCGGTATGACCATAGCTGCAACTTATCCTGCTGCTGTTATTGGCATGGCAGTGCTAAGAATATTTAAAGGTTCCATACTCGAGGAAAATTTTGCAAGAACTGTTGGTTCGATTGGTGAATCTGTTGCTGCAGGAGCAATTTTCACAATTCCTGCTTTTATGATTGCCGGTGTATGGCAGGAATTCTGGTCTGTTCAACATTATCTCGAAGCAACGGCAATAATGTTCGTTGGTGGTGTTGTTGGAATTCTGTTCGTTACAATTTTAAGAAGAGTAATGGTTGAAGATCGTGAACTACCTTTCCCAGAATCAGTAGCAGCTTCAGAAATTCACAAAGCAGGAAGATCAGGTAAAAGCGGAGCTAAATTTTTATTCTGGGCAATGGGTTTAGGTGCATTGATTCAAATATTAAAACAGGTACAATTCTTTGCTGCTTCGTGGGAAAAATTTATTTATTTCGCAAAACAAAAATTAACTTTCTCAAGCGGTGCCTCTGTTGAAGCCAGTGGAGGAGCTTTATTAAGCACACCTGGTGTAAGTCCTGCTTATATGGGAGTTGGTTACATTATCGGACCAAATCTAGCAGCGCTTAATTTTACCGGAGGATTACTCGCCTGGGGTTTATTTGTTCCTTTACTTTTATACTTTTTAGGCCCTGAACTTCTTGCATCACTTCAGGCAAATGGAGTTACAGAAGTTACTGATGAAACATGGATTGGATTAGCAAATCAGGTTTGGCGTTCAATCGTCCGTCCAATTGCAATAGGTGGAATGTTAATGTCAGCTGCTTACACTTTATATAGGATGAGAAAGAGTCTGGGTGCCGGGCTTAGCAGAGCCGTGGGTGATGTTAAAAAAGCTGCTTCCGGTTCTTCACACGAAGAAGTAAGAACTGAAAAAGATATGCCTTTTAAATGGGTCTTTATTGGATTAGTTCTTGCTTCTGTTGCAACATTTATTATATACAATTATTTCTCAGGCGATGTTGTTGCTGCAATTGTTGCAACCTTAGTGATGATTGTAGCAGGATTTTTCTTTGCGGCTGTTTCGGGTTATCTTGTTGGATTAATTGGCTCGAGCAATAATCCGATTTCCGGATTAACAATTTCAACACTCATCGTTGCAGCAATTCTGATGGTTGCTCTTGGTGTTACAGGCATGCCCGGAATAGCAGCAGTTCTTGGTGTCGCTGCTGTTATTTGTGTTGCTGCAGCAGTTGCAGGTGAAATGCTTCAGGATTTGAAGGTTGGACATATTCTTGGAGGTACTCCCTGGAAGATGCAGGTCGGAGATTTGTTCGGTATTCTGCTTTCTTCAGCTGTTATGTTCTTTCCGCTTTTGATATTACATCAGGGAGATATTAACACAGGTGGAACCGGACTCGGAGGAAAAGCTTACCCTGCACCACAGGCAAGTTTGATGGCAATTCTGGCAAAAGGTATTGTTGGTGGTGATATGGCTTGGCCACTAATCATCGTTGGTATTTTAATGGCAATCGGTTTTATACTGTTGAAAGTAAAAAGTCCAATGCTTGTTTGCGTCGGGATGTATCTTCCGCTTGAAACCTCTTTTGCTATTTTTATCGGTGGATTAATCAAAGGTATTCTTGACAAATTTTCTGAAAGAAGAAAATTAAACGATGCTCAAAAAGCCAGAGTTGAAAATAATGGTGTACTTTTAGCGTCCGGTCTTATTGCCGGTGAAGCTCTTGTTGGTTTGCTTTTCGCTTTCTTCGCTGTTGTCGAAATTCAGACACCCAGAATATTTGAAGCTCCGTCTTTTCTGGTTAGTCTTTTAGTATTTGTAATTGTTGGTTACATACTTATTTCAACCCCTTTAAAAAATGCCGGCAAACCTGATGAACCAGCACCACCAAGTGCAATGGCTTAGTTGTTTCTTTAACCCTGCAGAAGAAATTTAATCTTTCTTCTGCAGGATTTTTCTTAGTGATCAAAATATGTTTAACAAAAAGAATAAATTTTCTGATATAAATTATCTTGAACTCACACCAGTTAGAAGTCATAACTACCTTTTAGAGGATGACAACAGAGTTGCAGTTTTAGTTCCAAGATTCAAAAATAAAATTCTGGTTAAATTTATTGTTCCAAGACTTAAATCTCCTGACATTAAAGTGAAGCTTGATAAATTTGGTTCTGCTGCCTGGCTTAAAGCAGATGGTAATAAAAATGTTCAGGTCATCTGCAATGAACTTCTGAATGAATACGGAGATGAAATTAATCCTGTTATTGAGCGTGTTACTAAGTTTTATTCACAATTATACCAATATCAATTCATAAGTTTTATAGAACTAAAAGAAAGGAAGTAAATATGGGTGAAATATTAGGACATCTTAAACCAGCTTTGGTTTGGAATCATTTCGAAGAAATCTGTAAATATCCACGTCCTTCAAAAAAGGAAGAGAAAATTGCGCAGTATGTTATTTCTGTAGGTAAAAGACTCGGGCTTGAAGTTGAGAGAGATAAATTTGGGAATATTCTCATAAGGAAACCAGCAACTCCTGGTATGGAGAACCGAAAAACCGTTACTCTTCAATCACATATAGATATGGTTTGTGAAAAGAATCGTGATGTTGAACATGATTTTGATAACGATCCTATCCAACCATATATAGATGGTGATTGGGTAAAAGCTAAAGGCACAACTCTCGGAGCTGATAATGGTATTGGTGTTGCTGCCGCACTTGCAGTTCTTGAATCAAACGATCTACAACACGGTCCGATTGAAGCATTGTTTACTTTAGATGAAGAAACCGGTTTAACCGGTGCATCAAGCTTAAAGAAGGGATGGCTGAAAGGCGATATCCTTATCAATATGGATTCTGAAGAACTTGGTACATTATACATCGGATGTGCAGGTGGAAAAAACACACAGGCAAAATTCAAATTCAAACCCGAAAAATCTCCGAGAAATTATGTCGCTTATGAAGCTAAAGTTGCTGGCTTAAAAGGCGGGCACTCAGGATTAGAAATTCATGTCGGCAGAGGCAATGCAATAAAAATTCTTAACAGATTATTATGGACTTACTCACGAGAGAGGAAAATTAAAATCTCAAAAATTGAAGGTGGTAATAAACATAATGCAATTCCACGCGAAGCATTTGCAGTTGTACTCGTTCCTAAAGCTGATGAAAAAAAGTTTAAGAAATTTGTAGCGGAATATAATTCTATCGTTAAACAAGAATATTCAACAGTTGAACCGGATTTATTAGTCTCAGTTGAAAAACACGATATGCCTGATAAAGTGATGGACGAAAAAACTCAGGAAAAACTGCTTAATGCACTTTATGCTGTACCTCACGGTGTTATCAAAATGTCTGCAGATATTCCTGATCTTGTAGAAACATCAACAAACCTTGCGGTCATATCAACTGAAGGAAAGAATATTAACATTGTAACCAGCCAAAGAAGCTCTGTTGCTTCTGAGATTAAAGACATTACAAATATGGTTTCAGCTGTGTTTGAATTGGCAGGAGCAGAATTAAATTACGGTGATGGTTATCCCGGCTGGAAACCAGATATTCATTCTGAAATTCTGCAGGTATTCAAATCTTCATTTGCTAATATGTATGGAAAAGAACCTGAGGTTAAGGCGATACACGCCGGACTTGAATGTGGAATTATTAAAGAAAAATACCCGCTGATGGATATGATATCTTTTGGACCTACAATGTTTGGAGTTCATTCACCCGACGAAAGACTTCAGATTTCGACTGTACCTGAATTCTGGAATCAACTTGTTAATGTGCTTAAAAATATTCCTGTCAAATCATAATTGACAGAATAATTTTATAAAAGCGAAGTAGTTTGTTTATCGGACATTCTGCTTCGCTTTCTGTTTTTAATTTTCAAATAGAAGAAAGTTAGATATGACTAAAACGCAAACAACAAAACCAGAACCAACCGCACCTCTTCGCTGGATAGTTTTGATCCTCATCAGCTTCGGAATGTTTGGCAATTACTATATCTATGATAGCGTCAGCCCACTAGCTGATCTCCTTAAAACTCAGCTCGGATTTTCTGATTCAAATATTGGTTTACTGAATGCTATCTACAGTTTTCCAAATATCATAATGGTATTGATTGGTGGATTGATTATAGACAGAATCGGGACAAGAACTTCTGTATTAATCTTTACTGCTCTTATTATGTTGGGAGCTATTGTTACAGCTGTTACAGGAAATATTATTGTAATGTCGGCTGGAAGATTGCTATTTGGTCTTGGTGCTGAATCTATGATTGTTGCTATTACAACTGTTATTGCAAAATGGTTTAAAGGTAAAGAATTATCATTCGCCTTCGGATTGAATTTAACAGTTGCACGACTCGGTTCTTTTCTTGCATTAAATTCTCCTAGCTGGGGAAAATCTCTTTATGAATACTGGCAAACTCCACTTTGGATAACAGTTGCTGCTGGTGTCTTCGCTTTCTTCTGTGTGGTTATTTATTTCTTTCTGGATATTTACGCTTCAAAAAATTATGCATTGGCAACTGAGGGAGAGCAGGACAAAATTCTTTTATCAGATATTTTAAGAATTCAGGAAAATAAAAGATGGTTATATCTTGCTATTGTTGCTTTAGCACTTGGCGTTTTACTAATCCTGGCTCCTGAAAATTGGTCGATTTATCTTATTGTCTTCATTGTGGCTGCTTTAACACTTTTCCTAAAATCATCTTCTTTCCCAAAATCTTTCTGGTATATAACTGCTCTTTGCGTAACATTCTATTCAGCAATGTTTCCGTTTCAGACTTTTGCAATTAAATTTTTTCAGGAAGCACATGGAACTACAAGAGAGGTCGGTGGTAATCTTTCGAGTATTCTTACTCTCTTTGCTATGATTTTCACTCCACTGTTTGGTTTGCTGGCTGATAAAATTGGCAAGAGATCTTTACTGATGATGTTTGGTTCATTGCTCATAATACCTGTCTATTTAATGATGGCTTATAAATTTGGCAGACCAGATGTTATGACTGATAGTGATTTTATCAGAATTAATATTGAATTTTTTGATATTGATGCTATGATTCCTATTTACTTAATCTATCCTATGGCAATGATGGGAATAGCTTTTTCTCTTGTGCCTGCTGTTATGTGGCCCTCGGTAGCATTGATAGTTCCAAATGCAAAACTTGGAACTGCTTATGGACTTATGACTATGATACAGAATATTGGTCTTTTCGGATTTAATTTAATTATTGGATTTGCAAATGATATATCTGGCGCCAGCGCTGAAAATCCGGAGGGATATAACCTCGGTATGTGGATTTTCTCAATTCTTGGTTTTCTCGGATTGCTGTTTGCTTTTCTTCTGAGACGAAGTGAATTAAGTAAAGGTGGTCATGGCTTAGAAGAAGGTGCAGGATAATTAAAAGAATGAACTTATTTTAATTTATTTCTTAAGATAGCTTGGAGATCAAGCTTGATTAACAGTCGGATGAGAATTTAAAGAATTGAAATTTGGGTATGGTAACTCAAAAAAAATATGAATCTCAGACAATAGAATTTAAGCTGGTATGGAAGGATGAGTTTATGAAATGGATTAGTGCCTTCGCTAATTCCGATGGTGGTAAATTGCTTATTGGAGTTGATGATAACGGTAATCCTATTGGAGTAAAAGACTCAAAAAAATTGCTCTCTGATTTACCCAACAAATTCAGAGACATTCTTGGCATTTTTCCTAAAATTATTTTAGAAAAAATTAAAGGAAAAGAGATAATTTCAATCGAAATTGAACCCTCACACGCGCCTATTTCATATCATGGCAGATTTTATATTAGAAGTGGTAGCACTATTCAAGAATTGAATGGTAGGGATCTTACAAGATTTCTAGTCTCAAAATCAGGCAAGGACTGGGAAGAATATTTTGTAGAAAAAGCATCATTGAATGATTTAAATTTTGAGACTATAGAAAAATTCAAACGAATTGCAATCAATAGAATACCTTCAGTCAAAGATGAGTTTAATGCTATTAAAATTCTTGAAAAATTGAACTTAATTGATAATGGTAGATTAACCAGAGCAAGTCTATTACTTTTTGGTAAGAATCTTAAGAAATTTTTTACAACAACTTTTATTAAAGTAGGTAAATTTGTTAATGATACAGATATATTAAGTACAGATGTTATTGAAGGAAATCTTTTTGAACAGGTTGAAAATACTATAGAACTTTTACGCACAAAATATCTAATTTCAGAAATAAAATTTGAAGGGGTTTATCGTAAGGAACAACTTGAGTATCCTGAAGAAGCCCTGAGAGAAGCTATTATCAATGCAGTAGTTCATAGAGATTATATTGGGCCACATACTCAAATAAAAATTTATCCCGATAAACTTATCCTCTGGAATGTTGGTACTCTACCTAAAGAGCTAAAAATTGATGAATTAAGGAAAAATCATTCTTCCTATCCGAGGAATGAACTGTTGGCGGATGTATTCTTTAAAGCTGGCCTTATTGAATCTTGGGGGCGTGGTACGTTAAAAATTATTGATGAATGTAAAAAAGCCAGACTTCCGGAACCCGAATTTAAAGAAGAATCAGGTGGATTTGCAGTTTATTTCTATAAAGATTTTTATACCGAATCAAATCTAAAGAAAATAGGCTTAAACGAAAGACAAATAATGGCTGTAATGTATGTTAAAGAAAATGGTAAAATTACAAGTAAAGAATATCAAAAACTTACTGGTTTATCCAGACAAATGGCAACAATTGATCTCGCAAAAATTGTTCAGAGTAATGTCTTTACCAGAACAGGAAAAGCTGGTAAAGGTATTGCCTACCAATTGACTAAATTGACTAATAAATGACTAATATTTGCCTAATTATATGTTCAAAGATTCAAATTATTTAATAGGGAAAGTGTGAATGGATATTGTAAATTGAAAAAGTAAAGTAATAAGAAAATAAAGAAAGAGATTTTACCTTAATAAAATATCTTAAGTATTTAGAAAAAAGAAATTCTCTTTGTACAACTTTTTTTGAATATCAAAACCGCAAGGAAAATAGAGTTACTGCAAGGACTTAATAATTGATTTGAAAATTCTGAAAGTAATTATCCCTTAATTTGTTTATAATAATTTACTGTGATTGTTCCTTAAAAGATGTAAATTTGTATTGTGTGTCCTCAATAAAATTATTGACCTTAATTAAAACAGATTTTTTTATTTAATGACTTTATGATTAATAGAACGAAAATATATTTCATCATAACTGTAATCTATTTTTTGACTGCCGGAAATATTCAGTCTCAATCTTTTGGCTTTGGATGTCTTGGGTTTGTTGGAGGGTACGGTGGATACAGTCATCAGCAATATCAACCCGGAATGCTAAATGATTATGTTGCTGATTTCAATTCATTCGCAAGTAAAGAGCTCAAATCTTTTGGTAAAGCAGAAGGTTATCGTTTTGGTTTAAATTTCTTTCGTGCAAAATTCAGTGGCTTTTTTATTACTGCTAAGGGATATTATCAACAACTCGATGAATCTCACGATAGTCAAAAGATAGGAAGAGATGGGGAGTCTAATTACGATTTTAATCTGAAATTAAAAAGTTGGGGACTCGGTTTGGATGTTGGAATTCCAATTTTTAATGGACTGCATTGGAAAATATTAGACGGAACTCTTCTTATTAACTCGGCTAGATTCACAATTACTGTAAATTCATTTGCAGGCACTTCTGTTCAGAAGTTTAATAATGATAAAACCGAATTAGGTTATTCAATTGGTTCTGGTTTCGTTATTGATGTGATTAAGAATTACATAAGCATAGAAGGGATTGCCGGATATAGCTATTTTAAAATAGATAAAATGAAAACTGATGATGGTATTAACTTCAAAGAAATTTTTATACCTTCGGATGAAAACGAACCTTTCATTAAATCCGGTGGCTTTAATGCAGTACTGCAATTAAATGTTGGATTTCCACTTTAGTATTAAAGGTAAGTTTATGAAACAGAAATTAACAAAACTCGATAGTGCCTGCCTAATAGCAATTCGTGATTGCATGGGTGTAAAAAAAGGTGAAAAGGTTTTGGTTATCACTGATGAACAAAAGAGAGAAATCGGAATTGCATTGCACGAAAATGCAAAAAGGTTAGGTCACTTTTCTTTGCTGGTTGAAATGAAATCAGGAAAAATCAATGGCGAAGAACCGCCTGAGGAAGTTGCTGAACTGATGAAAAAATTTGATGTTGTCTTTTGCCCGACTGAAAAGTCTTTGACACATACAAATGCAAGAAGGACAGCTTCATCTCTCGGAGTTCGTATTGCAACTTTTCCGGGAATTACGAAGGATGTTATGATTCGCGGAATGAATGCCGACTACAAAAAAATCTCAGCTCTTTCAATTAAGTTGAAACAAATTCTTGAAAAAGGAAAATCGGTTCGTGTAACCGCTCCGGCTGGTACTGATATTTCCTTTTCAATTGAAGGAAGAACAGCTTACGCAAGCAAAGGACTATTTCACGCAAAAGGTGAAAGTGGAAATCTTCCGACAGGTGAAACCTTTTTAGCGCCTGTTGAAGGCACAGCTAATGGTGTTTTTGTAGTTGATGGTTCTATGGCCGGTTTGGGTTTGATAAAAAAGGCAAATATTAAAATTGAAGTTGAAAATGGTTATGCAACCAAAATCACTGGTGGCACTCTTGCCTCTAAATTAAAAAAGCAGCTTGACTCTGTTGGAAAAGATGCTCGAAACATTGCGGAGTTTGGAATTGGAACCAATGATTCGGCAAAACTGAGTGGAATATTACTTGAAGATGAAAAAGTAATGGGAACAATTCACATCGCACTTGGAAATAATGTCTCTATGGGAGGAAGAGTAAATGTACCGATTCATCTTGATGGTGTTGTGAAGAAACCTACAGTTTGGCTGGATGGAAATCTATTAATGAAAGATGGAAAGTTATTAGTTAAATGATTTATTCTGATTTTAATGCCCGGAAAAATGAAATTATTATATACAGTTTGAGTTAAAGTATCAGTTAAAGATTATGTCTATTTTACCAATAACAGTCTGTGGCGACAAAATATTAAGAAAGAAAGCAGCAAGAGTAACCGAAATTGATGATAAAATTGTTGCTTTAATTGCTGATATGTTTGAAACAATGCGTAACGCCAACGGAATTGGTCTCGCGGCTAATCAGGTAGGAGTTAACAGGCAAATTTTTATTGTTGATATCTCGCCTGTTGAAGGATATGAAAAATATAAACCTATCGCAATGATAAATCCCAAAATAATCTCGAAGTCTGATGAAACTTCGTCTTTTGAAGAAGGATGTTTGAGTATTCCCGATTTGCGCTCAGATATCATTCGTCCCAAAGGAATATCTATTTCATATTACGATGTAAATATGAGAGAGCATACCATTGAAGCTGACGAATTGCTTGCAAGAGTAATTCAGCATGAATATGATCACCTGCAGGGAGTTTTATTCATTGATTATCTTGATGAAGAAAGTAAAAAGCGGTATAAACGACATCTTGATAAAATCAGAAAAAGAAAACTTGAAGTTCAGTATCCGATCAGTAACTCTTCCGATTATCTTTTAATCAAATAGGTGCCTATGAGAATAATTTTTATGGGCACACCTGAGTTTGCCATTCCATCGCTGAAGAAGATTAATGAAAGTAAATATCAATTGGTCGCCGTTGTTACAACCCCTGATAAAGAGCGGGGAAGAGGACAAAAAGTTACATTTACACCGGTAAAGCAGTTTGCTGTAGATCATAACTTACCTGTGCTTCAACCTGAGAAGTTAAAAGGAAACTCTGAATTTATAGAAGAGTTAAAATCATTTAACCCTGATTTATTTGTTGTTGTTGCTTATAGAATTCTGCCAAAAGAAATATTTGAAATTCCCGAACAAGGCTCATTCAATTTGCACGCTTCCTTGCTTCCTAAATATCGTGGTGCAGCGCCAATTCAATGGGCATTGATTAAAGGAGAAACTGAAACAGGACTTACTACATTTAAACTTGCCGAGAAAGTTGATACTGGAAGTATTTATATTCAAAAGAAAGTTGAAATTTATCCTGATGATAATTTTGGAACATTACACGACAGACTGAGCAAAATTGGCGCTGATGTTGTAATGGAGACAATAAAGATGATTGAAGAAGGAAATTACAAACTTATTCAGCAGGATGATTCACTTGCTTCGCCGGCTCCTAAAATAACTAAAGAAATCTGCGAAATTGACTGGAATAAAAGTGCAACAGAAATACATAATCTTGTCAGAGGATTATCACCTTATCCTGGTGCATTTTTCAATTTCAATGGGAAGGTAATTAAAGTTTATAAAACTGAAGTTGTTAAAACAGATAATTTAAAGCCATTTGAATTTTATCAGACTAAGAATGAATTAATTATTGGTTGCAGGGAGAATGCAATTAAAGTTCTTGAAATACAGCAGGAAGGTAAAAAGAGAATGTCTGTCGAAGAATTCTTAAGAGGATTTAGCTTTCTAAAGGATAGTTATGAGAAATAATAAATTTGAAAATCTGTTGGATACCATCGGAAGGACACCGATAGTGTATTTAAAGAATATCTCGAAAGAAACTAAATGTAAGATTTGGGCTAAATTAGAATTTATGAATCCGGGTGGAAGTATAAAAGACAGAATAGCCAGATATATGATTGAGAAAGCAGAGAGAGAAGGGAGAATTAAACCAGGCGATACAATCATAGAAAATTCATCAGGAAATACTGCAATGGGATTGGCAATAGTTTGCCGCCACAAAGGTTATAAACTAAAAATCGTAATTCGTGACACAACGAGTAAAGAAAAAATTAAGATGTTGGAAATACTTGGTGTCGAAGTTATAAAAGTTGATGCTTCGCTACCACCCGAACACCCTGAATCATATAATAACTTTGCTTTTAATTTATGTAAAAAAGATCCGAGTTTGTTCTATATTGATCAACATAACAATCTTGATAATAATGAAGCTCATTATTTCACTACCGGACCTGAAATCTGGGAGCAGATGGAGGGTAGGATTGATTATTTTGTCTCTGGCGTCGGAACCGGGGGCACATTGATTGGTGCGGGAAAATTTCTCAAAGAAAAAAATCCGGACATCAGGTTAATAGGAGTGGATCCGGTTGGTTCTGTATTTTATAATTGGTTTAAACATAAAAAATTGATTAAACCCTCAAGGTATAAAATTGAAGGAATAGGTGATGAATTTCTGATCAAAACGGCACAATTAGAGTATCTCGATGATATGATACAGGTGGAAGACAAAAAGGCATTTGGTTGGGCACGAAAACTTGCTTTTGAAGAAGGAATTTTAGCGGGAGCATCTACAGGTGCAAACATTTTTGCAGCGGTTCATTTGGCAAGAGAATTAGACCGTGAAGCAAATATTGTAACAATAGTTTGTGATTCTGGTTATAAATACTTCAGTACTTTGTATAATGACGAGTGGCTAAATAAGGTTACCTGAAGTAGCCAACTTCGGTAACCTTATTCTAAAATTGAAAAATTAATTATGAATGCTACGGTTTCTATCTTACCAGAATTTCGCGCTTCTCACTTAATACCGACTCTGCATTCAGATTATTAAATGCCTTAATTGCATAAAAATATTTTCCGATTCCATTTGCAAAATCGTTGTCAGCAAATATTCTTATATCTGATAGTTTGATGGTTTTGTATCTTCTCATCGGCTCATTTTCATAAGAACGGTAAACAACAAAATAAACATCAGGTAGATTTTCATATTCCCAGCTTAAGTTACAAACTTTATGCTTATCATCATAAACAGCATTGAAGTTTTTTATTTCTGGAAGAATACCAAGATAGTATGGCTTTGCCTGAATTGCGGCTGACATGTCCGAAATAAGATTACTACTGTCCACTGCTACCATCACATAATCGTATAGTATATTCTGTTTAACATCTCTATCAATAAAAATACTATCTGCCGCATCAAGTACCGCAATTGTGTCCCATCTTTCTTCATCCGCCTGTTTTTTGAAAATTATATGATTCCTTACATCTTCACTTGAGCTTGGTATAAATTGTATTGTTATATCTTTATCTGAAGCTTGAGCGTCAATAATTACGGGTGCAACAGGTGGAACGATATCAGGTCGCGGAACTGCAATTATCGCGGAAAAATCTGATTCATTATATCTTAAATCAAGTGCTGTTGCCCGGTAATAAACATATTTGGTCGTAGTATTTAGTTCTACCGTGTCTCGGAATTCTGTAAAACTTCTGTAATCAATCATGTCTTCACCAAAAGATTCTATAATTGATGAGAACTCATGCTCAGGTGAGTTAGCTTTAAGAATCCGGTAACCCATCAGGTCATATTCCTCATTGGGAATTAATCTCAAAGTTACTACTCCGTTAGAGTCCATAAATGCCTCTTTCCATTTCGGTGGGGAAGGTGGAATTGTATCATTCAATACAACATAAACCGGATAAGACTTACTTGAATTACCTGCAGTATCAACTGCTTCGACAAGATAGAAATTATAACCAGACAAAGAAAAAGATTTATCAATGAATTCACTTGTAGAAGGAGGCAGCATACCAGAATGAATTGGTTTGAAGCTACCATTTATGAGAGAATCTCTTCCAACATAAAAACCTGCTAAATCTTTCGCTGGTGGATCAGCCATCTTCCATGTGATTTTTACTTCTCTATCAGAGATGTGAATTGGTTGAGGAACGAAAGGCTGCTCAGGCGGTGTCCTGTCTCTGCCCATTGCCTTAATCTCACCAATGAGCACTTCATCAGCAAAAACAGTCTTAGCATAAACTCTGTAGATATATGGTTTGTAGTTTATAACGAGAGTATCCAAAAAGGAGTCTAACCCATCAACTGAGTCAGGTTCAGCTTTAAGTGTTAGTAATGGTGCATCGTTTAATCTCTTAAAAGTAGCTCCATCCTCTGAGCGTTCTACATTGAATGTACTGAATTGTTCATTCTGCTTCCAAATGATCTCAATGCTTCCTTCATTTTCTTTTGCTTCAAGTTTCTGAAGAAAGCTTTTAGGTTCATAAGAAGTATTTTTTACAACAATAGAAGTAGTATCATAAGAATAAAGTTCTGTTTTCACTTCTGAATAGATTTTATAGGAATAAGTTTCATTTGGAACAACATTTCTGTCCACATAAAATAATCCCAATCCTTCGGCAGCTGTAAGACTATTATTTGCTGCAAGGAGAGTCAGCAATAAGCCCCATTCCTGCCCGGACTTCTTTTCGGTAATAGATTTCAGAAAATCTTTTTCTTCTTCCTGTTGAGGCGGAGTTAAATCTTCATCTGATTCTTCGCCAATTGCAAGGATGAATGCAACTGCTTCATTGTCAAGTTGAGTTTGATCAAGTTCACCGCGTGAATTAAAATATTCCTCCCATTTCTCTATAGACCAGGGTTTTATAGGTTCAGTAATTAATCTTTCATATCTTCCAGCACTTCCATCTGAATTAACTTTAGCCCTTTCAATAATAAGTCCGTTGGCTTTGAACATTCTCCAGGCAATCGGATCTGTTAAAACCCATCTCAGGTAAACAGAATCTCCATAGCTTCTTGCAGTTAATCCAATCTGAAACTTTTTAGAGAAATTCATTTTTTCCTGTGCTACCAAATCCTCTTTGGTAAAGATTATTGAAGCTAAAACAATGAAAGCTATTAATCCTGTTTTATAAAAATTACTTTTCATATCCTCACCTCAATTATTTCCTATAGTTGGATTTGGAATATTGTTCTGCATTTGGTCAAGTTCTCCTGAAGAGAAAACTTTTGTAATACTTTCCTGAATTAAATTATTGTATTTATCCTTTGCCGGTATCCAGTTACCATTCACATATTCAAAAAGAGTTGCAAGTATCTCCAATTTGTAAGTTGAGTTATCATCAAAATTTCTAAACATACCGGGAGGATTATTTCTTTGGAGCCAGTATTGATATGTATTTGTTTCCTCTTGAAATGAAAAATTCAACGATGGTTGATATACATAATTTGAATTGTATAGTTTATAGAGTTTTACTGAAAGATAACCCAAAGCTAATGTTCTGGTTTTAATTGTTCCATTTGATTGAACTTCTGGTATTTCAAATGGTTTATTTATTTTATAAATAGTTGTAATCTTTATTTTTTCTGACGGATTAACTACATCCCCTTGATCAGGAAATACATTAAGTATTAATTCACCAACTTTTTGCGTAGCATCTTCCTGAACAAATGTCTGCGTTTGTGTTGCCTGTGTGTTGCAGGAGGGTTGACTTCCCCAACTGATGTCAACATTCCCACTCCAATTAAGACCGAATACATTTACATAAACATGAGCCGAACCTTGTACCCATGCAGGATTTGGAAATCCTGCCTGTGTCCAGAAACCAGCTTTAAGTGCTGCGAGAGTTGCTTCACAGCCGGATTCGGGTGCGCAACACTTACAACAAACAACGCAAGGTTTCTTATTTTTTCTTGCCAACCATACTTTTGCGTAACCGTATAACCAGGCAGCTGCATTACCCTGTGCATACCAATTATTCATTCCGATAGAAGGAGAACAAGCATATTGAAGTAAGGAAAGGTTAATTTCAAACCCACCTCCGCCGCCATATCTTAATT
>FWPV01005728.1_pt1 | contig 24557 bp, 25 predicted proteins | sample 2228371 | NCBI WGS metagenome assembly FWPV01 (sample SAMEA103939776, study PRJEB20133) | metagenome | reverse complement strand
TCGGTGGAAACAGCCATGAGCGACCTGAAGGAAATCGGGCCCCATGTGATGTTCAGCCCTCCCAGGGTATGGGAGGGCACCCAGAGCCAGATCTGGGTGCGCATCTCCGAAACCTACGCCTTCAACCGCTGGGTGTACAATCAGATGCTCAAAATCGGCTACCGAGCTGCCGAATACCGGATGCACGGTAAGCCGATGCCCCTGGGCCTGCGAGTAGCCTACTGGTTTGCCGACCAGATTATGTTCAAGCCACTGCGCGACCAGTTGGGCTTTCTGCGCCTGCGCCGGGCTTACACCGGCGGGGCTGCGCTGGGGCCAGATGTATTTCGCTTCTACCACGCCATTGGCGTCAACCTCAAGCAGATCTACGGTCAGACCGAGATTATCGGCATCGCCTTCGTGCACCGCGACGGCGACGTGCGGGCCGACACGGTGGGGGTTCCGATTCCAGGGGGCGAGGTCAAGATTAGCGAGCGAGGCGAAATCCTGTGCAGGTCGGATGCAGTGGTGGCCGGCTACTGGCAGAACCTCGAGGCCACCGCCGAGACTTTTGCCGATGGCTGGCTCCATACCGGCGATGCCGGCTACCTCACCGAGGACGGCCACCTGGTGGTCATCGACCGGGTCTCGGACGTGATGCACACCAGTACCCAGCAGATGTTCAGCCCTCAGTTCATCGAGAACAAACTCAAGTTCAGCCCCTACATCAAAGAGGCGGTGGTGTTTGGTGACCAGAAGCCCTATCTGACGGCGTTCATCAACGTGGATCCGCAGACTGTGGGCAAGTGGGCAGAAGACCACCGGATTGCCTACACCACCTACATCGACCTCTCACAAAAACCGCAGGTGGCCGATCTCATTCGCAAAGAAGTCAGGGCCGTCAACGACGGCCTTCCCGAACATCTGCGGATCAAGCGCTTTGTGCTTTTATATAAACTGCTCGATGCCGACGACGACGAGCTGACCCGTACCGGTAAGGTGCGCCGGAAGTTCATCATGCAGCGCTACCAGCCTATCGTGGACGGTTTGTATGGGAATGCCGACAAGGTGCGGGTAGACACCGAGTTCAAATACCAGGATGGCACCGTGCAAAAGATCTCTACCGAGGTGAGCGTGCTGGAATCGGACAGTAAAGAACTGGTGGGTGCATAGGAGGGGTTGGCCTTGATTGACTTTGTGCAGAACCTCATCTCCGGGATCGCGGTCGGCTGTATCTATGCCCTGGCGGCCCTGGGGTTTGTGCTGGTTTACAAGTCCAGCAGGGTGATTAATTTTTCCAACGGGCAGTTTATTGCCATTGGAGCCTTTCTGGCCTATGCGCTGGCGGTATGGGCCAAGTTGCCGGTTTTGCTGGCCGCTTTGCTGGCGATGTTGCTCACGGCAGGGCTGGGCTTTTTGGTTGAGCGGGTTTTTTTGCGCAGGATGGTGGGTCAGCCGATTATCTCCGTCATCATGGTAACCATCGGGCTGGCCAGCGTGCTGGACGGGCTGATGTATCTGACTCCCTTTGGCTCCGGAAACTTTACCTTCCCGCAGTTCCTGCCCCAAGGGGGCCTTAGCCTGGGAGGTATCAGCGTTTCGTATCCACAACTCCTGGCCATCGGCTTTACCGCGCTTTTCCTGCTGCTGTTTGGCTGGTTTTTCCAACGCTCGGTGCTGGGGGTTTCGATGCGGGCGGTGGCCGACGACCAGATGGCCTCCATGAGCGTGGGGGTTTCGGTGCAGCGGGTATTTGCGCTGGCCTGGGCCGTGGCGGGCCTCACGGCAGCGGCTGCGGGTATTGTGGTGGGCGCGGTGTCGGGTTTGAACCAGGACGGTCTGATTGCGATTGGGCTGGCCGTTTTTCCCGCCGTGATTCTGGGGGGTCTGGACTCCGTGCCGGGTGCGGTGGTGGGGGGCATTATCATTGGAATCCTGCAGTCTTTTTCCACTGCCTACCTTGATGGGGTCTTGAGCCAGATTGGGCTGGTGGGCGGGGGGTCGCAGTACGCGGTGCCATTTGTGGTGCTGCTGGTCATGCTGTGGTTCAAGCCGCACGGATTGTTTGGCACGGAGGAGATCGAGCGCGTATGAGAATGCCGAAAGATAAAAGCCTGAAGCTGGAGGCTCGAGACTATTCCGGCCTTTCGCCATTCGCATCCAGCCTTCAGACTGCCGGAGGTGCCCATGCGTAACCCCTGGGCCCAGACCGGCAACTACCGCACCTCCTACGAGCAGGACACCACCATCTTTGCCAACTACCGCGAGATTGTTTCGGTGGTGCTCCTTCTGGGGGCTCTGTGCATCCTGCCGCTATTTTTGGAGCGTTCGCAGGTGCTGGTGCTCAACTTCATCCTGATTTATGCCATTGCCGTGCTGGGGCTCAACATCACCACCGGCTATGCGGGCCTGATCAGCGTGGGACAGGCGGCTTTCATGGGGGTGGGGGCCTATACCGTAGCCCTGGCGGCGCCCAGCCTGCCCTTCTGGCTGACCATCCCTTTGGGGGGCTTTGTGGCAGCCATTGCCGGCTTCATCGTGGGTATCCCCAGCCTGCGGGTCAAGCACCTCTACCTGGCGCTGGCCACGCTGGCCTTCCAGGAGATTTTTGTGTGGGTGGTGGGGCGCAGTCCGGCCCTGGCTCAGGGAGCGGCCATTCCGGTCGAGATGCGAAACTTCTTAGGCCTGGAGATTGGTTTCCGCAACCATAACTACTTCTGGTACTACATCATTCTGTTCGTGCTGGTGCTGATGGTGATGGCCTGGCGCAACCTTTTGCGGGGCAAGTATGGCCGGGCCCTGATTGCGGTGCGCGACAACGACCGGGCCGCCGATGCCATGGGCATGGATCCGGGCCGCACCAAGCTCTTTGCCTTTGCCCTGGGAGCCTTCTACGGGGGGGTGGCTGGGGGTCTGCTGGCCTATATGCAGCGGGCGGTGGTGGTGGAGGAGTTTACCCTGGGTCGTTCGGTAGCGCTGCTGGCCATGGCCATTGTGGGTGGGCTGGGCACAGTAGTGGGTAGCTTGCTAGGCCCAGCTTTTATCGAATTTTTGCGGCTCTACATGGAACGGTTATCAGAGTGGATGAAATCCAACCCCTTCATCCAGAGCATCACCCCGGCAGGGGTGGATGTAGCCTCGGCCCTGCTGCCGCTTTCTTTCGGCCTGGTCATTGTGCTGTTCTTGGTCTTCGAGCCGCGGGGCCTTTACAACTGGTGGCGGCTCTTGCGAAGTTATTTCCGAACGTGGCCCTTTAAGTACTGAGAGAAGCAACATCGCGTCAGGCGCGTTGCAATAATGGAGAAACACCCAACAGGAGGAGTCATGAAGCGAGTGATTGTTTTAGCCATGGTGACTGTGATGGGAATGGCAATCGCCCAGGGCCGCACGGTTAATCTGCTCTGGTCTGGTGCCGTGACCGGGCCAACTTCGGACGTGGGGGGGCCTTATGGAGCAGGCATCGAGGATTATTGCAAATATGCCAACGAACAGCGACTGATTCCCAACGTCACGCTGAATTGCACAGTGCGTGACGACCAGTATCAGAACCCCAACACCCAGCGCATTTTTGAGGAGGCTCTGGATCGGGCCAAGCCAGCCATGTATTTGGGTTATTCCACCGGGGCCATGCTGCAACTTAAGCCCCTCATCAATGAAGTGAAGATGCCGACCATTCCAGCCTCGGCGCACATTGGTTTGATTGACCCACCCAACAACCAGTTCATGTTCTTGCCGGTAAGCAGCTACTCCGAGCAGGTGGTGGCGTTGATGGAGTACATCAACCGCACCGACAAGAATGCCAAGATTGCCCTGGTGGTCAACCCCAGCCCCTTCGGGCGGGCAGTGGTAGACCATGCCCGCCGGGCCGCCCAGCGCCTGGGTCAGACCATTGTGGATGTGCGTGAAGTGGGGGGCGGAAACCTGGACAATACCGCGCTGCTGCGGGCCCTCGATGCTGCTGGAGCTGCTTATATCATCCACCAGAACGTGGCGGGGCCAGTGGCCAACATCCTCAAGGATGCGCAGCGTTTGGGGCTGAATCGTAAAATTCGCCAGATGGGGGCGGTGTATACAGGCGGTTCGGATCTGATTCGCCTGGCGGGAGATGCAGCGGAAGGCTTCTTGTGGGCCAGCAGTTATCACACCCTGGACGAGAACACTGCCGGGATTAACCTGCAAAAGCAACTGGCCCAAAAGTACAACCGCAGTGCCGACATCCTCAACTCCACCAACTACACCGCAGGAATGCTGGCCGCGGCCATCGCCGTGGAAACCATGAAGCGGGCCGCCCAGCGCTTCAATGGCCGCATCGACAACGAGACGGTCTATCAGGCTCTTATCGGCATGAACGGCCCCAACGCCTTCAAGCCGGGCTTTGCGGTCTCGACCAAAGCAGGTGTAGAGATAGACTTCACCCGTACCGAACAAACCGGGGCCGAGGGTCTGCGGGTGCTGGAAGTGAAAGGCGGGAAGTTTGTTCCGGTAACCGATCCATTCACCTCGGCGCTGTTCCGCCAGGTGAGGAACCCCTAGAGGTGGCTAAAAAGCTGAAGGCCGAAGGCAGACCCCTGCGTTATGCTTTTGGCCTTCGGTTTCCTGTGAGGTGATATGCGCCCCGAAGACCTAGGAAACATCCTGCTGGAAGTCAACAACATCGAGGTGGTTTACAAGGACATCATCCAGGTGCTGCGGGGGGTCTCGCTCAAGGTGCCCGAAGGGCAGATCACCGCACTCCTGGGCCCCAACGGAGCAGGCAAGACCACCACCCTGCGGGCCATCTCGGGGCTCTTGGTGCCTGAAGACGGCAAGGTGGTTTCGGGCTCGATCCTGTACCGGGGTGAGAATATCGCCAACCAGCCACCGGAGCAGATTGTGCTCAAGGGCATTGTGCAGGTGCCGGAGGGGCGGCGGGTGTTCAAGCACCTCACCGTGGAGGAAAACCTGCGGGTGGGCTCGGCCACCCGGCGCGATGGGGCCAAGGTGCGGCAAGACCTCGAGCGCATCTACCACTACTTCCCCAAGCTGGCCCTGATCAAGACCCGCCTGGCCGGCTACTGCTCGGGCGGGGAGCAGCAGATGCTGGCCATCGGGCGGGCCCTGCTGGCCAACCCCCGCCTGCTGCTTTTAGACGAGCCCAGCCTGGGCCTGGCCCCTTTGCTGGTGCGGGAGATTTTCGACATCGTGGCCCAGATCAACGCCGAGGAAGGAGTCACGGTGCTGGTGGTGGAGCAGAACGCCCGGGTAGCCCTCTCGGTAGCCCACTACGGCTACATCATGGAATCCGGGCGGATTGCGCTGGAAGGTACCCGGGAGTACCTCGAGTCCAACCCCGACGTGAAGGAGTTTTATCTGGGGGTGGCCAAGTCGGGGGGGCGCAAGAGCTTCAAGGACGTAAAGAGCTACCGCCGTCGCAAGCGGTTCATGTAAAAGTGCTACTCTTTTTTGCAACACAAGACAGAATGTAAAAGCATGGTCTGAAGTACCATGGGGGCCATGAGTGAGACGTTGCCCACCAGAGAACAGGTGTTGGAAGCACTCAAGGTCGTGCGCGACCCCGAGATTCCAGTGAATGTGGTGGATCTGGGGCTGGTCTACGATGCCCTGGTGAAAGAAGGGGGCGTGGTGGATATCACCATGACCCTCACCTCCATTGGTTGCCCCGCTCAGGACATTGTCAAAGCCGATGCCGAGATTGCAGTCATGCGGCTGGAAGGAGTGAATGCGGTCAACGTGGATTTTGTATGGACCCCTCCGTGGACACCTGCCAAGATGACTGAAGATGGCAAGCGCCAGATGCGGATGTTTGGCTTCAACGTCTAGTGGGTGGCACTATGTCCGGCTGGTAAATTCCCGTTTGACATAAAGCATGGGGTCGGTGGGGTTGGCCGTGGCCGCGATGAGCTTGCCGACCTCCTCCTCGCCCCGCTCGAACAGGGCCGCATACTCTGAAGGGGCAACGATGGCCTCCCTGAACTCGGTCACACCCTGCTCGATAAACCAGAGGGTAATTTCTCTCAAGGCGGCGTCGCCCTCTGCTCCAAACCTGGGACCAAAGGCGTCCAGGCTCAACACCCGGCGCTTGCCCTCGCGCACGAATATGGCGAAACGCGCCCTGGCCCGCTGGTCTTGCCAGTCGGTCAGGTATGTGACCACCGCCTGGGTGAAGTTCACACCTTTGAGGGCTTCCTTGAGGGCAGACAGGGTTTCTCTGGGAGCGCCACGAATGCCTACGGTATCCATACCCTTATTCTAAACACGCAAGGGGGACGGGCTTTTTTTGGAAGCCCGGTTAGTAAAGTCGTTTGCGCTGTGTGGCATTCACACAACGCGGGCATGGGCGGTGTTATCAGGTACGCTAAGATACCCGCCAGGTATCTGTAGCCGGCCCTCGAGGGAAGCACGCTAGGGTTCGACCTTCACACCTTTCCAGAAAGCAATGCGCCCCTGGATCTGCCTGGCGGCTTCTTTGGGTTCAGGGTAATACCAGGCCGCGTCGGGGTTGGTCTGCCCTGCGACCTCGAGGCTGTAGTAACTGGCCACGCCCTTCCAGGGACAGGTGGTGTGGGTGGCCGATTCACGCAAAAACTCTTGCTTAACCGACTCGGCAGGGAAGTAGTGGTTGCCTTCGACCACGACGGTGTCGTTGCTCTCGGCGATTACCTGACCGTTCCAGATGGCTTTCATGCGGTCAGGGTAGCCCAGGGGGTTGCAGCTTGAAGTAGCACAGAATACAGGTGGATGCTGCTCTTGTTCTACCAGCCCCTTTCTTCGACCAAGAGGTGGTCAAAAATGGGTCTTCAGGGCAGCACAAAGGAGATGAGCTTGGTTTCCAGGAACTCTTCCATGCCCCAGTGCCCGCCTTCGCGGCCCAGACCGGAGTTTTTGTAGCCACCAAAGGGCAGATTGGAACCCATCGCACTGGGGACGGGGTCGTTCACGCCCACGATGCCATACTCCAGCGCCTCGGCCACCCGGAAAGCCCGGCTCAGGTCGCGTGTCCATATGTATGCGGCCAGCCCGTAGTCGGTGTTGTTGGCCCAGGCGATGGCCTGTTCTTCGTCTTCAAAGGGCATCAGGGGGGCTACCGGCCCGAATGTTTCTTCTTCCAAAATCTTCATCCCCGGCTGAATGCCGGTGAGAACGGTGGGGGCATACAGCAGCCCGCCCAGCGCCTTGCCCCCGGTGGCTACCCGGGCTCCCTTGGAAAGCGCATCTTCCACATGCGAGACCACTTTATCCAGGCCCTGTTGCTCGACCAATGGCCCCACATTGGTGCTGGCATCCAGCGGATCACCTACCTTTAGCTTGCTCACCGCCTCGGCCAGCGCACCGGCATAGTCGGCCTCGAGCTTCTTGTGTACGTAAATGCGGTTGGTGGTTACGCAGGTCTGCCCCGCATTGCGGTACTTGGAAAGCAGTGTAAACTCCACGGCTTTTTCGATGTCGGCATCCTCAAACAGGATGAAGGGTGCGTTGCCGCCGAGCTCGAGCGAAACCCGCTTCAGGGTTTCGGCCCCCTGGCGGTAGAGAATCTTGCCGACGGGCGTCGAACCGGTAAAGGTGATCTTGCGGATACGCATATCCTCCATCAAGACTTTGGACACCGGCACCGGGTCGAGCGCAGGCAGCACTTGCAGGGTGCCGGCCGGGCCGCCTGCTTCTTCCCAGAGCTTGGCCAGATAGAGGGCGCACAAAGGGGTTTGTTCGGCAGGTTTGACGATGATGGTACAGCCTGCTGCCAGCGCGGGGGCGGCTTTGCGGGTAATCATGCTGGTGGGGAAGTTCCAGGGGGTTACTGCATACACCGGCCCCACCGGCTCGTAGACCGCCATCTGGCGCTTGTGGGGGAAGCGCGAATGAATCAACTCACCGTTCACCCGGGGGGCTTCCTCGGCACACCATTCCACAAAGCTGGCTGCGTAAAGTACTTCTCCCTTGGCCTCGGTGATGGGCTTACCCATTTCCAAAGCCGTCAGCCGCCCCAGTTCTTCCTGGTGGGCAATGAGCAGATCGTTCCATTTGCGCAGGATTTTCCCGCGCTCGAAGCCGGTGAGTTTTTTCCACTCCCTAAAGGCTGCTACAGCGGCGTCGGCGGCCATTTTTGCCTCGGTTTCGCCACAATCGGCGACCTCTGCCACCAGGTCGCCACTGTAGGGGCTCCGGACCGCAAAGGTTCTGGGGGTTTTGTGCCATTTGCCACCCACGTAGGCGCTGCTGGGGAAATTGAAGTCTTTGACCATAGCAATTCCTAGCATACTCCTGGGCTTCCAGGCGGGTGGTAGGGGAGTCTTGCAATTCAAAACTCTAGCGGTTGTGGGTGGGGTTTACGGTAATGGTTCGCCAGTCACGGTCGGCCAGCAGCGGCAGGGGGTCAATCACCTTGTAGTCGCAGGTGCGCCTGCTGCCCGAGTACACCCCGAAGTGCAGATGTGGAGGGGTGGTGCGGGCATTGCCGGTATTGCCCACATAGCCCAAAAGGGTGCGGGTGGTGACCTTCTGGCCCTCCTTGAGACCTGCTGCATAGCGCTCGAGGTGGGCGTAATAGTAGCGCCGCCCGCCCGGCCCCACCACAAACACATACAATCCCCCCAACTGCCCCTGTCCGATGCGCCAGACAAACCCGCTCGTGGCCGAATAAACAGGGGTTCCCCTGGGAGCGAAGATATCCTGCCCTTCGTGGATTCGCCAGCCGCTGCGGGCTGCGCCAAAGGTGTTGGCAACTTGCCGCACCCGTGCGCCTTGCACAGGCATGGCCAGGCGGGTGTCGGGCTCTTTGGGGAGTAGCGGCAGGTAGCTTTGCAGCTTTTCGCGGTAGGCTGCCCAGCGTTCGCGTTCTTTTCGTTCGATTTCGCTGCGAGGCTCGGGACGGTTCCAGGTTGTAGGGGCACACAGACGTCCAGGCTGGGTATCGGCTTCGCCACCCCGGTCTTGCGCCAGGACTTCGCCGCCCAGCAGGAACACGAGCAGCAGGGGGGTCATTGGCCTGGCCAGAGGCATAGCTTCAGTTTGCCGCATAAAGATTAGCTTCACAAAAGAACTTTTCAGGGTAGGCTCGAGCGACTACACTTGAACCAGCAGTTCTACCGATGGGCGTTTTCAGTGCAAATCTCACGCAAGGTGTTGGTTTGCCAAGTGCCCTTGATGAGGGCGATACATGGCCAACCGCGGTGCAGAGGGGGATACCGAAGATTTGCATGGAGCAGGGAAGAGGGCTCCAACAGGGCACAAAAAGGAGTAATACATGAACGCAAAAACCCCGATTCAACAGAGGATGCTGATTGATGGTTCGTTCGTGGCCGGGGAGAGCACCCCCCTGGACATCCTGAACCCGGCCACGGGCGAGGTGCTCCTGAAGCTACCGGAGGCTTCGGTGGAGCAGGTGAAACAGGCGGTGGCTGCGGCTGATAAAGCCTTTGATTCGTGGTCGCAAACCACCCCCAAAGACCGTTCACTGCTGCTTTTGAAACTGGCCGACAAAATTGACGAACATGCCGAGGAGTTTGCCCGACTGGAATCGCTCAACTGCGGAAAACCGTACCTGGCAGCGCTAAACGATGAAATCCCGGCCATTTCGGACTGTTTCCGCTTCTTTGCGGGGGCCGCCCGTTCCATGACAGGTGCGCTGGCGGGCGAATACCTGGCTGGTCATACCAGCATGATTCGCCGTGACCCTATTGGTGTGGTGGCCAGCATTGCACCCTGGAATTACCCGCTGATGATGGCGGCCTGGAAGCTGGCCCCGGCCCTGGCAGCCGGAAATACAGTGGTCATTAAGCCCAGCGAGCAGACCCCTCTGACCACCCTCAAGCTGGCCGAACTGCTGGCCGAGATTTTCCCGCCAGGGGTGGTGAATGTGGTGACAGGGGTGGGGGAGACGGTGGGTTCTACGCTGATTCACCAGCCTGCGGTGCGAATGATCTCGCTTACGGGTGATGTGGCCACCGGGCGCAGGGTATTGGAGGCGGCTTCGCAGAGCTTGAAGAGAACCCACCTCGAGCTCGGTGGAAAGGCCCCGGTGATTGTGATGGACGATGCCGACCTCGAGGCGGCTGTGCAGGGTATCAAAATTTTTGGCTACTACAACGCGGGCCAGGACTGTACTGCCGCCTGCCGGGTGTATGCAGGCAAGAAAATCTACGACAAGTTTGTAGCTGAGCTATCCAGTGCGGTCAAGAGCATTAGGGTGGGCGCGCAGCACGACGAAGGGGTCGAGATGGGGCCCCTCATTACCGAACGGCAGCGGGCGCGGGTGGCCAGCTTCGTAGAACGAGCCAAGATGCAAAAGCATATCGAAGTGACCGCAGGGGGACACCCCGCCGAGGGCAAGGGCTTCTTTTACGAGCCCACCGTGGTGGCGGGAGCCTTACAATCCGACGAAATCGTGCGCCGTGAGGTGTTTGGGCCGGTGGTCTCGGTCACCCGCTTCTCCGACCCCGATGAGGCCATCGCCTGGGCCAACGACTCCGACTACGGCCTGGCCAGCTCGGTCTGGACACAAGACGTGGGCAAGGCCATGCGCATTGCCAGCCGCCTCCAGTATGGTTGTACCTGGATCAACACCCACTTCATGCTGGTCAACGAGATGCCGCATGGGGGGCTCAAGCAGTCGGGCTATGGCAAGGATATGAGCATGTATGCGCTCGAGGACTACACCGTGGCCCGGCATATCATGATCAAGCACTAAAGAGATGCCACAGACAGCCGTTCTGGTTGACCGGGTTATGATACCGGATTCAAAAAGATAGTCATTCAAAATAAAAAGGTTCAGAGGCTATCTTTTTGAATCCTAGAGCACACCCCACCCCTCGCTACGCACCCCTCCCTACGGTCGGCGAAACGAGCATCTCGGCGAAACAAACGCCTCCCTCCGGTCGGCGAAGAAAGCGTATCCCGTTGGTCGGGTTAGTTCGGCACCATTCGGTGCCGAACTAACCGAATCTGGTATGAGTCCTGACCGGTTCGCCTGGCTAGCTTAAAGCTGTGCTGTATCGCCCCAGTTTTGCAACAGCTTTTGATACGCCGGGTCTTGATAGCGCGAAAGGTGAAAGGCCGGGGCATAGCCGGGCAACTGTGAGCCTGTAACATGGGCTGCCAGCAACTCTCCTGCTGCACAGGCCGCCATCACGCCAAAGCCCGACAAAGCCCCCATCAGGTAGGTTCCCGCAACCGGTAGCGGGCAGATCAGGGGGCGGTTTTCCTGGGTTTTGAGGTAGTAGCCTCCGTCTATCCAGGGCTTGGGCGCTTTTTCCAGATACCGCCGCAGGCCCGGAATCATGACCGACATACCGCGTAGCGCGATCTCGGGATAGTGGGGGTCATGGGGAATCGGGAAGGTAGGCACAACAGGCGCGGTATGGTAGTTGTAGAGCACGATCAGGGTAGTGCTGTCCCCTGGTCCGTCGGGTCTGGAGTGCACCCCTGCAGGAAGCCTCTGCAAGAGCCAGCGGGTGGACTCGTCCTGGGCTAATAGCTCACGCTCTTCGGGGCTAAAGGGCAGTTCTATATCGTCCATCCAGATCAGCATGGGGGCCTCACGGGGCACCACGCCCAGGGTTTCGTTGAAGCTCATCTTGAGGTGGCGCTCGGCAAAAACCGGAAGATGGAGCCCCAGCATCTGCCCCACCTGCTTCTGCATGGGCCCGGCAGCGTTGATGAAGATGGCGGTTGGCAGGGTTTGTATGGAGCCATCCTTGCCCCGGATCTGTACGGCCTGAATTGCGCCGCCTGCTGTCTCGAGCCCCACCACCTGGCCCCGCAGCAGCCGCACCCCCTGGGCGCGGGCCTGCTCGAGCAGGTACATGCCGAGCTGTTGGGCGCTGAGCCAGCCTGCCCGCCGCACATGCAGCACTGCCCTTGTGCCGGGGTTAAGGTAAGGGAAGAACTGCCTTATCAGCCGGCCCTCGGTGATCAGGTCGGCCCCGTCAGGGCTTGTTTCAAAGCCTTCGGCTGCAGAAGGCTGGTAGGCGTTAGCCTGCCCGGCGTACACCCGCAACTCGCCTGCCCCCTGCCGGGAGGCCGTTTCGGCAGCCTGGGACAGCAGGAGCATGTTCCGCTCATCGGCCACGGCATACACATAGCCGCGCCGGTTGAGATTAATCCGGTTGGCCGACTGCCGCGCAAGTTCTTCCAGCAACTCAATGCTACGGTTCATGAAGGCAATCATGTGCCCGTCTGGCCCCGGCCACCAGTTGCGGTAGGCCTCGGTCGACTTGTCGGAAGTGAGCGCAAGAGGGTCGCCCTGCTCCACGATGACCACGTTCTTCAGGCCCTTCTTAACTGCGAGGTGATAGGCGGCTGCCACCCCGGCGATGCCCGCCCCACAGATAACAACCTCGGCTCCGCTGTTTGGCATAAGGTGTATACAGTATACACTACGAGGCTGAATGGCCCAGATGGCGATTGCGCAGAGATAACCGCAAGGACGCCTCTGATACGACTATTTTTTTGGGGTCGGTAGGAGACTTTTCACCTAAGCCCATGGCGGCAGGTTCGGCAACCATTCAGCGTACAAGCAACGCTACCGCTTCCTCGAAGACCTCCGTATGCCGCTCCACCTGCGCCAGCGTTGTTTCGGGCGACATCAGGGCCATGTTGTGGAAGGGGGTGAGCAAAATGCCCCGGTTCAGCATGAAAAGGTGGATGAAAGGGTCGAGGTCGGGGTCTTGACCGGCCAGGGCCTCGCTGCCGTTGCGGGCGGCGTTGGGCCGGAAGAGGTATTCGACCCGGCAGCCGATGCGGGTGACGTGCCAGGGCAGGCCGTGCCGCTCCATCACACCCTGTACATCGGCCTCGAAGCGCTGGGCCAGTGGGATCATCCGGCGGTAGGCTTCCTCGGTCAGGACGTTTTCCAGAGTGGCTCGCATGGCGGCCAGGGAGAGGGCGTTGGCCGCCAGGGTGCCCCCGATGCCGCCGGTATCCGCGTAGGGAGGTTGGATGGCCTTTTGAACCCTTTGCCCCACTTCCTCGGTAAAGCCGTAGGCTGCACTGGGAATACCGCTTCCCAGGGGTTTGCCTACGGTCAGGATGTCGGGCTGCAGGCCCTCGGCCTGGGTGTAGCCCCCTGGCCCCGCCGAGAGGGTGTGGGTTTCGTCGATAATCAGGAGGGTGCCGTATTTTCGGGTCAGCTCGCGCAGGGCCGCGTGATAGCCGGGCTGGGGGTGCACGATGCCCACGTTGGTCATGACCGGCTCGGCCAGCACCGCGGCCACGTCGCCGGGTTTCAGGGCTTCTTCCAGGGCCTCTATATCGTTCCACTCGACTACCTTGCTGGTGAGGGTGGGGTCTACCTGAGGCCCGATGTTGCCGGGGCGGCTGGCAGGTTTGCCGTTCAACAGCCAGGCGTAGGCTTCGTCCACCGTGCCGTGGTAGCAGCCATGAAAGACCAGCACCCTGGCCCGCCCTGTGACAGCCCTGGCCAGTCGCAGTGAGAAGCGATTGGCATCGGTGGCCGAGAGCGCAAACTGCCAGTACCGAAGACCAAACCGGCGCTGTAATTCCTCGGCCACCCAGAGGGCGTTCTCGGAAGGCAGCATGGTGGTGATGCCCTTGTGCAACTGGGCCACAATACCCGGCAGGGCGGCCTCGGGGGAGTGGCCGGTCATGGCCCCGGTGTCGCCGAGGCAGAAATCGATGTACTCGCTACCGTCTACATCGCGGAAAGTGGCCCCTTTGGCTTCGGCCACGAAGACCGGAAAGCCCCCTGGCCAGCGGGTCATCCAGTGCATGGGCACACCCGCCAGCAGCGAGTTTTTGGCCTGCTGGAAGAGCTCAAAAGAGCGCGGGTGGCTCCGGACGAAGCGGGCTTGCTCGAGCTCCATCAGGGCCTTCACCTTGCTGCGGTCTATGGTGGGGGTCATGGCTCCTCTCTTCTTAGAGCGATTTGCGGAAACATACGATGCGCTCGACTTCCTGGTAGCCCAGGCGGGCGTGGGCCTGCTGGCTCTGGATATTATGCAGCTCGGAGTCGGAGGCCATCTCGGTGCAGCCTTTGGCCCTGGCCCAATCCTCGGCTGCTTCCACCAGCCTGCGTCCGATGCCAGTTTTGCGGTGCGTGGGTGCGACATACCAGCCCTCGAGGTAGCCTACCGGGCTGCTCTCGCAACCCTCGGCGTAGGCCCGCAACGACACCTCTGCAAAACCGACCAGGGTGCCGTCTTGCTCGGCCACGAAGCTTGCCAGGTGATCGGCGTTCAGGATTTCGAACACCTCGAGCTCGAAGTCGCCTGCGCTGTCGGGCCAGAGGGCCACGCGGAGTGGGCGATAGGCCGGCAGGTCTGGGGTTTGCAGGGGTCGAATATTCATGGTTGGCTCCATGCAGAACTCGGATTAGTACCAAGATTGTAGCTGCCTGCCATTAGTTATTCTGCGGGGCGGCGTGCCTTATAGCGAAGAATCCGGCAGACCCCGGTTGTCAGGTGGGGAGGGGCTCAGCTGCGACGCCGCCGACCACCGTGCTATGAACCGAGAGGCCGTAGGGGTCGTCCAGGCTGCCTTGCAAAACCACCAGGTCAGCCCACTGGCCCACCTCCAAGCCGCCCCGGTTGCCCTCGTCCCCCTGGGCGACTGCGCCGCCCATGGTATAGGCCCAAAGGGCTTGCTCTAAGCTCACCTCGTTGCCGGCCACCAGTGGCTCACGCAGCGCGGCCTGCAGGCCCTTTAGCGGCTCGACCTGCCGCACCACCGGCCCGTCCGAAGAGAAGGCCACCGTCAGGCCGGCGGCGAACATGGCCCGCAGGTTAAAGCAGCGCCCGAACCACTCGTCGGGCACATAGCGCTCGTAGTTGGCCCTGAGCTCGCGCAAAAACACCGGCTGCGGCACGGCGATAATGCCCAGCGCTTTGGCTTTGGCCAGGTGTTCGGGGCCCGCCAGCCCGAAGTGCTCGAGGCGGTGGCGGGGGCCGGGTGAGTCCTGGTACAGCCGCTCATACACCGAGAGAACCTGATCCAGCGCCCGGTCGCCAATAGCGTGGGTGCCGATGCGAAAACCGGCCTGGTGGGCCTCCAGGGCCAGGGTAAAAAGCTCTTCCTCCTCGAAGCGCAAAATGCCGTACTGGGGCGGGTCTAAGGTTTTGTAGGGCTGGGAAATGGCCGCCGTGGCCCCGGAAAGGCCGCCATCGGCAAAAAACTTCACCGAGTCAGAGCGCAAATAGGGCGAAAGGTGTTTTTCCGGCAGGGGGTAGGTCTCGCGCCCCCCGTCCGGGCGGCGGATGTAGAGCAGGTTGACCCGGATGGGCAGCTCGCCGCGAAGGTCCAGCGCACGGTAGGCGGCGTAGAGCGGGGGGTCTACTGCGGGGTCGGTGGCGCTGGTGATGCCCAACGAGCGCAGGTACTCGAGGCCGGCCTTCACCCACAGCTCGTACTGCGCCGGGGTAGGCTCGCCCATAGCCTGGAAGACCAGCCCGTAGGCGGTCTCGTAGAGCAGGCCCTGCGCGTAGTCGATGGATCCGCCGGGAACCTGGGTGGTGGGGCCGATGCCCGCAAGCTGTAGGGCCTGGGAGTTGACCGCGTGGATGTGGGCGCAGGTGCGGGTGAGCAGCACCGGGTTGCGCGGGGCCAGTCTGTCCAGGGTGTCTTTGCTGGGGGGGGTTTTCTCGGCCAGCAAGGCCTCGTTCCAGCCGCGCCCCCACAGCCACTCGCCGGGTTTGAGGGTTCTGGCCCGCTCGGCCACTTTGGTGTAGAGTTCGGCCAGCGAGGCCACGCCGCGCAGGTCGAGCAGGGTGGTGCGCAGTTGCCCCACCTTCCAGACGTGGATGTGGGCATCGTTGAAGCCGGGTAGCAGGATGCGGCCCTCGAGGTTCACCCGCCGGGTCTGGGGGGTGACCAGGGCCTCGAGGTCGGAAAGCCGGCCCACTGCCGCGATCTTTCCGTCCCTGACGAACAGGGCCTCCACGGGTTCCAGGCGGTAGACCGAGTGCCGAAGCCGGGGGTTGAGGATGACCCCGCCGAAGTAGAGGCTCGAGGGCATGGGGCTATTGTATGGGGGGGAGGGCTCAACGGCACCGAGCTAGTCCGCTTCTGGCTTTGCAAACAATCCCTTGCTATTCGCCTGGGCATTAGGCGGACTAAGTATGCGCTGGGCACATGCGGACTCAGGCGCCGTCCATCCAGGGATTGACCAAGACCAGGCCCCTGATCCGTGCAAAGTCGGCGGTGTTGCGCGTGGCCAGCACCAAGTCGTGCGTCAGGGTAATCGCCGCAATCTGGGCGTCCTCTACGCTGATGGGCCGTCCCGCTCGGATACGAAGCGAGACGATACGGGCATAGTGGCTAGCAGCGACCTCATCGAAGGGTAGGCAGCGGCCGGCAAAGTCCTCGTCGAACATGGCCTGGGCCGCCCGCGCCAGCGCCGCTTGTCGCTTGCCCCGCGGCATGAGGGCCAGCCCCAGCTCGATCTCGGCCCGGCTAATGGCGCTAATCCAGACCTCTTTCGCGGGCTGCCTATCCAGCCAGGAAACAACCTGCGCCGAAGGCTGCGGTCGCATGAACTCGGAGAGCACGTTGGTATCGAGCAGGACCACAGCGGCTCATTCCGGTTGCGGAGGGGTGCGTGGCCTCTGCCGCTCGGGCAGCTTGAAGGCCTCATCGGCAACGCCGCGAAAACGCTCTAGCAGATGGCGGCCAAGCCTCGAGGGGTAGGGGGTATCCTGCAAGGCCGACCGTAGGATGCGCCGCGCCTCCTCTTCCATCGAGACCCCGTGCTGCGCTGCACGAACCCGCAGCGCTTGCTTGGCAGACTCGTCAAGGTTGCGAATGGTCAGATTGGCTATACTCACCTCCCAGGCAATGCTCTCAATGCTAGCATTGTATGCGTTGCTTCCCCTGTGGTCAAGCTGCCCTTGATGTGTCCGCTAACGGTCGGCGTGGGCCTGCCATGCGGCCCTCGAGGTTCACCCGCCGGGTCTGGGGGGTGACCAGGGCCTCGAGGTCGGAAAGCCGGCCCACCGCCGCGATCTTTCCGTCCCTGACGAACAGGGCCTCCACGGGTTCCAGGCGGTAGACCGAGTGCTGAAGCCGGGGGTTGAGGATGACCCCGCCGAAGTAGAGGCTCGAGGGCATGGGGCTATTGTATGGCGGGGAGGGCTCGAGTTGCGCTAACGGCTGGCGCTTCACCTGCGCCGCGAAGCGCCGCGGAGCGGCGTCGGGTGGAAGTGCGTGTTAGCCAGCACTGTCAAACGGAATAACCGCTAGCGCGCACGCACGTATCGGCAGACCAGCGCGCCAGTGCTTGCTTTGGCGGTTGACATCAATTCGAAAGCTTTTCTTTCCCCATCTCCAGGAAAGATTGACTTTCCACCGCCGAGGCACGTCGGCGCAACCGTCAGCAATAACTCATCGACAAGGTCAGCAGCAAGCAACGACCGAACCATCGTTGCGCTACCATACACATAAATGTATCCCCCCGGCTGTGCCCGTAGTTCTGAGACTTTCTGCAAGAACTCGTTGCCACGGATGATCGTCGTAGGATGCCAAGTGATGTCCTTCTCGGTGAGCGTGTTGGACACGACGTACTTTTGCACTTTGTTGATCCAGTCGGAGAAATCGTCGCCCGACCGGTTGGGCCACGCAGCGGCTGAGTTTTGGTAGGTGCGGCGTCCTTGCAAGAGCGCGTCGCTCTGCTTGGCGAGCTGGTCAAACGTCCCGCCGATTACCTCGGGGTCAAAATATTTCAAGAACCATCCCCCATGGGCAAAGCCGCCGTCGGTGTCTTCGGTTGCCCCGCCTGGTGCCTGAACAACACCGTCGAGGCTGATGAATTCAGTGATGAGCGTCTTCATAGATTCTCCTGGTCATTTGGCTAAGGGATCTGTGCTGGCTAACACCCCAGTTGGGAATGATTCCCGCACAAGGTTGCCAGCCTCGAGCCCGCTTTCACAGCTTCACTCTACTGGATCAGCTGCGCGCCCGATGAACCCCTACCGCCGCTCAGGGTTGCGCCACACGATAAACACCCCATAGTTGCCACAACTGGGGTCGTTGAGGTGGTCGATAATGCCCCAGACGTTGTAGCCGCGCCCGAGCTGGGAAGCCTGGCCAGGAAGCAGGAGGGGTTCGGGTTTTGCGCGGCGCTATCAGGGATGCTTTTCTCGATACTGCCCCACTGGGAAAGCGTGTCGAGTTGCTGGTACAAGAATTGGTCAGGCATGGTTTGTTTCCGCCGTTTTCCGGTAAAAGATAACCCCTACTCGCCGAATATGGTCAATCAGGTCGGGGTCGCTGATCTGCTTGAATATAGACAGATCAACCGTATAGGGCAGGAGCAATTCATCCAGGTCGTCCATAATGCGGTAAAGCACCTTGAGGGTCAAATCATCCCCGCCCAAGAGCGTCAGGTCAATGTCAGAGCTGTTTTTGAAGTTGCCCTTGGCGCGCGATCCGTAAAGGATCACCTGTTCGACCTGCGGGTAGCGCGCAAAGACCGCGCAGATTTTTTGGATGGTGCTTTCTTTCAAACCAGAGTGAGTCATCACTGTGTCCGCTCTTTCAAGGCTTCCATTTTGGCATGTAGTTTCTCAAATTCAGGGAAATACAGGTTGACGATGTCAGCGGCGATCTTTTTTGCCACATCTTCATTGTAGGTGTGGGCGGTCAGCGTTCTGCTTCTGATCATATCCATCCATGTTTCGCCCTCTTCAACCAAGCCTCGCTTATATGCCAGACGCAGGGCATCCCTGCTGCCCCTGATTTCTGTCTCCCCCTGATATTCAAAGTAATCCTTTATCGTATTCCAGGCTAGTTCATAGGTGTACTCGAATGCCTGTATCAATCCCTGTTCTTCTAGCTCATTCAGTTCGCCTTTCGCAATGAATTTTCTCAATTGGCTGAGAGCCTTGGAAAAGTGATTGAACCGCTGCATCCACCGAATGCCTTGTGCGCTCATAAGGTTTCTCCGTAAAACGCTCTGTTCAACGCCTTGTCTGCTTCGCTGACCACAGCTTCACTCTACTGGATCAGCTGCGCGCCCGATGAACCCCTACCGCCACGCGGGGTTGCGCCAGACGATAAACACCCCATAGTTGCCGCAACTGGGGTCGTTGAGGTAGTCGGGGATAATGCCCCAGACGTTGTAGCCGCGCCTGAGCTGGATGGAGAGCACCGGGTCGAACATCTCGCCCCGCACCACCCGGGCCACGTAGGCCTCGATGGGCATATCGCGCTGGTAGGGGGCGTAGCCCTTGGGCATGGCCCCGGCCACGTGGCCGCGCAGGCCCAAGCGGCGCACCAGGTTTTGCCGCGCGGTATAGAGCAGGGTGGATAGCCCCAGGCCGCGGTAGTCGGGGTGGACGCCGATATCGGCCCCGTAGAGCCAGTCGCCCTGGGGGTCGTGGGTGGAAAGCCAGTTTCCCCCCACGGCCTCGAGGTATTTGTGCTGGTAGTGGCTAAAGTCTATGCGGGTGCGCAAATCGGTGGAGCAGGCCACCACCTGGCCGCTATCCTGCTCCACCACCGCGTGCTGGCCCTCGGGAAAGACCCGCATATGGGCGGCGTACTGCTCGGCGGAAATCAGCTCCTCCGGGGCCAGCGAGGGAAAGGAGGCCCGCTGGATGGCCTCCAGGGCCGGGGCCATCCAGGGCTCGGACTGCACCACGACAAAGCGACCATCGGGGCTGGAGAGAAGGGGCTTCATCTCAGCGGCTTTTGGCCTGGGTCCAGGCTTCGTCGAAGATGCGGTTGTTGCGCCCCTGGTCCAGGATGAACTCCAGCACCCGCATCTGGGCCTCGGTGGGCCAGATGGCCGGGTTTTTGAGCATCTCCGGCTTGAGCAGTTTCTTGGCCGCCGCGTTGGGGGTGGCCGACTGCTGGTACTCGGCCAGGCGGGCCCCTACCCGGGCCTCGAGGATGAAGTTGATGAAGCGGTGGGCCGCCGCCGGGTTGGGGGCTTTGGCCGGGATGGCCAGGTTATCAATAAAGAGGGTGCTGCCCTCCTTGGGGATGGTAAAGCCGTAGCGCGGGTTGCCCGCCGCCGCCCGCAGGGCGTCCTGGTTGTAGACCACCGCGGCCACCACCTGGCCCCCCAGCAGCAGGTTGGTGGCCGAGACCCCGCCCTGGAAGCCCTTAAAGTTGCGGCTGCGCTTGGCCGCCAACAGGGCCTCGAGGGCCTTCTTCACCTCGGCGGGCTGGGTGGTGTTGACCGACTGCCCCACATAGCGCAAGGCGATGCCCAGCATCTCGCGGGGCGAGTCCATGAGGGTAAAGGCCCCCTTCTGCTGGCGCGGGTCGAAGAGCACCGCCCAGGAGGCGGGCGGGGTAGGGAAAACGTCGGTGCGGTACATCAGGCCCACCGTGCCCCACAAATAGCCCACGGTGTAGCGGTTGCCGGGGTCGAAGGGGGGGTTGGTGAACTTGGGCTCGAGGTTGTTCAGGTTGGGAATCTTGCTCTTGTCTAAAGGCTGCAACAGCTTCAGATTAATCAGCACCGGCACGATAAAGTCCGAAGGCACCACGATGTCGAACTGGCTAACCCCACCGGCCTGCAGTTTGGCCTGCATCTCCTCGTTGGACTCGTAGTAGGTGAGGCGAACCTTGAGGCCGGTCTGCTTCTCGAACTCGGCCACCAGGGCCGGGTCGATGTAGTCGGTCCAGGTATAGACCTGGAGGGTTCCGCTTTGGGCCAGGGCCAGGCCGGCCAGCACGACCAGGGCAAAGAGATGTCTCATAGGCGCTCCTTGAAGGTGCCGTCAAGATACCGCGCCTGGGTTTGGGTTGCAACTAGAGAACCTGGCGAAGGGTATCCAGGCCGATGTTGGCCCCACAGATGACCACCGCCACCCGCTGCCCCCGGTAGGCCTGCGATTGTTGCAGGAAGGCCGCCAGGGCCACCCCCGCTGCCCCTTCCAGAAGCTGGTGCTGGGCCTCGATAAAAAGCCGCATAGCCGCGGCAATTGCCTCCTCGCTCACCAGCACCCAGTCGTCCACCAGGCGCTGGCAGAGCTTTAGGGTGATGCTATCGGGCTCGAGGCCCCCCGCGCTCCCGTCGGAGAGGGTAGGCTTGGCCTCGACGGCCACAATCTTCCCAGCCCGCACCGAAGCCCACATGGCCGCATCGTTTTCCGGTTGGCAGCCGATAATTTTTGTGCCAGGGCTCACCGCTTTGAGGTACGCGGCCAGGCCCGAAACCAAACCGCCGCCCCCCACGGTTACGAACACCGCGTCTGGCGGGCCGCCCATCTGCTGCACCATCTCCACCCCAAGGGTGCCCTGCCCGGCGATGACCTCGGGGTCGTTGTAAGGCGAGATGTACACCAGGCCGTGGGCCTCGGCGTAGCGCCGCGCGTAGGCCTCGGTATCGTCCCCGCTTTGCCCAAAGACCCGCACCTCGGCCCCGTAGCGCCGGATGGCCTCGAGTTTGGTCGGGCTGGCCCCTTCCGGTACGAACACCACCCCCTTGGCCCCCAGCCTGGCCAGCCCGAAGGCCACCCCCGCCCCGTGGTTGCCGCTGCTGGCTGCGACCACGCCTTTTTCCAGTTGCTCGGCGCCGAGGGAGAGCAGTTTGCTCAGGGCCCCCCGCACCTTGAAGGAGCCGGTGTGCTGGAGGTTTTCCAGCTTGAGCCAGACCTCGGCCCCGCTGGCCTGGGAAAGGGCCAGCGAGTGCTCCAGTGGGGTCTGGCGCACGTGCGGCTGCAGGCGGGTGTGGGCTTGCCGGATGGCTTGGGGCAGGTTCATGGGCCTTGGCCGCTCAGGCTCCTACCGCCAGGGCCTGGTGGGTCTCGCGCATGGCCCCGGCCACCACCCCCAAAGCCTCGCGCAGCATGTCCTCTGGGATGTCCAGCGCCGGCAGGAAGCGGATGCAGTTGGTGTAAAGCCCGGCCCGGATCAGGATCACCCCCCGCTGGGAGGCCCGCCGGATGGTCTCCATGGCGAGCTCCGGCCAGGGTTCTTTGCTTTGGGGGTCTTTGACGAACTCGAGGGCCATCATGGCCCCCACCCCGCGCACATCGCCCAGGGCGGGAACCTCAGCCTTCAGGGGCTCGAAGGTCTCCCGCACGATGCCCTCGATCCGCTGGGCTTGCTGCAAAAAGCCGGGCGAGGTCAGAATCGCCAGGGCCTCTAAGGCCGCTGCACAGGCCAGGGGGTTGCCGCCGTAGGTGCTGCCCACCCCGCCCACGTGGGGGCTATCCAGAATTTCCGCCCGGCCCGTCACCGCGCTGATGGGCATCCCGGCCCCCAGGCTCTTGGCCGAGATGAGCAGGTCGGGAACCACCCCGCTGTGCTCGATGGCCCAGAGCCGGCCGGTGCGCCCCGAGCCGGACTGTATCTCGTCGGCAATCATCACCGCGCCCGCGGCGTCGCAGACCTCGCGGATTTTGCGCAAAAAGCGGTGCGGTACCGGGATAAAGCCCCCCTCCCCTATCACCGGCTCGATCACGATGGCGGCCAGGGCCGAGGGGTCGATGTGGGCGGTCAGGGCGTTTTCCAGGTTCCAGCAGCACCAGTCCACATACTGCTCAGGGGTCATGCCCTCGGGGGTGCGGTAGAGGTTGGGCAGCGGCAGGCGGTAGACCTCGGGGGCGAAGGGGCCAAAGCCTTTTTTGAACAAGCCCCATTTGCTGGTCATGGCCATGGTCAGGTTGGTGCGTCCGTGATAGGCCCCCTCGAAGACGATTATCCCCGGGCGTCCGGTGTAGCGGCGGGCAAACTTGACCGCGTTTTCCACCGCCTCGGCCCCACCGTTGGCCAGGAGGGTTTTCTTGGGGAAGTCGCCGGGGGTGAGGCGGTTCAGGGCCTCGCAGAGCGCCACATAGGGCTCGTAGTTGGCCACGATGCCGCACATGTGCACTAGCGCGTCGGCCTGGGCTTTGATGGCTTCCACCACGCTTTGGGGTGTGTGGCCCACCCCCAGCGCCCCGATGCCGCCGGCCAGGTCGATGAAGACGTTGCCGTCCACGTCCTCGACCAGCGAGCCGTGGGCCTTGCGCACCGCGATGGGGTTGGCCTGGGCCAAAGCCCCGCTCACCGCAGCGGCGCGGCGGGCCTGGAGGGCCTGGCTTTGGGGGCCGGGGATGGGGGTTTTGAGCTGGATGTAGGGCATAACCGCCCTCAGTCTAACAGGCTGGCCAGGGCGGTTAGAACCTCTTCCTCCCAGCGGGTGTAAGCCGAGTAGAGGCCGGGGTAGGTGGCCGGGTCGCCGCCCTGCCCGCCGATAATGTAGATGAGGGCGTTCTTTTCCTCTAGGTCGAACAATAGCCCGCTCAACAGGCCGTAGGCGTCGCCCAGGTGGCCAAACCAGGGGCGGGGGTAGCCCCTGACGGGGCAGTCTTGGCCAGGCTGGTTGGTAAAGCGCCACACCCCCAGGCCCCAGCTCAGGGCCTGCCCCTGCAGGGTGTCGCCGTTGTGGCCATCCCAGATCCATTGCGGCTGCGTCATTTGCTCGAGCGTCTGCGGCTTCAAAAACTGCACTTCCCCAACCCGGCCCTGGTTCATAAACAGCAACGCCACCCGGGCTAGCTCCAGGGCCGAAGCCCTGAGGCCCCCCTGGGGCGAGAAAAAAGTAGCGTTGCTGCCCAGCCGGTAGGTGCTCAAATCCACGACCAAAAAACGGTTATCGGGCTTATCGGGGTCCTGCACCATGGGGCCAGGGGGTACCACGCCGCCATAATCGTCTACCTGCGCGACCCAAAGGCCCGCCGGGTTCCAATCCCCGCCGGTTTGCTTGCGGTACAGTACGGCCAGATTGCCGATCTGCTCCGGGGAGAACCGACCCACGTTGAACCCGCCCTCCATGCCCAAAGGCCGCAACACCTCCTGTTCCATTAACACATCGAAACGCTGGCCCGTTACGCATTCCATTAGGGTGCCCAGCACGCCGGTGTTGAGGTTGGCATAGCGCGCGTAGCTTCCGGGGGGGTGCTGGGGGTCGAAGTGAGCCCCGCCCTCAAAAAAGCGCCCTTGAGGGTGAAAGAAGTCCTGCAGGGTGTAGGGGCTGGGAAGGGCGTACCGGCTGCCGTCGCAGAGGGAGGAGGTGTGGCAAAGCAGGTGCCGCACCCGGATGGGTATGTCGGGAAAGGCTGGGTTGCGCAGGGGAAAGCCCAGGTAAAGGCTTACGTCGGCGTCCAGCGCTATCTTCCCTTGCTCCACCAGCTTCATCACCCCCAGCGCCACCACCAGCTTGGAGATAGAGGCCACCCGGAAGCGGGTCTGGTTGTCAACAGGCAGGTTTTGGCTGGGGTGGGTGGGGTGCAGGTAGCGCTGCCCGAACGACTCCGAATAGACAATTTCCCCAGCCCGCACCACTGCCACCTGAAGGCTGGGGGTGGGGTATAGGGGGTTTTGGAGAAGGGTTTGAAGTTTGGTCTGGAGACTTTGAAATGGCATCTGATTGCATTGTAGGGGTTGATAAGAAGGTTCAACGAAATATACTTGGTCTAAGTATTGGTAAAATTATGGACATATCTTTCCGATCTGGCATACACTGCGGCTGGCTACCCCAAACTGTAGCCCAGGCTATGGAGGTGAATTCAGCTACGGAATTCCATTCTGTTGGTCGTTGGTCTAGTTTCGTATACGCCGCGGGTGTTGCTACCATCGTAGGGCTTCCCATTGCCTGGGTCGACTTCAGTCAGCACACCTGGCGCGTGCGGGAC
>FWPV01005719.1_pt1 | contig 24583 bp, 25 predicted proteins | sample 2228371 | NCBI WGS metagenome assembly FWPV01 (sample SAMEA103939776, study PRJEB20133) | metagenome | reverse complement strand
AAAAGAAAAAAGATTTATGGCCCGGCCTAGATAAAATCGTTAGGTTTATAGCATTAACCCAAAGAAATATCTTAAAATACAGTAGTTAGAACATTAAAGAAGGTCAGGAACTTGCCACGAAAGATTGCTTGGCGTCGGTGGGCGGAACTAAGCTCTTTAGCTCTTACCTTGCCTTCCTCTATAACTGTCGGGTTATTTATGGGCTACTATTTGGACAAGCTTTTCCAGACTCGGCCCTGGCTTCTCTTGACCTTCACTCTCTTGGGTGTGGCTTCAGGTCTTCTTAGCCTTTATCGAGGCCTGAAAAAATACCAAAATGAAGCTAACCAGAGTGATTTTAACGAGTAATAGACCTGATTAAAGCGTTTCGGAGCAAAGGTTATGGAGCAAAGCGAAAAAATCCCGGCAGGAAAAGAAGCACACCCCACCCCTCTTTCGGGGATAAGGGAACAAAAGGTTTTGGCCAGGATTCCGCTAGAAACGACCATTTTGGCCGGATTTGTCGGCCTCGCTATTACTTTTTTCTCTGATTTAACCTCCGGCCTTCTCTGTTTTACTGGCGGAGCCATTTCTGCCCTCAGCTTTCTCTGGCTAAAAAAATCTCTGTCTCATTTCCTTTCTTCTAACCGCCGCCGGGCTCTCCGCTCGCTTCTTTTCCTTCAGTTTCTTCGCCTCGGGTTGATTGGGTTGGTCTTTTTCATTATAATTTATTTCTTTTCTCGAAAGGCCTTAGCCTTTATGGCCGGGTTTTCGGCTTTAATATTAGTAATTTTAGGAGAAGCCATTTTCGGCCTTAGCCGGATGAAATCATGGAAGGCTTAGAGCACAGCCTTTTTCTTGTTACCCTGGCTAATCGCGTGTTAGGGCCTCCCCTGGCTTCTTTTCTGGCGCTTTTTGGTCGTCGGATAAACCCCGCCACTGCCATCCCTGATTACATTTTAATGAGCTTTATTGTTTCCCTGTTCCTTATTCTCTTCTTTGGGTTGGCTGCCCGAAGGCTCGAAATTATCCCCCGGGGAAAGCAAAACCTCCTTGAGCTCATCGTTGAATTCTTCGAAGACTTATTAGTGGATATTATCGGCCCGGAAGGTAAGAAATACCTCCCTCTTGTCGGCACGATAGGTCTTTTTATCCTGACGTCAAACCTCCTGGGCCTTATTCCCGGACTGATGTCCCCGACGAGTAAACTTAACGTCACCGCTGGCTGCGCTCTTACGGTTTTCATATATTACCACTGGCAAGGGATGCGCAGCCAAGGTGTTTTTAAATATCTTAAACATTTCACTGGCCCTATCCCGTTACTTGCTCCCCTCCTCCTGCCCATCGAACTCATCAGCCACTTTTCCCGTCCCATCTCCCTTTCCATTCGTCTTTTCGGCAATATTTTTGCTGAGGAATTGCTGATCGTGGTCATAGGCTCGATCATTCCTTTTGTCCTGCCGCTTCCCTTTATGGCTATTTCTATTTTTACGGCCGTGATTCAATCTTTTGTTTTTGTCCTGCTCACCTGCATCTATCTCGCAGGAGCGGTGACCCACGAAGAAGAAGCTCATGGAAAGGAGTAAAGCTATGCTACCATCTTCACGTATTTTTTTTATGGTCACTTTTTTCCTTACCCTCCTCACCACTCCGCTTCTGGCGGAAAATGGTTTGGACCCGGTCAAAGCCTCCCTTTTCCGTCTGTCGATCATCGTCGGCGGCGCGATTATTACTTTAGCTGCCGCGGCCGGTGCCTTTTGCCAGGCAAAAGCTATTTCGAGCGCCTGCGAAGGCATCTCCCGCAACCCTGGCTCCGCTCCCCATATTCGGTTTTTGCTCATCTTTGGCTTGGTCCTTATTGAAACGCTCGTTATTTATGCTTTGCTTATTACCATCATTATTTTGATGGTCCAATGGGGTAAGTACCTCTAAGGCAAAGCAGTCTCAAAGAGGAGGTAGCCGAGCGAGGTGAAGCAGAAGCTTCTTACGGTCTGGAATATCCTGAAAACGTCTATCATCAGGTTTAACCAGGATAAGTGCTGGACCTATTCCATTGTCGTCTCTTATTTTGCCTTCATGTGTAGCGTGCCGCTGGTGGCCCTTTTTGTTTTTCTAAGCGCTAAAATCCTGGGCACTTCTGAGCTGGCGATCCGCAGCCTCAACCTTTTTTCTGATGAATTTTTCGCCCATCTTGACCCTTCTTTTTTCAAAAAATTGGCTTTAATCTCGGAAAATATCAGCAGCTTGGGCTGGCTCGGCCTCGGCGGTTCGTTAGTCGCGGCCAGCTTACTCTTCTCTAATCTCATTGCCGCCATTAACATTATCTTCCGAGCTAATTACCAAAAATCATTTTTCTATAATCGACTGATGGAATACATCATCATGTTCACCCTGGGCCTGATCCTCCTGGTTTCACTGGCCATCACCGCTATCTGGACTGGTTTGCACCGGCTGATCGGGGCTTCTGCCTTTATCGCTTCCCATATTAACCCCCGCTGGATTGCTTTCATCGATAGCTTTTTAGTGCAGTACCTCATACCTTTCATTTTGACTTTCCTGGTCTTATTCTCGATGTACAAGTTCATCCCCGAAGTCAAAGTGCACACGAGCGCGGCCGCTATTGGTGCCGGTGTCGCTTCTATTTTCTGGGAAATCTTTAAAAGAATTTTCGCCTTTTATGTTGTCCATTTCTCGGCTATAGGCATAGTCTTGTCTAAATTGCTCCAGGGAACTCTGGCCTCGATCATTTTTTATCTGCTCTGGATTTCCTTTTCCTTAATTTTTCTTCTCTGGGGGGCAGAACTGGCTGCGGTGATAAACGAAAGGCTTCCGCCCAAAGCTTCTTGGAAAATAAAAGAGGCAAGAAATGAAGCTTAAAGAATTAGCTGAGCTTCTCGGCTGCTCCCTCGAGGGGGACGGTGAGGTTGAAATTCGGCGAGTGGCCAGTCTGGACATGGCCGAAGAAGGGGACCTTGCCTTTCTGGCCCACCCTCGTTTTCTTCCCCAGCTAAGCCAGTGCCGGGCTTCCGCTATCCTTCTGCCTCCCGATATCCAGGCCGAAGGGAAAAATGTTCTTCGTTCCCCCCAGCCTCAGTTAGCTTTTGTGCAAGCGACCGAAATTTTGCATCCTCCCTCTCGTCCATTGCCCGGGTTTCACCCTACGGCTTCCATTGCACCCTCAGCTCAGATAGGGAAAGATGTGTCGATCGGAGCTCATTCGACTATCGGAGAAAAGGTGGTCATTGGCGCGCGGACCGTCATCTACCCGGGGGTGGTGATATACCCTGAAGTGATTATCGGCGAAGACACCGTTATTCATTCTCACGTCTCTATCCGCGAAAGGACAATTATCGGTAACCGCGTGATTATTCACAACGGCGCTGTCATTGGCTCCGACGGCTTCGGTTATTTGCCTATGGAGGACGGAGGTCACCGCAAGATTCCGCAAATTGGCCGAGTGGTTATCGAAGACGAGGTGGAGGTCGGAGCAAATGCCGCTATCGACCGCGCAGCTCTTGGAGAAACCCGTATCGGCCGAGGCACAAAAATAGATAACCTTGTCCAGATTGCTCACAACGTCCAAATAGGGCCTAATTGCATCCTAGCCGGTCAAGTGGGTATTGCTGGAAGCAGCAAAATAGGAAAACGGGTAATTATGGGTGGACAGGTGGGTATTTCCGACCATATCGAAATAAGCGACAATGTCGTCATTGCCGCCAAATCGGGGGTGATGAGGGATGTTCCGGCCAATTCGACCGTGGCTGGCATTCCTCATATGAATATTTGGCAATGGCGCAAAATATGGGTTCTGCTACCTCGACTCGCGGATATTTTCAAGGAAATAAAAGATTTGGCTCTTCGCCTCGAGCAACTGGAAAAAAAATCAGGCTCGAAATAAAATTGCCTTATATATTTAAATATTGCTTTGGTATCTCGTAGCTAATTGCTTTTGGCTCTTCTCTAAATTATTTGACCGATATATTTAATCCATAAGAGGGATAAAATTGATAACTAATACTTTTTCCTTGAATTTAGCCCCAAACAAAGTGCTGCGAAGATAACCTATTTAAACTCGCTTTTATGTTTTGTCGCTAAAAACCATTTTTAAGGGAATAAAATCTTCTGGTTACTTGACCAGATATTTCATTTATATTTAATGGCGAGAGCAGCCCTAATTTTTTAAAAATAAAAATCTTCAAACCGAAAATTAGCCAAGAGATTATAGAGAACGAAGATAAGCTTCGACAGCGAGAGCGGCTACTACTCCGCTGCCCACCGCCGTGGCTACCTGACGGGGACAAGCATCCACCACATCTCCGGCGGCAAAGATTCCCGGCTGAGAAGTAGCCATGTTAACATCCACCTTAATCTGTCCTGATTCATTCATCTCCACTAAGTCACGGACAAACCCAGCCTGAGGGTCCATGCCCACCGAAACAAAGACCCCTTCTACCTCGAGAAAAGAGGTCTCGCCACTAACTACATTTTTTAACTGCAAACCTTCTACTTTTTCCTGACCAACAATCTCTTCCACGACTGTGTCCCAGAAAATCTTAATTTTTTCACTGGCCAAAACCCTTTCCTGAAGGATCTTAGTGGCCCGGAATTCTCGCCGTCGATGAATAAGATAAACTCGCTGGCAAAATTTGGTGAGAAAGATGGCTTCGGTAAGGGCGTTATCGCCTCCTCCGACCACAGCCACATGTTTCTCGCGGAAGAAAGCAGCGTCGCAAGTGGCGCAGTAAGATACCCCTCGACCGATTAATCTTTCTTCGCTGGGCAAACCAAGCCGTCGGTAAGCGGAACCTGTGGCAATGATGACGGCTTTCGTTAGATAGGTATCCCGAAGGCCATGGACAGCCCAATTGTCCGCCTCTTTAACTACAGCTTTAGCCTCATCTATTTCGATCACCGCACCGAAACGGGTCGCTTGTCTCTTAAAATTTTCCATTAACTGGAAGGGGGCAATCCCCTCAGGATATCCCGGATAGTTTTCAATCCAGTCGGTAAGCAGGATCTGGCCGCCAGGAATACCCTTCTCTAAGACGAGCGTCTGCAGCCTGGCCCGACCTGTATATATGGCCGCGGCTAAACCAGCCGGGCCAGCGCCGATGATAACGACCTCGTAAGGACCTCTCAAATTAACCTCGTGATTACCTCGACAATCTTGGCTTTGGGTTGTACTCCGACTAAAACCTCTTGCAATTGGCCATGACGGAAGAAAATGAGCGTGGGAATACTCCTCACGCCAAATTTGCCGGGAGTGACCGGATTCTCGTCAACGTTAACCTTGGCTACTTTTATCTTTTCGCCGTAAGTTTGAGCCACTTCCTCTATCGTTGGGTTCATCATTTGACAAGGGGCGCACCATGGGGCCCAAAAATCGACCATCACCAGCTTTTCGGCGCGAAGCACTTCCTCCTCGAAAGTAGCATCAGAAACAACCGTCACGTCGCTCATTTCTACTAACCTCCTCGTCTTAATTCTATGGCTCTCTCATAGAGTTGAATATATTCCCGGCCGGGCTGCTCCCAGGAGAAATCCTGTTCCATAACCTTCTTAATCAGTCGCTGCCAGGTTTCTGGCTTGTAGTAACAACTGATGGCGCGAGATAAGGCCCGCTGCAAAGCCGCCGGTGTATATGCCTGGAAAAGGAATCCATTCCCCCGGCCGGTGCGAGGATTAAAAGGAATGATGGTTTCTTTTAACCCACCGCTAGCCCGGGCAACCGGAATAGTGCCATAACGAAAACCATAAAATTGATTCAGGCCGCAGGGTTCTTCCCGCGAAGGGATGAGAGCCAAATCGCTTCCCGCAAAGATTTTATGCATCAGCGAGGGGGTCATCTCGGTTCTTACTTCCACCGTTCCCCGATAGCGCCGGCCGGCCGCCTCAAGCTCGGAAGCAAGGCTCTCATCTCCTTGACCACAGATAATCAAACCCACATCTAATTGTTGAATGGCCTCTATGCTCTTTACTACTAAATCAATTCCTTTAAGCGGAGAAAAGAAGGAGACAAGCCCCACGAGAGGCTTGTCCAACTCTATTTTCAGCCCGCATTCTTGAATTAAATCTTCTTTACAGACCCTTTTTCCGGATAAATCCTCAGCGCTAAAAGTCGCCGCGAGAAAGGGGTCCTGAGCTGGGTTCCAGACTTCATAATCAATGCCATCCCGGATGCTGACGAACCTCTGCCCCAAACCTTTCAGGATGGCCCCGAGCTCATCCTTGGCTGCCGCTACCTGGATATCTCTTTGATAAGTAGCACTAACTGTGTTGATCACATCAGCGAAGACTACTCCGGCCTTTAAAAAATTAAATTTGCCGTTAAGCGAGAGCCTCTGGGGAGTAAAATAATCCCAGTTAAGCCCGGTATGGGCTAAACTCTCAGGAGGGAACTCGCCCTGATAAGCAGCATTATGGATGGTAAAAACAGTAGCCACCTCTCTCAGGCGAGCATTCTCCTCGTAATGCGTGCGGAGAAAAACAGGGATAAGAGCTGTTGGCCAATTGTGGCAATGAATGACATCTACTTGAAGGTTAGCCTGAAGGATAAACTCGATCACTGCTCGGTTGAAGAAGATAAATCGCACGTCATTATCAAGGTAACCAGAAGCACCCGGGCCGTAAATATCAGGACGGTAAAAAAAGCGGGGCTGGTCGATGAAATAGAGAGAGAATCGGCCTGGTTCACTTTTCAAGACTGAAGCCCTGATTCTTTCTTGGCCCAGAGGAACCCATAAATCGGGAATTACTGTCTCCAGTTCGAGAGAATCTATTGCCGGTCGGCGGTAGCGAGGCATAATGACCATTACTTCTAAGCCCGCTCCGGCCAGATAACGTGGAAGAGAAGAGGCCACGTCGGCCAATTCTCCTGAACGAGCCAGGGGATAAAATTCAGGAGTAACCAGTAATACTCGCCTTTTCTTTACCATGGGAAGAATTTTCATTTTAGCTTTCGCCTGGCGAAAAGTCAATTTACCGTATGGCTTCACTTAAAGTCTGATGAAATGGTATAAAAACCATCATTGACTCGCGCATAAAACAAGGTCAAAATGGGACGGTTTTTGCTCGCTCCTGGAAGAGCGGGCGGATTCCAATGATTTCGGCCACCCATTCCCAACGAAAGCGGCCAACCGTCGGAGCGTAGCGACTCCGGACATTCTTTTTCTATCTTAGTGACCGGCTTCCTTTGTGATACCCGGCCCGAATGGCTTGGAATATATGGTTGAATTTTGTCCGATTTAGCCCAAGGGATCAAAGCAAGAGAACTCTCCTTCCTTCCTAAATAATAATCCTCCTCAGAGGAAAATCTACCTTTCCGAAAGAAGATACAGGGATAATTTACATCATCTTATAACCTAAAATTCTCGCCTTTTATTCTCCTGCGCCGCCTCACGACAAAAGGCCGTTTTATCATTTTCCCTTAAAATTGATTGTGTTATAATGAGGCCTTTAAATTAACCTGAATTAATAATGAATCATAATTCCTCTTCTTTCAGCTTCATTAAAGGAGTTATCTTTGGCCGACAATCGCCTTTATAAACATCCTATTCTCTTTGTCGAGGAAAAACCAACCTTTAAATTTTTCTGGAAGGAAATTGAATTAACTGCCAGAGAAGGTGAGACCATTGCCTCCGCTCTTATGGCCAACAACATAAAAATTTTTAGCTACCACCCTAAGGACGGCGCGGCGCAAGGAATTTATTGTGCTAACGGTCAATGCGCTCAATGCCTCGTCCTGGCTAACGGCATGCCCGTTAAATCATGTATGGAACTCATCAAACCAGGGATGAAAATTCAACCGATCAATGGTCTGCCTCAACTACCTCCGGTCGACCCGTCGAACCAGCTTAATTTCCAGCCTATAGAAGAAATTGAGGTCTCTGTCCTTATTATTGGCGGTGGCCCAGCCGGTCTCTCTGCCGCCATCGAGTTAGGCTCGCGCGGGGTAGATTGTCTTCTTATTGATGATAAACACCGTCTGGGCGGCAAATTGGTCCTCCAAACCCACCGCTTTTTTGGTTCTGTAGAAGCCGTCTTTGCCGGCACGCGTGGCATTGATATTGCAACAAAATTAGAAAAGGAAGTCAGGCAATTTAGTTCCATAAGCATATGGCTACAAAGCACAGCTCTGGCCGTTTTCAGTGACCACAAAGTAGGGATTCTAAAAGAAGGCAATAGATATGTTTTAGTCAAGCCTAAAATCCTTTTAGTCGCCTCTGGAGCCAGAGAAAAATCTTTAATCTTTCCCGGAAATACTCTTCCTGGGGTTTATGGAGCAGGAGCCTTTCAAACCCTGGTTAATCGAGACCTGGTCCGGCCAACCGAAAAACTATTTATCGTGGGGGGAGGTAATGTCGGACTGATCGCTGGCTATCATGCGCTCCAGGCTGGAATAACGGTCGTCGGCTTAATCGAGATTATGCCGGAATGTGGTGGCTACAAAGTCCATAAGGATAAATTGGCCCGGCTGGGAGTTCCTATCCTTACCTCCCATACCATTATCCGGGCTAACGGCCGAGAGGAAGTGGAATCAATTACGGTGGCTCAAGTGGATGAAAGATTCCAGCCGATACCAGGCACCGAGAAAACCTTTGCTTGTGATACCATCCTGATCGCGGTCGGGCTGGATCCCGTTAATGAATTCTATCTTAAGGCTAAAGAATTTGGCCTTCCAGCCTATGCGGCCGGCGACGCAGAAGAAATTGCCGAGGCCTCGGCCGCAATTTTTTCGGGAAAAATCCGGGGCCTGGAAATAGCCCGCGACTTAGGCGTGTTCCAGGGCGATGTTCCTTCTTCCTGGTATGAGACCGCAGAAATCCTCAAGTCAAAACCGGGAAAAACTTACGCGGAATATTTTCCGGAAAAGGAAAAGGATGTTTTTCCTGTTATCCACTGTCTTCAGGAAATTCCCTGCGACCCCTGCGCGGCTGTTTGCCCTCGCCGGCTGATAGAAGTGGATAGAAAAGATATTCGCCAGCTCCCGGTCTATTACGAAGAAAAAGATGGCAAAGGCTGTACGGGATGCGAGCGCTGCGTTGTCTATTGCCCTGGCTTAGCCATAACCCTGGTAGATTACCGCAAAGATAGCCAATTTCCCGAAGTGACCATCCCCTTTGAATTATTAAAAGAAACAATCAACCCAGGCGAGGAAGTGACCCTGGTGGACATCATGGGCCACTCTCTGATTAAATCTCGTGTCTTAGCCATAAAATCTATCAAAGGTAACGACCGAACCATCCTCATCAAAGTCAAGGTTCCCAAAGAGATAGCTAAAAAAGTATCTGGACTACGTATTCAACCGGCTGAGGTTGGGAAGTGGGAATCTTCTGCTGAACCAGCGATAAAAGATGAAGCTATTGTCTGTCGTTGCGAAAGAGTAACGGCGGGACAAATCCGTCAATTGATCAGGGAAGGGGTGAGGGATATAAACGAGATCAAGACTATTACCCGGGCCGGCATGGGTTCCTGTGGAGCCAAAACGTGCACTCCCCTGATTCACCGCCTATTTCGCGAAGAGGGAGTCCCGGAGAGGGAAATTATCGACCAGCCTATAAGACCTCTTTTTATCGAAGTGCCGCTAAAAGTTTTTGCTGGCCTTCCTTCCCAGGAGACATAAAATGTCCAGCAGAAATTATGATGTGATCATCATCGGCGCTGGCAGTGTGGGCACTCCGGCTGCTTTCTGTCTGGCCAAGGAAGGGTTTAAGGTTCTGGTGGTGGATAGAAACGCCAGCCCCGGTCAAAGCTCCAACAAGAGAGCTATCGGGGGGTTGAGAGCCACGCATTCTGACCCAGCCAAAATTAAACTATGCCAGAGAAGTCTGGAAATATTTTCGCAATGGAAAGAAACCTACGGCGATGACATCGAATGGTATAAAGGAGGCTACTGTTTTGTAGCCTACCGGGAGACAGAAGAAAAAATCCTTAAAGATGTCATCCCTTTGCAGCAAAAGCATGGTTTACAGGTCGAATGGCTGGAACCAGAGGATTTACGAAAATTGCTCCCCGACCTGAACCCGCACGGGCTGCGCGGGGGGACTTATTCCCCGAATGACGGCCATGCCTCGCCCCTCTTAGCCATCGAAGCTTTCTACCGTCAGGCAAAAAAAGCTGGAGCTCAATTCCGGTTCCAAGAAAAAGTCATCAAGCTAATAAATAATAAAGAAAATATTAAAGGAGTAATCACGGATAAAGGGAGCTATTACGCCGACGTAGTCATCAACGCTGCCGGAGCGTGGGCCGCAGAAATCTCCCGCCTGGCTGGTGTCGAAGTGCAGGTCAAGCCAGATTCTCATGAAGCAGCCGTAACCGAGCCAGTCCAGAGATTTTTTGACCCGATGATTGTGGATATACGACCGGTAGAAGGCTCAGCCAACTATTATTTCTACCAGCATGCGACGGGCCAGGTTATTTTTTGCATCACTCCCTTCCCGAGTATCTGGGGGTTTGATGAAAGAGAAACCAGTCATTTTCTGCCGATGGTTTCTCGCCGGATGATAGAGTTAATGCCTCGTCTGAAAAATATCAGGGTAAGAAGAACCTGGCGCGGGCTGTATCCCATGACGCCGGATGGTTTTCCGATTGTCGGTTGGACAAAAGAAGTAAGCGGCTTCTTGCTGGCCGTAGGCATGTGTGGTCAAGGCTTTATGCTGGGACCAGGGCTGGCCGAACTTCTCACCCGGATGGTGGCTGGAAAACAAAAAAAAGAGGATGAAGAAATCCTCTCTTACCTTTCTCCCTACCGCTCGTTTATTAAAGAAGAAAAACTAAAATAAAGCGCCAGAATAATCGCTTAAATTAGCTTGTCTCCTTGGTAGGCGGGAATGAACCCCAGCCAAGTTTATCCTGCAGCAGGTCAAAGAAATTACGCTTGGGCGAAGAGATTAACTGAAGCTCGAGTGGCGCACGCCGCGCAAGAATCACGTCTCCCTTCATCAGCAGAACTCCCCTCTGGCCATCTAGAGACAAGTAAACCTCCTCCCCGCCGGTGAGAAGCTGGACTTTGACTTCAGATTCAGAGGAAATAACCATAGGTCGAAAGGTTAAAGTATGGGGACAGATAGGGGCTAAAATAATCGCAGGAATATAAGGCTGAAGTATAGGCCCTCCGGCGGAAAGCGAATAGGCAGTAGAACCAGTAGGCGTAGAAATTATCAGGCCGTCGGCTTTAAGCATAGCAATTTCTTTCCCGTCAATCCACAGAGCCAATTGAATCATCCGGGCGACCGCTCCTTTGTTGATCACCGCGTCGTTCAGACAATAGTAAGTTTTATCCGCACACCGCGTTTCTAATAACCAGCGAGGGCTGATAATATCCTGCCTTCCCTCCAAGTAAGCCTTAAGAGTAAGCCACATTTCCTCAAGCGGAACTTCGGTAAGAAAGCCCAACCGGCCCATGTTCACACCGATGACCGGAACCCCGGCCTGAGCCGCTACATGGGCTATGCTTAACAAAGTACCGTCCCCTCCAAGGACAATGACTAAATCTACACAAGCTGGTAATAATTCCCGTGGCACACCTTTTTCCAATCCCAATTTGGTGGCCGCCACCTCTTCCAACACGCAAGTCATTCCCCTTTTCTCTAACCACTCTCTTAGCTCCTCCAATACCTTCTCGATCTGAGGAGCATGAGGCTTAATGACAAGGCCAACTTTCTCTATCTTTCGACTCATAAACCACCCCCGAAACCATGGCCGCTAATTCTTCTTTACTTTTTATTTCGCCCTGCTGACGCCACAGGACAAAAAACTCACGATTCCCTTTCTGCCCTTTTATCGGGCTGGGAAATAATTTATGCGCGCGAAACCCGAGCGCCTGGGCTTTCTCCAATACCCTAAGCAGAACTTCAGCCTGGAGCGAAGGGTCACGGATAACTCCCTTTTTGCCTGCCTTCCCTTTTTCCGCTTCAAACTGCGGCTTAAGCAAAACAATAAGATCTCCTTCCGTCAGAATACTTTTCAAGGCAGGCAAAACCTTGAGCACAGAAATGAAAGAAATATCCATGGTAATAATTTGAGGGGACTCAGGAAAATCCTGCGGCATGAGAAACCGGGCATTTTTTTCCAAGGGAACAACTCGCGGGTCCGAACGAATTTTCATATCCAGCTGGTCAATAGAAACATCAACGGCATAAACTTTTTTGGCTCCATGCTGCAAAAGACAATCAGTGAACCCTCCCGTGGAAGAGCCAATATCCGCAATGATTTTATCTTTAACCTCGACACCAAAAGCCTCCAGGGCCGGAGCTAACTTCAGCCCGCCCCGGCTGACAAAAGGCATCGGCTGAATTATTTGCAATGTACAAGAAGGGGAGAGCAGGTCACCAGGTTTTTCTACCCGCTTCCCCTCTGCTCTTACCCATCCCGCCATAATCAAGGCCCTGGCCTTTTCCCTCGTGGGTACGATCGCCCGCTCGACTAAAAGAACATCCGCGCGAACTTTTTTCCCCTTCCGCAAATATCTATTATTTCTTTCTTCTTTTCCCACCGCCTTCAAAGCCCATAAAAATCTCTTATTCGGCGGATGATGCCCTCCTTGTCCAGACCAAACATTTTCTTTATCGTACTGGCCTTACCCAGAGGATAAATCTCCAGCGGAAGCCCAAGGCTGAGAAAGCGGAGGTTGAATCTTTGATGGCGGTCGAGAAGCTCCCGGACACCACTTCCAAAACCTCCGGCGAGCACGCCTTCTTCAACTGTAATTATCGTCCGGCCTTCTTGGCCAAAACTAAGAATAAGCTCTTCGTCCAAAGGCTTGGCAAAACGCGCATTAACCACGGCTAAAGATAGGCCAATTTTCTCCAGTTCCCAGGCTGCTTCCAGAGAAGGATAGACCATGCTTCCCAGAGCAAGTAAGAGGTCCTTTCCCTGCTTAAGAAGCTCGCTTTTACCCAGAGGTATTTCCTCCTCGCTCTCTGTTAAAGGAACGCCCACGCCGTGTCCTTTGGGAAAGCGAATGGCCGTGGGATGGCCGTAGCGCCAAACTGATTTCAACATGAGGCGCAATTCATTCTCGTCCTTCGGCGCCATGATGATCATATTAGGCATGTGGCGCAGGTAGGCGAGGTCATTTATTCCCTGATGGGTCGGTCCGTCATCGGAAACAATGCCTGCTCGGTCCAGGACAAAAACCACAGGCAGGTCTTGGAGACAAACATCATGGTAGACCTGGTCATAAGCACGCTGGAGAAAGGTGGAATAAATGGCTACGACTGGCCTTAGGCCACCGATAGCCAGGCCAGCGGCAAAATTCACGGCGTGCTGTTCGGCAATACCCACATCATAAAACCTGTCAGGAAACTCAGAAGCAAACTGGCTTAACCCGGTTCCCTCTGGCATGGCGGCCGTAATGGCCAGGATTTTTTCATCCTGCCGCGCCAGCTCACAAATCATCTGGCCAAAAACAGAAGAATAAGTGGGGATGGGGTTGTTATATAATGGCTCTCCGGTCAATCGGTCAAAGGGGGAGGCGCCATGAAATTTTTCCGGGTTGCTCAACGCCGGACCATAACCACGTCCCTTTTTCGTCACACAATGAATAAGTATCGGCCCATCATATGTTTTAGCTTCCTCGAAGACTTCGACGAGCGAACCCAAGCTGTGTCCTTGGACCGGTCCGATGTAGCGAATGCCCAGCTCTTCAAAAACCAACCCAGGAAAGAAGGTCTTTTTGATTCCTTCTTCGATGGCTCGACCGGCCTTGATCATCGGCCAACCTACGACAGGGACATTTTTAAGAAAAGATTTGGCCTGGTCTTTGATTCGAAGATAATGTTGTCCAGAAACAAGGTAAGAAAGATATTTCGATAGCGCCCCCACGTTGGCGGAAATAGACATTTCGTTAAAATTCAGGACAATGATTATCCTTTCCCGCAGATGGCCGATCTGGTTCAAGGCTTCCCAGGCAACGCCGCCGGTTAAGCTCCCGTCCCCAACCACGGCTATTATATGAAAATCTTCTTTCTTTCTGTCCCGCGCTACGGCTAAGCCAAGGGCAGCAGAAAGGGCTGTCGAGGCGTGACCTGTATTATAAACGTCATGCTCGCTCTCCTCCCGACTGGGGAAACCGAGAAGACCAAAGTCTTGACGTAAGCGCAAGAATTGTTCGCGACGACCGGTGATAATTTTATGGGTATAGCACTGATGTCCTACATCCCAGATTATTTTGTCCTGGGGAGAATTGAAAACATAATGAAGCGCGAGAGAAAGCTCTACGGCTCCCAGGTTAGAAGCCAGATGGCCGCCATTGCGACTGACCACGTCGAGAATAAAATCACGAATTTCTTGCGCCAGCTTCGCTAACTGGTCTAGGGTTAGTCCCTTTAAATCACGCGGCGAGTTAATTTGCGAAAGAAGCTTAGCCATAGCTTAAGGTTTAGCTACATCAAGCAATTTAAAGCTTAAGAAATGAATCTCTTCCGTCAAACGACCGATTCTTTTCATCGCCTCTACTGCTTCCCCCACGAGCTCCCGGATTAATTGATAGGCTCTCTCTTTTCCTGCCCAGTGCACAAAGTTAGGCTTCATTACGCTGGAGCGTGAGGAGCCCTCTTCGGCGGCATCAAGAATGTCATCCCGAACCTGAAAAGCTAAACCAAGTTTTCGACCGAATTCCTCCACGGCCTTCATTTCTTCGGCAGAGGCGCCACCCATTATCGCTCCCACCTTGACCGAAGCTGTAATCAAGGCACCGGTTTTTTTCTGCATCAGGGCAATCATCTGTTCTTCGGTGAGTTCTTCGACAGGCAGGGTAATATCTAAGAATTGGCCAGCAATCATGCCTTCCGGCCCAGCTTGCCGGCTGACCTCAGCTATCGCCTCCAGCTTACGCCGGCTAAAGGCCTCGGGTGTCGGCGCCTGAAGCATTATTTCAAAGGCGAGGGTAAGGAGCCCATCACCTGCCAGGAGAGCTATGTTTTCGCCAAAAGCCCGATGGCAGGAAGGCTGGCCGCGACGAAAATCATCATTATCCATCGACGGTAAGTCGTCATGGATAAGAGAATAATTATGAATAAATTCAATCGCACACGCAAAGGGAAGAAGAACCTCCTGGCTGACGCCAAAACTCTCTCCGGAAGCTAAAACAAGAAGCGGCCGAAACCTCTTACCCTCGGATAAAACAGCGTAGCGCATGGCGGCAAAAAGTAAAGATTCCTGCCCGGCGAGAGCTTTGGCCATATAATCCTCGACAGCTGCTTTCTTTTCCCGCAGCCGTTCTTCCACCGAAAGCATCATTAAAAAGGCACCTCTTCTCCGCCCCCTCCCTCCTCTGGCTCCTCCCTCTCGCCCAAAGAAGTCGTGACCTCTTCTAAATCAAACGGTTGCGCGCTCACCTCTCCTTTCTCATTCTTCAGGAGAATCTCCACTTTTCTCTCGGCCTTCTCCAATTCTTCCCGGAGAAAGCGGGCTAATTTGACTCCCTTCTCGAAAAGGGCCAGAGATTCACTCAAAGAAAGACCACCTTTTTCCATTTTGGTCACAATACTCTCTAATTCAGCCAAAGCTTTCTCAAAATTCATTTGGCTCATTCCTTCTCCTTGAAAACGCGGGATTCAATCGGCCGAAAACGGTCGACCTCTGTCACCCGACATTGAAACTCGCCCCGGGCAAAAGAAACTACCACCCGCTCCTTCTCTTTGATGTCATCGATGGTTTGGACCAGGTAGTTGCCATCTTTCCAGCAAAGAGTATACCCTCTTTCCAGTATATTTAACGGGCTAAGAATATGCAACTGGCCGGCCAGGGTTTCCCAGCCTGATTTTTTTTCTTGTAAGCTCCGCTTTATTTCTGCCCTGAGCCTCTCTCGAAGGAGACCTATCCGAAGCCTTGCTTCGTGGAGCCGTCGGATGTGCGTCCGCACAGCTTCTCTCGCTCTTTCTTCGAGGTCATCCACGAATTGAACGCGATTCCGCAGCCAAAGCCGGAAGCCTTGAAACACCCTATCTTCGGCTAAGCGATGAACCTCGTTCCATCGCCTTTGTAAATCAAGCTGGAGGGCTCGGCTCAACGTCTTTTCCAGGCCCAGCAATTTTTCCTGCAAAGCTTCTTCTTTTTCAATGACCATCTCCGCCGCTGCCGAGGGAGTGGAAGCTCTGACATCAGCCACAAAATCAGCAATCGTGAAATCTACTTCGTGGCCGACGGCGGAGATGATGGGCACAGGCGAATGAAAAATAGCCCGCGCCACTTTCTCTTCGTTAAAAGCCCAAAGGTCCTCAATCGAACCGCCTCCCCGGCCGACGATAATCACGTCAATATCGGGCAGGCGACTTAAATAATTGATCCCTTCGACAATCTCTTCGGCGGCTCCTTCCCCTTGCACCCTGGCGGGATAAATAAGCACATGCAGACGAGCAAACCGTCTTTCCAGAACGCGCAGGATATCGATTATCGCAGCGCCCCGTGGGGAAGTGACCACGCCGATCTTCTTAGGAAAAAGCGGCAGCTTTTTTTTGTGCCGCGGGTCAAAAAGTCCCTCCTGTTTGAGCTTCTCCTTGAGCTGCTCAAAGGCAAGCTGAAGCGCTCCTTTGCCCTTTGGCTCTATTATTTCCACGACTATTTGGTACTCGCCCCTTGGTTCATACACATTAAGTCGGCCCCGACAAATCACGAGAAGTCCGTCCTTGATTTCAAAAGCGACCTGTCGGGCTTCAGCCCGAAACATCACCGCGCGCAACTGGCATCTTTCATCTTTTAAGGTGAAGTAAAGATGACCGGAAGAATGCCGTCGGAAATTAGACACCTCTCCCTCCACCCATAATTGAGGAAAGGCACTCTCCAGCTCCAGTTTGATCAGTTCCGTGATTTCACTCACGGTATAAATGCGGTCACGAAGCGTCAGGCTATCTAAGTAATTCATCTTGCTGCCCATTGCTGATAATAAGCAAACGTCGGAGGGCTAAAGCACGGCCACTCTGGCCATCAATTTCCACCCACAAAGCGGAAAAAATCCCCCCTTCTTTGGCTGGTTCAAATCTTTGGGGTCGAGACGTGAGAAACCTGGCTAGAGCCTGGTCTTTCTTAATGCCAATCACTGAGTCTCGTGCTCCTATCATCCCTATATCAGTTATAAAAGCTGTCCCTCCCGGAAGAATACGTTCATCTGCGGTGGGTACATGCGTGTGGGTTCCCACGACGGCAGAAACTCGACCATCAAGATACCAGCCCATTGCTTGTTTCTCGGAAGTGGCTTCAGCGTGAAAATCGACCACAATCACATTAGTCCAAGCTTTCAGTCGCTGGATTTCTTCATCGGCTCGACGAAAAGGGCAATCAAGCGGTTCCATAAAGACTCTTCCTTGCAAGTTCAAAACCGCCACCGCCAAGCCATTTTTTAAATTAGCCAAATAATCTCCTTTTCCTGGCGCACCGGGAGGGTAATTAGCTGGCCTTATCACTCTGGGTTCTGTTTCGAGCAAAGCAATGCCCTCCTTTTTATCCCAGATATGATTGCCTGAAGAAATGACATCGACATTAGCCAGAAGCTCCTGGGCTACTTCCGGCGTAATACCCACCCCGCCGGCCGCGTTCTCTCCGTTGGCCACAATAAGGTCAGGAGATAATTCTTCCTTAAGTCGCGGAAGATGAAGGGCTAAAAGGCGACGGCCAGGTCGGCCGATGATATCACCCAGAAAAAGAATTTTTATTTTAGCGGGCATATTCCACAGCTCTCGTCTCTCTAATAACAGTTACCTTTATTTGACCCGGATAATCAATCTCTTCCTTAATCCTCTGAGCTATTTCTTTAGCCATGAGCATGGCCTTTTCGTCGGAGATTTTCTGGCTTTCCACGATGATTCTGACCTCTCTTCCTGCCTGAAGAGCGAAGCTTTTGCTGACGCCTTCGAAGGAATTGGCAATTTCTTCGAGCTTCTGCAGACGCTGGATGTAGGTTTCAAGCAATTCGCGCCGAGCTCCGGGCCGGGCGGCGGACAGCGTGTCGGCCGCCTGGACTAAAACCGCCTCCACGGACGGGAAATCGATATCCCGGTGATGCGAGGCAATAGCCTGGACCACCGCCGTTGATTCCCCGTATTTTTTGGCCAGCTCCACGCTCAGCTCAGTATGAGTTCCTTCCACCTCGCGGTCCACCGCTTTGCCAATATCATGAAGTAACCCAGCCCGCAAAGATACTTCTACGTCCGCTCCTAGCTCCCGCGCCATCAAGGCCGCTAAATAAGCCACTTCTTTGGCATGCTGGAGGACATTCTGGCCATAGCTCGTCCGGTATTTAAGCTTGCCCAATAATTTAATTAACTCCGGGTGCAGGTTTTGAATTTTTAGCTCCAGGGCCACATTCTCCCCTTCCTGCTTTATTTTTTCTTCTAATTCAGCTTTCACCTGCTCCACCACTTCTTCTATTCGAGCTGGATGGATGCGACCGTCGATGACCAGCTTTTGAATAGCTAAACGCGCCAGCTCCCGACGAATCGGGTCGAAACTCGAGAGAATGACTGCCTCTGGAGTGTCATCCACGATGATGTCCACGCCCGTGGCCATCTCCAGAGCCCGGATATTACGGCCTTCACGGCCGATGATCCGGCCTTTCATATCTTCTGAAGGAAGGTCAACCACAGACACAGTAGTTTCCACCACGTGCTCGGCAGCCGAACGCTGGATCGCCTGGCTTATAATTTCGCGGGCCAAGAGGTTGCTCTTTTCTCTGGTTTCCTCTTCGAGGCGGCGGAGAAGATGGGCCGCTTCGAGCTTAGCATCTTCTTCAATCTTTTTAATTAATTGATTTTTAGCCTCTTCTTGCGTTAAACCAGCTATTCTCTCCAGCTCTTCTGTTTCCTTTTTCAATAAAGCATTAATCTTTTCTTCCTGGATATCCAGTTCCTTTTCTCTCTGGCCAAGCCTTTTTTCTCGTAACCCAAGGTCTCTCTCCCGGCGTTCCAATGTCTGGAGGCGCCTTTCCAAATGTTCTTCCTTATGCAAGAGCCGCCGTTCAAGTTCATTTATTTTGCGCCTTTTCTCTCTTGTCTGCCGGTCAAATTCAGCTTCGAAATTTTGTTGCTTTTCCTTGATCTCTTGCTCAGCCTTCTGGAGAAGAGCTAAAGCCTCCTCTTTAGCCTTCTTTAATATCTCTTCAGCTTCCCTGCGGGCTCCCAAAAAATAACGAACACCCGACCTTTTTCTAAGGAATAAAAAAAGAACGGTCAAAGCCCAAAGGATAAGGGCGGCTATGCTTAACACCACACCGATATTCACGCTTCTCACCTCCCTGAGGTCAAATCAAAGGGGAGAAGACGGAAAAGGAGAAGGCTAAGAATCTCTGCTCACGAAAGGAAAAGAGGATGGTCGCCCTGCACCGGGGCCATCTAAGCAAAAAAAGGCCGCGTTTATGGCCAGAACATATTCCCTGTAGCGAAATAAGCTAAGTTCCTTTATCCAGAGAATCATAAGCCCTTCCATATTCATCAAGCAGAGTTTCCACCTGTCCAATATCCCTCTCGAGTCGAGAAAGGACTTGGTTAAGTTCATCTAATTGCCTCTTGACCACAAAATAATCGTCCGCGATATTCAACGCCGTGAGGACGGCAATTTTCAAAACATCGTTGGATTTAGATTTTACAGCCACTTCATGCATTTTTTGGTCCACCAGAGCCGTCAAGAGGCTGACATAATTTTCGTCTTCATCTCCTTTGATTCTAATCTTATATTTTTGATGAAATATCTCGATTTCGATTACCTTATCCATCAAAGGCCAATCTTATCTATTTGATTAATAATTGCCTCAATTTTCTCCTTGAGCGTCTCACGCTCACTCCGATAACGGTCTATTTCTTCCTGTAACTTGACCAGCTTCTTGGCCTGTTCCTCATAATCTTTCATCCCCGCCTTAAGTTCCTTAACTTGCTGCCGCAATTTTTCGTTCTCGCTCGTCAATCGATTTACATACTCGATAACTTGAGCGATTTTCCCTTCCAGGATTGTAATTCTTTCCATCTCGGATGTCAATTTTTCCCTCCTTCCCTTAGTTTGGCCTGAAAAACAGACGAGAGATGGCTGATCACTTTTTGGTCCAACCTGTCTACTTCTTCGGTTAAAAGAGTCCGGTTAGGGTGGCGATAGACTAAACGGAGGGTTAAACTCACCTTCCCTTCGCCTATTTTGGGGTCGACAAAACGGTCAATCAAGGTCAAAGATTCAAGAAAAGGGATTTCCAGACGCTCGATTTTCTGGCGCACTTCTTCATAAGGAATATCACTGTTTAAGATAAATGATATATCCCTGATTACGGCCGGGAAGCGAGGAACAGGAACAAAACTAAGCGAGCGAGGTTGCTTGGCGAGAAGAAGGTCAAGGTTCATGAAAGCAGCGAAAGTATCTTCTTCGACGTCAAAAAGAGAAAGGATTTCAGGCTTTATTTTCCCCAGATATCCGACCACATCTCCCTTATGTTCCAGGCAAAGACAAAAATCGGGCATAAAAAAGGAATGCTCGGCTCGCCGGAAGAAAAACGGCTCAAAGAGAAGCTCCTCCAGGAGAAGCTCGCAGGTGCCTTTAACATGGAAAAAATCAGCCTTTTTCCCCCCGCCTTTCCAGCGAGGCTCTTCCAGCCATCCGGTTGAAGCCAAGCCCAAAGAAAGTTTCTCCGCCGGCCGGTCATCCTCCCAAAAATAAACCTGGCCGATTTCAAAGATATGCACCCCTTCCAGCCCTCTTTTTTGATTCCGCGCTATTGTCTCTAAGAGGCCTCCCAAAAGAGAGGTGCGTAAGAAAGAGGAGCGGGAGGACAAAGGATTGCTCAAGCTGATGGGTTTTAGTTCCAGGCGAAGCTTAGCTTCTTTCTCAGGGTCAGAAAAACTAAAATTGAGGACTTCATCGAACCCCTGGTGAAACAGGATGTCGCGTATCTTTTGGATTTGTTTCCGTCTTCGGTCAACTGGTTTATTGATAACCTTGAAAGGCGGTAGACAAGATGGAATCCGGTCATAACCATAGAAACGGGCTATTTCTTCGACAAGGTCGGCTTCACGCTCGATATCTATGCGATGAGGAGGCACCCGGACCAGGAAACTCGAAGCGCTTTGTTTTTGCACCACGAAACCCAGAGCAGCCAATAGAGATTCAACGAACCCCTTTTCCACTTCAATTCCCAGCAGGTTTTTGACCTGGGTTAATCTTAAAAGAACCTCTTTTAATTTTGCCGGCTGAGGATATACATCAATAATGCCCTGGGTCATTTGACCGCCAAATTCGCCTAAAAGAGAAGCCGCTATCCGCGCTGCCTCAGGGGGAAAAGAGATATCAGCTCCGCGTTCAAAACGATAAGAAGCGTCGGTGTCTAAGCCCTTCGCTTTCCGGGTAAGATGCACCGAAACCGGGTCAAACCAGGCACTTTCTAAAAACACGTCTGAGGTTTGGTCGGTAACCGCTGAGTCTTCGCCGCCGATTATTCCCGCCAAGGCTACTGGCTTCTCGGCATCAGCGATCACCAGGTTTTCAGCCGACAGCTCAATTACCTCGCCACCCAGAATCCTTAACCGCTCTCCCTTTTTCGCTCGGCGAATAAACACCGCCGGCCCGCTGAGCTTGGCCAGGTCAAAAGCATGAATCGGGTGCCCTGTGGCCATAAGGACATAATTAGTCACATCCACTACGTTGTTAATCGACCTCAGCCCGAGAGCCTCTAAGCGGTGGCGCAACCAGGAAGGAGAAGGGCCAACCTTGACGCCACGCACAATAACCCCACAATAACGGCGGCAAAGGTCTTGGTCGATGATTTCCACCTTGACCAGGGAAGAAGTGGGAACAGGAATTTCTCTTATGGGCCATGATTTTTCTTTCAGCCTTACTCCCAAGGCAGCGCTGATTTCCCGGGCAAGGCCCAGATGGCCTAACGTATCCGGCCGATTGGCATAAGTTTCCACTTCCAAAATTACATCCCCTTCCTTCTCCTCCACTTTTTCGACCATTAAACCCAACCGGTTGAGTAAGGAGACTAATTCGTAGGGAGACGGGGGCAAGTCAATAAACTCTTTGAGCCAGGCATAACTGATTTTCATCTTCGTCTAAACTGCCGCAAAAATCGAAGGTCATTTTCATAAAAAAGACGCATGTCATTTATCCCAAAGAGCAACATGGCGGTCCGCTCGATACCCAGGCCAAAAGCCCAGCCAGAATAACGCTCGGGGTCAATATTGACATTTTTCAGAACCTGGGGGTCAACCATCCCCGCACCTAAGACTTCTTTCCAGCCTGTCCCCCCACAAACGGAGCAGGAGCGGTCTTTACCTCGACACATGGTACACTCAATATCCACTTCGGCCGAGGGTTCAGTAAACGGGAAAAAGCTGGGCCGAAACCTTATCCTGGTTTCCTCCCCGAAAAGGGCGTGAAGAAAATACTCCAGGGTGCCTTTAAGATGAGCCAAACTAATTCCCTCGTCGACCACCAGGCCTTCCACTTGATAAAACATGGGAAGGTGAGTCGGGTCGATAGCTTCCCGCCGAAAGACTCTTCCAGGGACAATAATCTGGATAGGTGGCCGTTGCTTTTCCATCACTCGAACCTGAACCGGCGATGTATGCGTCCGAAGCAAAAGTTCGTTGTTAATATAAAGCGTATCCCAGCTATCCCGCGCCGGATGATGGGGCGGAAAATTTAAAGCTTCAAAATTATAATAATCCGTCTCGATTTCCGGGCCCTCTTCAATAGTAAACCCCATGGATAAGAAAATCTCCTGTATTTCCTCAAGGAAAAGCATAACGGGATGAGGCGAGCCAATGTATCTCTTTTCTCCAGGAAGAGTAAGGTCAACTATCTCCGGTTTGCTCAATTTTTTCGGGGCAAGGTTCTTCTTTCGGTTTTCCAGAGCCGTAAGAAGCTCTTCTTTAAGAGCGTTTAGTTCCCGACCTAAAGAAGGCTTCTCCGCCGCCGGCAGTTGCTTGAGAGCTTCAAAAAGGGCAGTGACCCGGCCTCTCTTTCTCCCGAGGAAGACATTTCTGACCTCTTCGACAGAGGCCATGTCTTTCGCTGCCTCGAGAGCTTGCTGAAAATCTCGGCGGCAGGATTCGATTTCTTCCCGCAGTGATCTCATCTTAAAGCGAAAGAGCCTGTTTCACTTGCTCCACAACTCGGTGAAAAGTTTCTGGTTGACGAACGGCTAAATCAGCCAGCATCCGGCGGTCAAGTTCAACTTTAAGTTTTTTTAGCCCAAAAATGAAGCGGCTATAGCTAAGCCCTTGAGCTTCGGTAGCTGCCTTGATGCGGATAATCCATAGACGACGAAAATCGCGCTTGCGCTGACGCCGGTCGCGGTAAGCATAGAGTAACGATTTTTCCACGGCTTCCTTCGCTGTCCGGTAGTTGCGGCTCTTCGCCCCCCAATATCCCTTGGCTAACTTTAATATCTTTTTTCGTCTTTCCTTTTTTCTGGGTCCTCTTTTTACTCGAGGCATAGAAAAACTCCTTTCTCAGAAAGAATAGGGAAGCATCTTTTTTACCGCCGCCCGCTCGGCAGCCGAGACCAAGGCTTTCTTTTTCAGGCGACGTGTCCGGCGAGCACTTTTTCCCGTAAGAAGGTGACTTTTATTGGCTCGATTCCGAAGAATCTTCTTGTTGCCGGTTACCTTGAACCTCTTGCGGGCTCCCTTGTGTGTTTTTAGCTTTGGCATCAGCTCCTCCTGTCTTGATAGGTTTTCCTGTGGGCACAATGAGCAGGGATAAAGCCCAATCATGATGCTTGGTTTCTCCATCCTGACGGCCATATCCTGCTACATCCGCTATTATCCTGTCCAGAATTTGTTGCCCTAATTCTGGCCGAGCCTTTTCCCGGCCTCGCAGCATGACGGTAATCTTGACTTTATTGCCTTCTTCTAAGAACCGCTGGATATGCTTCAATTTAAAATTATAATCATGGCCGCTTATTTTTGGCCGGAACTTTATTTCTTTCATCTGAGACTGCTTTTGATGCTTTTTGGCTTCATGGGCTCGTTTGTGCTGTTCATACAAAAATTTGCCATAATCCATAATACGACAGACTGGCGGCTTAGCTTCCGGAGCCACCTCCACTAAGTCCAGGCCGCGTTGGCGTGCCAAGTTAAGCGCTTCAGGCAAAGGCAAAACGCCAACCTGCCTTTTTTCTTCGTCGATCACCCGAACCTCACGCGCCAAAATCATTTCGTTAATCCTATGTTGTCTGGCCTTTTTTACCGGATAAGGAATAGGCTTACGAAAAATGCTCGACCTCCTTTAAAATTCTAAGGTAAGAGATTTATTCTGAACCATATAAATTGCTTTGGTGAAAAATTCATCTACCGCCATTTCGCCCTTATCTCCCTGTCCATGAAGGCGGAGAGAAATAGTTTGGTGGGTGCTTTCTTTGTCCCCAACAATTAACATAAGAGGAATTTTCTGGGTTTCTGCCTCACGAATTTTATGGCCAATCTTTTCTCGTCCTAAATCCACTTGACAGCGCAAACCCTTATCCCGGCATTCCTTTTCCAGGGATAGAGCGTAATCTTTATGCCTTTCTGCAATCGGCAAGATTATAACCTGAACTGGCGCCAGCCATAAAGGGAAATTCCCGTTGTAATGCTCCACCAAGATGCCAAAAAAACGCTCCAGCGAACCCAGTAAAGCTCGATGGATA
>FWPV01005714.1_pt1 | contig 24592 bp, 24 predicted proteins | sample 2228371 | NCBI WGS metagenome assembly FWPV01 (sample SAMEA103939776, study PRJEB20133) | metagenome | reverse complement strand
CGAAGCGGTAGAAACGCTCAACGCCCGGGAAGACCGCTACGCCCACGTGCACCTGCGCGAACTTTGGCCGTTGCCCACGGAAGCGCTGAAGAAGGTGTGGGCGGAGGCCCAAGAGGTCGTCGCCATCGAGGGCAACGCCACAGGCCAATTGGGGAAGCTTATTTCGGCAGAGACCGGGCTTCGCCCCCACCGGTGGATCCGGCGTTACGATGGACGGCCATTTACGGCCCAAGGGATTGTTGAGGAGGTTGGTCCGTGAACCCCGAGACCTTTTTGACCGAGGGTGTGGAGATTGCGTGGTGCCCCGGGTGCGGGAACTTCGCGATCCGTCAGGCGTTGGCCCAAGCCTTGGCCAAGTTGAAGCTTCCGCCCCAGAGGGTGGTGTTGGTCACAGGGATTGGGCAAGCGGCCAAAATTGTGCACTACCTCAACGTCAACGGGTTCAACGGCCTGCACGGCCGCACCATCGCCGCGGCGGCCGGAATCAAAATGGTCCGGCCCGATCTCGTGGTCCTCGCCGAATCGGGGGACGGCGACCTTTACGGCGAGGGCGGAAACCACCTTGTCCACAACATCCGCCGCAATGTGGACATCACCGTCATCGCCCACGACAACCGGGTCTACGGCCTCACCAAGGGGCAAGCCTCGCCCACGGCTTCCACGGGCTACAAGACGCGGGCGCAGCCGTTTGGGGTCCTTTCCCGGCCCATGAACCCCCTGGCCTTGGCCATCGCCCTGGGCGCTCCCTTTGTGGCCCAAAGCTTTTCCGGGGAAGTGGAGTTCACCGCCGAGCTCATCGCCCAAGGCGTGAGGCACAAGGGTTTTGCGCTGGTGAACGTGCTCCACCCCTGCCCGAGTTGGAACCGCGTGCAAACCTTCGCTTGGTACAAAGAGCGGGTGTACAAGGTGGAGGAGGCGGGGCACGACCCCGCCGATCGGGCCAAGGCCCTGCAGCTGGCCTTAAGGGAGGAGGGCCGCATTCCCATCGGGGTGATCTACCGAGCGGACGGGCCGTCTTGGGAGGACCTCCATCCTGTGGTTGCTCAAGGCCCTGCGGCCCTCCGCCCGTTGCCCACACCCCAGCAACTGGGGGAACTGCTTGCCCGCTTCGGCTAAGCGTGGGGCTTGGGCTGCCGTAGAAAAGGGGGACAAACCGTGGAAAACAGCCAAGCTGTATGGGGACCGCATGTGCACGCGGGGATCACCAAGGACCGGTACATGCTGGGGACCTTGGCGTTCATGGTCCCTTTGGTTGTATTGGCGGCGGGGGCGGTGGGGTGGGGGGCCCTGGTCCACCTGACCGTGGCCCTGGCCACGGCCTTGCTTGTGCATGGGGTACTGGCAGCCCTAGACCGCACGGTGACGCTGACGTGGAGCTCCACGCTGGTGGCTGGGGCCATTGTGGCCCTAAGCCTTTTGCACATAACCCCTTTGGCGGTCACGGCGGGCGTGGCCGCCTTGGCCATTGTCATCAAATACGTGCAGGGAAAGTTCCTGGCCCGCAAGCACCTCAACCCCGCCGCCACGGCCAAGGTCCTCGTGTTGGGCGCCTTGCACCCCTTCGCTACAGGAACTTTGGAGATGGGCACCTTGCTTCACGCTCACCACCGCTTTTCCCTTTTGTCCGGCGAGGAACTGGGCTGGATGGCGACGTGGATCTATGGCCAAGGCCCCTTCTCCCCAGCGTGGAACCTTCTTTTGTGGAAAGGGCACAGCTGGATGGGTGGGGTGTCCGCATTGGCCACGCTGGTTATGGGCTTGGCCGCTTGCTACGCGTTGCGGCTTAAGTGGCGCATTTCCCTGAGTTACCTGGTCACCATGGCCGTGTTGGCGTTGGCCGTGGGCTTGGCCACCGGCGGGGACCTGTTTTTGCGCGTGGCGTTCCACGTGTTCACCGGCAGCGTGATCTTTTTGGCCTTTTTCATGGCCACGGAGCCACAATCAACGCCGATGCCCGAAGGTGGCCAGGTGCTATTCGGCGTGCTGTTGGGGCTTTTGACCTTTGCCCTGCAACTGGCCGGCATCCTCGGGGGTTCGGTCATGGCCCTTGTGGCGCTGAACTTGTTCACGCCGCTTTTAGACCGGGTGGGGCTGCGCCGCGCCTTAGGGGAAAGGAAGGCCCATGGGTAGGTACTGGGAGCGGGGAAGGTTTTCCATCGACGCGGGGATGAAGGAAGGACTGGACGAGATTCCCTTCGAGAAAGTCCCGCCGCCCCCGGAGGCCGTGGTGTTCCTGCGCCAGCAAGCGGGCCCCCTGCCCCAACCTATCGTCCGCGAAGGGGCCAAGGTACAGGTGGGGCAGGTGCTAGCCCTCGGCGATCATCCCCTCTCCACCCCCGTGCACAGCCCGGTCACAGGAAAGGTGATGGGATGGCGCAAGCTGCCCCATCCGGTCAGCGGCGAGGCGGAAGAGGCCTTGATCGTCAAGACCGAGGACGATGCGGATTGGGAACCCAGTTCAACCGTGGATTTTCAAAGCCTGTCCCCCGAGGAGATCATCGGCAAGGTAAGGCAAGCGGGGGTGGTGGGCCTGGGCGGCGCAGCGTTTCCCACCCACGCCAAGTTAACCTCCGGCCGGGGAGCCGAGTACCTCATCATCAACGCCAAGGAAAGCGATCTCAACGTGGCCTGCGATGTACGGCTGATGAAAGAGCAGCCGGAGCTTGTGCACAAGGGAATCCAAGTCATCGCCCGGGCCCTGGGGGCTCCCCAGGTCATCGTGGCCTTGCGCACGAAACCCGGCGAACTGGCCCGCCTGGAAGCCCTGCTCAAGGCAAACGAGGTCGAAGTGGTGCACCTGCGGCCCAGCTACTCCTTAGGAAGCGAACGCGTGTTGATCGCGGAGCTGCTGGGGATCGAGGTGCCGCTGGGGCAGTACCCACCCGAGGTTGGCGTGGTAGTACAAAACGTGTCCACGGCGTTTGCGGTGGCGGAGGCCGTGATGTACGGCAAGCCCCTCATTGCCCGCGGGATCACATTCCTCGCCCCGCCCAACACAAAGAAGAACCTGTGGGTCCGCGTAGGCACCCCTGTGGCCCACATCCTACAGCACCTGGGCCTCAAACCAACGCACTACTCCCGGTTCGTCATGGGATCTCTGTTCATGGGTTCCGCGTTTGCGGATGCGGCTGTTCCCACGGTCAAAGCCACCGCGGCCGTTACAGCGTTTGCCGACGGTGCTGACCCGTACAGCCGTGCATTGCCCTGCATCCGGTGTGGCTACTGCGACCGTGTGTGCCCGGTGCGGATTTACCCCTCGCTCATTCTGGCCGCGGTCCAGGGGGGAAACGGGCGGGCCCTGAGCCGCCTGCGCTTGGAGGCCTGCATCGAGTGCGGCCTCTGCTCGTATGTCTGCCCGGCGCGGATCCGCTTCACCTCTTACCTCCGCGCGGGCAAGGAGCACCTGCGGTCAACGGGAGGAGCAAAACCGAACGAAGATGATTAGCGGAGGGGCGCGGCAAACCTTGGTCTGCCAAGAAACGGGGTTTTTGTCCCCGATCCCCTTGCCCCTCGATGGGGGGTTGGTTGGGGTGGGCAACAGCGTATACTTAGGAGTCCGAACAAAGGAGGTCCCATGAAAAAACTCCTGCTGATTCTGGCTTTAAGCGTGGTCAGCCTCAGCCCAGCGGGCGCCCAAGACCTTCCCGCGTGGGCTTGGACCCATTGGAGCCTGCTCGCCGCTCAAGATGAGCAGGCCATCGTGGCCGGGTTTATGGAAGACGGAGCGGTGGCGTTCTTCCTCGGTCCCGTCACGGAGTTTTACCAGGGAGCCGAGTTGGCCCAAGGCTGGGCTGAGCTGTTCTCCCGTTACTCCGTGGTGGACGTGGAAGTCGCCTCCATCCAAGTGTGGCCGGAGTCCCGCATCGTTGCGGGCACATTGCAAGTTCAGCTGGCCGATGGCACAAGCCAAGTGTGGGACGCTTTCCTCCAGTTTGCCCCCCAGGGCCAGCTGATCGGCGCGGACTACATCCTGCCCCTGGCGGGAAGCCCCCAGGTGGACGGCCGGGCTCAGGAGTACACCAACTCCGCGCAGGCCGCGGGCGTGACCTTCTCCTGGCGTAACGGGGCGGTCGTTTTGTTCGGTCATCTGCGCAGCCCAGGTCAGGGCTACGTGAGTGTGATCCTCGACCCCACCAACGGGCTCAAGGCCGGGGGCAACATCATCATCGGGGCAGTCACCCGCCAAGGACTGGCCATCCGCGATGAGCATGGGGTTACCCGCATCGTGCACCAACTCGACAGCCGCCAGGACATCCTCCGCGCTGCCGGGTTCATCGAGGGTGGCCACACCTTCGTGGAGTTCGCCATTCCCTTGGACAGTTCCGACCCCCAAGACCGCCCGCTCGTTCCCGGTCAGACCTACACCATTGCCCTTTCCTACCATGGGTCCGACGTGGCCATGACCGCCCGGCACACGGCCTACGGCGCCACCACAATTACTTTGGAAGGTGTGACGAAGTGAGCGAGGCTGAGCCACGGGGAGGCGGTGAACCCGCCTCCCCTTTTGTTTAGCAAGCCAACCCGATTCCTAACACCCCTGAATCCGTCTATGCAGGGCCCCTTGGCCTTATCATGGGCGTTGGTGCAGGAGTTCTCCATGGACCACGGCGAAACCGGTTGGATCCGCCCAGAGCGCGATGGGGTGAGCCTTGTGGTGCACGTGGTGCCGGGAGCAGGCCGCAGCGAAGTGGTCGGTCCCCAGCACGGCAAGCTCAAGGTCCGCGTGGCGGCCCCAGCCATGGAGGGCAAAGCCAACCAAGCCCTGGTGGAGTTCTTGGCGCGCCTCTTGCACATCCCCAAAAGCCGCGTGCAGGTCCGCCACGGTGAACGCAGCCGCAGCAAAGTCCTGTTTGTGCAGGGCGTCACAGTTGAAACCGTGCACCAAGCCTTGGGAACTTTCCCCAACGCCCCTCGGCGGGCAAACTAAGGCCACAGGTTGGAGCCCTTAAGATCTTGTTCGAGGAGAGCTCCAGCAGGCCCAAGGAGGAACGATGGCCAAGCGGTTGGTGGTGGTGGACATCGAGCGCTGTGTGGACTGTTTACTGTGCGCGTTGGCTTGTGCTCGACGGTTTGGGGAAGGAGGCCTCGCCCGCTCGGCCATCGCTGTGCGCTCCCTCGGCGGCGTGGAACGGGGGTTCACCGTGGTCGTATGCCGCGCGTGCGAAGACCCACCCTGCCTTCACGCCTGCCCCGTGGGCGCCATAGAAAAGGCCAAGGTGGGCGTCAAGGTGTTGGAGGACCGCTGCATCGGCTGCCGGGCCTGCCAGCGCGCATGCATCCTGGGCGCCGTGCAGTGGGACGAAGAGCACAACAAACCGGTCATTTGTGTTCACTGCGGCCTGTGCGCCCGCTTCTGCCCCCACGGCGTGTTGGCCTTGGCGGAGGTGGACCATGGATAAGTCCCTGGCTCGCGTGCTGTTTGTGGACCTCTCCAAACACACGTTTTGGGTCGAGGAGCACCCTGAGCTTTTCCAAAGCCACTTGGGTGGCACCGGCGTGGGCCTCCAACTCCTGGGGAAGCTGTGCCCACCGGGCTTGGATCCCTTTGCCCCGGGGGCTCCGATCGTGTTTGCGGTGGGGCCCCTGACCGCACTTTTCCCCCTGGCCTCCAAGACGGTGGCCATGTTCAAGTCACCGTTGACGGGCAATTTAGGGGAGTCCCACTGCGGGGGCCGCAGCGCGCTGGCCCTGCGCCTGGCCGGGTTTGGGGCCCTGGTCCTTGTGGGCCGCAGCGAAACCCCAGTCTATGTGGCCATCCACGAAGACAAGGTGGACTTCCGCGACGCGCGCACGCTATGGGGCATGTCCTCCTCGGCCACGGTGGGCCGCATTTTGCGGGAGGCCGAACCTGGGGCTGGCTACCGCACGATCCTCCGCATCGGCCCGGCCGGCGAGCACCGCTGCGCCTACGCCGGGGTCATCGCCGAGACGTACCGCCACTTCGGCCGCCTGGGCTTGGGCGCGGTATTCGGCAGCAAAAACCTCAAAGCCCTCGTCATCTCCGGCCGAAAGGCCGTGCCCGTGCCCCAAAAGGCCGCGTACCAAGCCCTGTACCGCACCCTCCACGAACAGGCCACAAAGTCCAGCGTAATGAAAAAGTACCACGACCTGGGCACGGCCCAGAACGTAGCGCCCCTCAACGAAATGGGTGCTTTGCCCGTGCGCAACCTCACTTGGCAGCGGTACCCTGAGGAGCCGGCGTTCTCCGGCGAGCGGCTGGCCCAAGGCTACCTGGGCCGACGGCTGGCCTGCGCCGGTTGCCCTGTAGCTTGCATCCACCTGGCCACCCTGCGCGAACCCCACCCCGTCGAGCCCTACTTCTACAAGACCACGTTCGTGTCCTACGACCACGAGCCCCTGTATGCCCTGGGGGCCATGCTGGGCCTGAACGACGCCCCCAGCGTGCTCAAGCTCATCGACGCCGTGGAGCACGTGGGCCTGGACGCCATCTCCTGTGGGGTAGCGCTGGCCTGGGCCACCGAAGCTTTCGCAAAGGGCCTCGTCTCCGAAAAGGAAACCGGAGGGCTCAAGCCCCAATGGGGCGACGGCGAGACCTATGCGGCCATGGTGCGCAGGATCGCGTACCGCGCGGGCGAGCTGTACGACCTGTTGGCCCAAGGGGTGGACCAAGCCGCGGCCCGCTACGGCGGAGAGGAATTTGCCTTGGCTTTCGGGGGCGTGGAAATGGCCGGCTACCACACCGGACCCGGCGCGTACCTGACTTACCTTTCCGGCTCCCGCCACTCCCACCTCGACTCCGCCGGCTACGCCCTGGACCAAGAAGCCCTGAACAAGGGCCTGGCCCCCGATCCCGAGGCGTGGGCCCAGCGGCTGTTCGCCGAAGAGGCCTGGCGCCAGGTGCTCTCTTCGCTCGTGATCTGCTTCTTCGCCCGGGGACTGTACACCCCGCCCACCGTCGAGGGGTGCCTGAACGTGCTGGGCCTTCCGTGGGACGAGGCCTCCCTGCACACACTAGGCGAGCAAATCCTACGCCACAAGTACGCGTTCAAAGCCCGCGAGGGCTTTTCCTTCGACAACTTGCGCATTCCCCCAAGGGTGGCCGAGCTGCCCACCCCCCACGGCCCCGTGGATCCGCAATGGCTCCGGCGCGGACTGGAGACGATGGCCAAGCTCCTCACCCCACAGCCCTGAACGGTGTACCATCAACCCCTAGAAAACGCGCGGTGAGGGCGGGGATGCCCTCGGACCGTGAAGGAGAAAGCAGGCACGATGGGCTGGCGCGAAAGATTACAGCGGGAGTTTTGGGAGACGGACCGCGAGTTCGTAGAAAACGTCCTTCCGTTGGGCACGGTGGACTCCTCGTCGTTTGGCCTCATCGCGGAGGCTGTGCGCTACGTGCTTGTGGCCGAAGGGGACGAGGTCCACATCCGGCCGGACACCGGGGCGTTGGAGGAAGCGCTGGCCTCGCTCGCGCGGGGCGGCGTTCATGTGGCCCGCAAGGACGCCGAAGCCGCGGTGCTGCGCTTTGCCGAAATCTGGGAGGGGAAAGCGCGTGCTCGGGGCAAATGGGAGGAGGTGGTCACCGCTGCCCGCGCCGGCGGAGAAGTGCTGACCAAGCTTCCAGTCGCCCCCAAGCGCCGCTCCCTGTGGAGCTGGCTGTTCGGCCGCTAACGTCGGAACCCCATGCCTTGGAAGCCGCCCGCATGGGTCCGGAATGCCGTGTTCTACCAAATCTTCCCCGACCGATTCTGCAACGGTGATCCCCGAAACGACCCGCCCGACGTGCGCCCGTGGGGGGAGCCCCCCACCGCCCGCTCGTTCTTCGGCGGCGACCTGCAGGGCATCCTCGATAAGCTGGACTACCTGCAAGACCTGGGCGTGAACGCCCTGTACCTCACCCCCATCTTCCAAGCGTCCACGAACCACCGCTACGACGGCGAAGATTATTTCCAGGTGGACCCCAAACTGGGGGACAACGCCCTCTTCCGCAAGCTTGTGGAAGAGCTGCATGCCCGCGGCCTGCGCATTGTGCTCGATGGCGTGTTCAACCACTGCGGCCTGGGGCACCCGTTTTTCCAGGACGTGGCCGAGCGCGGTCGCTCCTCACCTTATTGGGACTGGTTTGTCATCCACGGCGAGAGGCCCACCGCCCACCCTGAACCCAACTACGCGTGCTGGGCCGGCCACCCAGGACTGCCCGAGTGGAACCACAAAAACCCCGAGGTACGCCGCTACCTCCTCTCTGTGGTGCGCCACTGGCTGGAGGAGTACGGCATCGACGGCTGGCGCTTGGACACCGTGGAGTACTTGCCGCCCGACTTCGTCAAAGCGATCTACCAAACGACCAAGGCGGTCAACCCCGAGGCCTACGTGCTGGGCGAGGTGATGGGGTTGGCCACTTCTTGGTTTCGGCACGAGGCCCTGGACGGGGTCATGCACTACAAGTTGTGGGAGGGCCTTGTGCACTTTTTGGCTGAAGGAGCCTGGAATGCCGACCGGTTTGTGCGCTATGTGCGGTACATTTGGCACAGCTACCCCAAGGAGGCCCACTTCGCGTGCTACAACCTCCTGGGCAGCCACGACAAGCCGCGCTTCCTCACCCTAAGCGGTGGGGACGTGAAAAAGGTGGAGCTGGCCGCGGCGTTTTTGTTTGCGTTCCCTGGGGCGCCGGCGATTTACTATGGGGACGAAGTGGGGATGGAAGGCGGGGAGGATCCCGATTGTCGGCGCTGCTTTCCCTGGGAGGGCCCGTGGAACGCGTCGCTGCGGACCACAATCAAGGAACTGATCCGCATCCGGAAAAGCGAGTCGGCGTTACGCTTAGGCGACCTTGCCTCTATGGATACCCATGGCCCCGTGGTCTCCCTCCTCCGCCACCGTCAGGGGGAAGAGGTGCTTTTCCTCCTCAACGCGGGCGAAGCTGCAACAGATGTGTCCCTTTCCGGCCACTGGCGCAACATGCTCACTGGCGAGCGCTTGAAAGCTTCCACAGCTGTACCGGGCTGTTCGTTCCTTTTCCTCAAGCGGCTGGACTAGCGGGCCAATGAGAAAAGACTTGTCCGCCTCGTTGCGTTGGTCTTGTCCTGCGCCGTGGGGGTAGAATGCGGGCCATGCACAAAGTTTTTGTCGTGTTTAACCCCACGGCCGACCGCGGACGGGCGGCCCAACGGGAAGACGAACTGATCAAAACCCTCCAACAGGTGGGGCTTGAGGCGCATATCTTGCGCACCGAGCGACCCGGCCACGCCACCGAGCTGGCCCGCCACGCCGTGCGCGAAGGGGCCACGTGCGTCCTGGCCGCCGGAGGCGACGGCACCGGCCACGAGGTGGGCCAAGCCCTGGTGGGCACCCCCATCGCCCTGGGGTTCATCCCCATCGGCTCGGGCAACGACTACATCCGCGTGCTGGGCGTTCCCAAGGACCTGACCCAGGCGGTCAGCATCGCCAAGCAGGGCCGCGTGCGCACGGTGGACGTGGCCGAAGCCGCCGGCCGCTTCTCCCTCAACTCCATGGGCATGGGCATCGAGGGCCAAATCGCCTGGGACTACCGCCACATGCGCATCCTCAAAGGCGAGATCGGCTACCTCTACGCCACCTTGTGGGAAATCGTGAAGTTCCGCTCGTTCCACGCCGAGGTCCAGGGCAACGGATGGTCCTATACAGGCCGGCTCCTCTCCGTGTCGCTGATGAACGGCCCCTATGCCGGTGGGGGGTTCCTGCTCGCGCCGCTGGCGCAAATCGACGACGGACGCTTGGATGTGACCATGATCGCCAACTACCCGCGGATGGTGCGGTTTTGGGTGCTGCCCAAAACGCGGGACGGCAGCTACATCCGCCTGCGCCGGGTGAGGACGTACAAAGCCGAGCAGGTGGTGGTGCGGGCCGATCGCCCCCTGCCTGTACACATGGACGGCGAGCTCCTCCCGGACAAGTACGCCGAGCTCAAAGTGACGATCCGGCCGGGCGCTCTCCGCGTCCTCGTGCCCTGAGGTTCAGACCTCCACGAGGATCAAGTCCCGCGCGGTGCGGACCGGGTGGTGAGGGGGAAGGAGGGCCACGCGCCGGGTTCCCGGCCCGTAAGCATGCGTTGTAAACAAGGTCAGGACGCGGCCTCCGTAAAGATAAAGCGGGGCGTTGGGCTGGTGGGCCCGCACCAGCGCGCGGATCGCCAACCGGTCCGCCACTTCCTGGAAGTAGTCGCGGCCGAACGCCGGCCGGCCCCATACCTCACCCCAGCTGTACCCCGGCCCGTCCAGCCAGTCGCCCCACGTCATCTTCCGCCAGTTGGCCGATCCCAAAGGGATTTGTGCGATCTCGTCCACGCTGTCCACGTCGGGCAGTGCCCCGTGGAGGGCCAGCACACCGGCGGGATGGTGCGCCGCCCAGGGCAACAAGGCCAACGTCTCCGCCAAGGCGCGCTCCTCGCTTGAAGAAAGCTCTCGCCAGAAGTCGGCCGGCGTAAACGGGGCCACAGCCCACGCCTCGTGGTTGCCCATCAGCAAGTAAACCCGCTCCGGCTGCGCCAACTTGGCCTTGACCAGAAGGTGCAGGTTGCCCCACGAGTCGGGGCCACGGTCCACGTAGTCGCCCAAAAACACGAGCACGTGATCTTCACGGTCGAACCGATCCAGCACTTCTTCTGTGGCCCCTCGGTCGCCGTGGGTGTCGCCCACGAACACGACGGTGCGGTCGGATGGAAGGTGGATCAGCCTTCCTTGTGCGCGCAGCACGTCGCGCAAAAGCCCCAAAAGCTCCCACATCAGCGGGAACCTTAGCCGGCCTTCCGAGCGGTCACAACGGGCCCGCAAAGCACCCCCGCCGGGCAAGGACCTGGGCCAAGCGGTCAAGGGCGTCCAAGTCCAGCGCTTCACCCCGCGTCTGCCCATCGATCTGCGCCTCCCGCAGGATCTCCTCCACGTCCTTTTCCGGAAGCTGGTTGTGCAGGGCGCGGCGGAGCGTCTTGCGGCGCTGGGCGAACACCAACCCCAGCGTCCTCTCGAACGCGGCCTCGGAGGCCGTAATGCGGGGCTGCGGGCAGCGAACGAGGCGGACCAAGACCGAGTCCACCTCCGGCGGGGGGAAAAACACCGTGCGGGAAGCCTTGCGCACAAGCTCCACGTCGTAGTACGCCCGCAGGTGCACCCCGAGCCGGCTCGCCTCCGGCCCTGGTGGGGCCACGAGCTTCTCCCCCACCTCGGCCTGGACCATGAACACCGCCCGTGCCACCACAACCCGCTCCCGGACGAGCTTCAAAAGCACCTCGCTCGTGATCCCGTAGGGGAGGTTGCCCACCACCACAAGCCCATGCCCGAACTCAGCGAGGGGCAAGGCACAAAAGTCCGCGGCCACCACCGCCACGTGCGGGAAAGGGGCCACGTGCGCCTGCAGCAATGGCACAAGACGGGGATCGACCTCCACGGCGTAGAGCCGGGCCACGTGGGGGGCCAGGGCCACGGTGAGCGTGCCCAGGCCCGCTCCAACTTCCACCACCACGTCGTCGGGCTGCGGGCCGATGGCTTCCACCACGCGGTGGAGCACGTTTTCGTCCACGAGAAAGTGCTGGCCGAGGTCCTTGCGCAGGCGGATGCCGTGCTGGGCCAGGAGATCGCGCACCGCGGTAGGCGAGGTGAGCTTGACCATCTTGGCGATGATACGTGCACACGGGCATGATCGGAGGGTGAAGATCTCCGAGCTTGGGCAGTTTCCGCTCATCGAAAAATTGGCGGCCTGGAGGGGGGCCCAGCGGGTGGATGTGGTGGTGGGCTCGGGCGACGACGCTGCGGTGTTGGACCTAGGGGGTGAAGAATGGGCCCTTCTCAAAGTGGACAGCCAGCTGGAGGGTGTGCACTTCCGCCGGGCGTGGATTGCCCCGCGGGAGCTTGGGCGGCGGGCGCTGGTGGTGGCTTTAAGCGACATCGCCGCTATGGGCGGCTGGCCCACCCACGCCCTGGTCTCTACCGCCCTTCCCGCAAGCCTCGACGTAAGCTGGGTTGAAGAGCTGGCGCAAGGGCTGCACGAGGAAGCCCGTCTTTGGGACGTGGCCGTGGTCGGGGGTCACGTGTCCCGTTCGCCCCAAGGTGTGCTCATCGATGTGACGGTGCTGGGCCGCGTGCCCCGGGGAAGGGTTCTCTTGCGCTCAGGCGCCCGAGCAGGCGACCTTGTGCTCGTCACCGGCACGCTGGGCGATGCTGCGGCCGGCTTACGCATCCTGCAGGAACCCCACTCGGCCTTGCCGGAACAAAAAGCCCAATTCCTGCGCCGGCGATTCCTGGCTCCCTCGCCCCGGCTGCGGGAAGCTCAGATTCTTGCGGCCTCAGGCCACGTCACGGCCATGATCGACCTCTCCGATGGGCTGGCCAGCGACCTGCGGCACCTGTGCAAGCGGAGCGGTGTGGGCGCCCGCCTTTACGCCGACCGGCTGCCCGTCTCCTCGGCCCTGATGTCGTTGGCCGCGCTTTGGGCGAAGCCTCCTTGGGAGCTGGCCCTGGCCGGCGGGGAGGATTACGAGCTTCTGTTTGCCGCCCCAGCCGAAACGGCCGAAGCCCTCGCCCACGAGGTCCAGGAGAAGACGGGCACCGCGGTGACGGTCATCGGGGAGATCGTGCCCGCCGAGCAGGGCTTGACCCTTGTACAACCCGATGGAGGGGAAGTCCCGCTTCCCGCAGGCGGCTTCCGCCACTTCTAACGTTCCCACTCACCCATCGCTGATCACGCCATGCGCCCCCTCACCCCGGCCCTCTCCCGCGGAAGGGAGAGGGAATTCAATTGTGGTCCTGAGCGCTGTTGTACGCCTGCTCCCCCGCAACAACCTGTCTCCAATGTGGAAGCACGGGCCCTTCCGGGCGGTAGGAGCTTTTTCCCGCCCCGGCGCGGGGGGACGGCAATCTTTTCCCACCGATCACTCATCACTGATCACCCATCACTCTTTCCCCCGTCACGCGTTACGCGTCACCCGTCACGGTCTTTCGTCACGCGTTACCGCCTGTCTGGACCCCGCCGGGCTGGGGCTTATAATCGCAGTCGAGGGTAACTGGGGGAGCTCCGAAAGGGGCTGAGAGGAGGATCTGGCCTCGACCCCGGAACCTGATCTGGGTAATACCAGCGTAGGGAAGGTTACCCGATGAGCGGAACTTGCAGCGCCGGTGGCGATAGGTTTCATCGGGGGATTGGCCCCAGCCTTCCTCCTGTCTCGTTTGGTAGACCACCCCTTGGCCCTCAAGGAGGGATCCCATGAAGAAGTTCGTTGTAGCGGCCGTGTGCGTAGGTTTGCTGGCCTTTTGGGCCTGGGGAACCGAGCGGCTGGTGGTGTACACTTACCGCTCGTTTGTGCGCTACGGTCCAGCTGCGGAGATCAAGCGGGCGTTTGAGGCTCAGTTCCCGGGTGTGGAACTGGTATGGGTGGCGCCCGCCGGCGCCTCGGAGATGCTGGGCCGCCTCATCGCCGAGTTGGAGGCAGGTGGCACCGAGGCCGACGTGTTTTTGGGCATCAGCTCGTTCGACCTGGTCTTGGCGTTGAGCCGCGGTGTGTTCCAGCCCTACGACCCCGCGCTCATCCCCAACTTGGCGTTTGTGCCCGAAGAGCTCCGGTTTGACCCAAGCGGCCACGTGGTGCCCTTCGACCACGGGTACATCACCTTTGTGGCCTGGGCCGACTTGGACGAGCGGCTGGTGCCCCAGACGCTTGCCGATCTCGTCCGGCCCGAGCTCAAGGGCAAGGTGATCCTCCAGGACCCGCGCACGTCGTCCACGGGGCGGGCGTTCCTCCTGTGGACCATCGCCCACTTCGGAGAGGAATGGCCCACGTACTGGAAGCAGCTTCTGGGCAACGTGCTCACCGTCACGCGGGGGTGGTCGGAGGCGTTCGCCATGTTCGAGGCCCGCGAGGCGCCCATCCTGCTTTCCTACTCTACGGACGCGGCCTACGCCTACATCGTGGGCGGGGAGGAAAAGTACCGCGTGGTCACACCCGATGGCGAGGGTTATCGGTACCTGGAGGGCATGGGCATCGTCCGCACCACAACCAAACTCGAGCTGGCCCACGCGTTCCTGAACCTGGTGCTGTCCAAGGAAATCCAGGAGCTGATCCCCACCTCGCAATGGATGTTCCCCGTGCACCGGGAGGCCGCCTTGCCCGCGGACTTTGCCCGCTTGGCCGTGGTGCCCAACCGACCGGTGTTCCTTGACCCCACCTATGTGGCCGAAAACCTGGAGGAGTGGCTGAACACGTGGCAGCAGTTGCTCGTGCCCTAGGGCGACAGGGGGCAAGGGGGCTTGTTGTCCTCTTGCCCCTCCTTTTTTTGGCCGTGGCCTTGTTCTGGCCGTTGGCCGAGGTGCTGGGTTTGGGGCTCCGGGAGGGGGACCGCTGGACCCTCGCCCGCTTGGGTCGCCTCCTCGGGGATCCTTACGTGCGCCACCTGCTGTTGTTCACTACCCAGCAGGCCGTGCTTTCCGCTTTGCTGAGCCTTGGGCTGGGGTTCCCCTTGGGATGGCTTCTCACGCGGTACCACTTCCCCGGAAAGCGCCTGCTGAAGGCCTATACCCTGGTCCCGTTCGTGTTGCCCTCGATCACTGTGGCACTGGGGTTCGTGCTGTTCTTTGGCCACCAGGGGTATGTCAACCGCTTCTTGCAAACTTCGTTGGGGTTGAGCGAGCCGCCGCTGCGGGTGCTGTACACCATGTGGGCGGTAATCCTGGCCCATGCGTTTTACAACGCGCCGGTGGTGGCCCGGTTCGTCCATGTGGCCTGGGAAGGACTGGATCCTCAACTGGGCGAGGCGGCGAGGGTGCTCGGCGCGCGGCCAGGGTGGGTCTTCCTCACCGTGACGTGGCCTCTGTTGCTTCCGGCCGTGGTGTCGGCATTCGCCCTCGTGTTCGTGCTTTGTTTTTTGTCGTTCAGCATTCCGCTGGCCCTGGGTGGGGTGCGCTACGCCACCGCTGAAGTGGGGGTGTACCTATTTGCTCGCGTGTACGCGGACTTTCCGCGTGCTGCCGCGCTGGCCACGTTGATGCTCGGCTTCTCTTTGGCCCTCACGTACGTGTACCTCAAAGGAGGGGGGGTGTTCACGGCACGGTCGCGGGGCGTCCGGCTCCCCACCTTGGTGCGTTTGGGCTGCCGGCCGCAGCACCTTTTTTGGCTGCTGTACCTCGTCGTTGCGGGCCTGGTGCTGTTAGGGCCTGTGGCCGCGATTGTGGCCGACTCGTTCGTGCGGCCCTTCCGCGGGCAAGCGCCCACCTGGGCCTGGTACCACCAACTCGCCTCAGGGGAGTGGGATCCGGTTTTGGGTACGACACCCCTGGCCGCGGTGGGGACAAGCCTCACGCTGGCCACGCTGGCCACGGCTTCAGCGTTGGCCCTGGGGCTGTTGGTGGCCGGGGTGCTGCGCCGGTTTCGCTCCAAGTTGTTGGAAACCGTGCTTCTGGCCCCGCTGGCGGTGTCCTCGGTGGTGCTGGGATTGGCCCTTCTTCTGGCGTTTCGCCGCCCGCCCCTGTCGTACCTGGGGGGCGGTTTGCCCGCCCTGGTCCTGGCCCACACCCTCATCTTGTACCCTTTCGCCGTGCGCACCATTTTGCCTTTGTGGAATGGGCTCGACCCCAGCTGGGTGGAGGCCGCGCGGACCTTGGGGGCGAGCCGAGCTTGGGCGTTTTTCACCGTGGAACTCCCTTTGCTGCGGGAGGGCTTGTTGGCCGCCGGTGCGTTTGCCTTTGCCCTTTCCCTTGGGGAGATGACCGCGGTGGCGATGCTGGCCGGGCCGGGGCTTACCACCATCCCCATGGCCATCTATCAGTTTTTGGGCAACCGGGAATACGGGGCCGCGGCGGCCATGGCCACCGTTCTTATCGCCGTGACCTTCGCCGTGGTGTGGATCTGGGATCGCTTGGGATCGGCTGCGCTGGGGGAGCGACGTGAACGCGCTTGAGCTGCAGGGCTTGCGCAAGGCGTTTGGCCGTGTGATGGCTGTGGACGACGTCTCGTTGAACATCGGACCAGGGGAGCTGTTCGCCCTGCTGGGGCCTTCGGGGTGTGGGAAGACCACGCTCCTGCGCATGGTGGCCGGCTTGGAGAAGCCGGACCGCGGCCGCGTGCTTTTGTTCGGCCAGGACGTGACCCCACTGCCCCCCGAGCGGCGCGGGGTGGGGCTGGTGTTCCAAAACCACGCCCTGTTTCCCCATCTGTCGGTGGGGGCCAACGTGGCCTACGGGTTGCGGTTTGGCTGGCGGGGGGACCGGCGCCAAAGGGTGCGCGAGCTGCTCCATCTGGTGGGGCTGGCCGGCTACGAAAAGCGCAGGCCCCACGAGCTTTCCGAAGGGCAAAAGCAGCGGGTAGCCTTGGCCCGGGCGTTGGCCCCCCAACCGCGGGTCCTTCTTCTCGATGAGCCGTTGTCCTCCCTGGACGCGGCGCTGCGCAAGGAGCTGCGGGCTGAGCTGCGCCGGATGCTCCACGAGCTGGAGGTGACGGCCTTGTACGTGACCCACGACCAGGAAGAAGCGTTGGCGTTGGCCGACCGGGTGGGGGTCATGCAAGCGGGCCGCATCGAGCAAGTGGGCTCTCCTGAGGAGGTCTACCGTCGCCCGGCCACGGTGTTCGTGGCCTCGTTTTTGGGGCGGGCCAACCTGTGGCCGGCGCGCGTGGCGGCCCTGGACGGCCCCCGCGCGGAGGTGGAGGTCGCTGGGGTTCGGCTCTCCGTTCCCAACGCCGAGTTTCATCTAGGCCAGGAAGTGACCCTGTTTTTCCGCCCCGAGGACGTAAACGTGGGCTGGGGCCCCTTTGAGGCCGAGGTTGTTGGGGTGGAATATCTAGGCGACCGCTGGGAAGTCCATGCCCAAAGCCATGGCCTGCCCGTGCGCCTGCTCTCTGCTGAACCCATCCGCGGCCACCTGTCGTTTGGCCTCCGTCACTTTCAAGTCCTCGCGGGCTAGATCCAAAAGACGGGGCACTATCCCGCCCGTCGACTTATGCAATGCTTCGCTTCAAGGTTTTTGTCGCTTTTTGTAGGAGGAAGGCTCACGAGCCACATGCTGGTTGAAGCGCAGGACGGGCGGGAAACGGTTCCATGCTCACACCAGATGAACCAATTCGGCTTGCAAGGTGCGAAGATCTAAAACGACGCAGGTGGCTTGCCCCGTAAGCCAGCCGCAGGCCTCGCCCGGATTGATCACCAGCGGAGACCCCGAACGCAACTCGGCCCGGTGTGTATGTCCATACACAATGACATCATAACGCCCCGAAACGACCAAGGCTTCCAACGCATACGGCTCGTGCATGAGCAGAACCCTCCGCCCGGCAAGCTCCAGTTCGTACGGCCCCACATGAATCTCCCCCACCCGGGAAAACCGCTCGCGCAGATATAACCTCTCCCCATCGTTGTTGCCAAACACCGCCACCACCCGCAGGCCGGCCTCCCGGAAGGGTTCGCTCATAAACGGGGCCACAATATCCCCAGCGTGCAACACCAGATCCACACCACGTTGGCGGAAGAGGGCCAAAGCTTGGCGCAGGCGATCCATGTGGTCATGGGTGTCGGCCATCACCCCTACCCACACTTCACATCCTCCTTGGCCCCTTCCAGAGGCACCTTGAGCACGGGCTGGCGCACAGCTCGCACTTCATCCAGTCGACGCACCGGCGTCACATGGGGCGCTTCTTTAAGAAGCTGCGGGCTTTCCTTCGCTTCCTGAGCAATCTTGATCATGGCCTCGGCAAAGGCGTCCAGCACTTCCTTGGGCTCCGTCTCGGTGGGCTCGATCATGAGCGCCTCTTTGACGATGAGGGGGAAATAAATCGTGGGTGGGTGGAACCCATAGTCGATGAGCCGTTTGGCGATGTCGAGCGTGCGGATGCCCTCGGCCATGCCTTCGCCGGAGAGGACAAACTCGTGCTTGCACAACCGGTCGTAGGGCAGTTTGTACGTGCCCTTGAGGCGCTCTTTGAGGTAGTTGGCGGCCAACACCGCACCGGTCGACACTTCCCGCAATCCCCCGTCCCCCAACAGAAGCACGTACGCCAACGCGCGGACCATGACCAAGAAGTTGCCGAAGAAGGGGTGTACTTTGCCAATGGACTTGGGCTTATCCCAATTGAGCCGGAACCGCCCGCCCTCTTTGACGATCTCGGGTACGGGCAAATACGGGATCAACCGTTCGGAGACGGCCACCGGGCCAGCCCCGGGGCCACCGCCACCGTGCGGCGTAGAAAACGTCTTGTGCAGGTTGAAGTGGAACACATCGGCGCCCATGTCCCCCGGCCGCGCCCGCCCAATGTAGGCGTTCAGGTTCGCCCCATCGAAGTAGCACAGCCCGCCCGCCTCGTGGACAAGTTGGGTGATCTCCAAAATGGCCTCTTCGAAGATCCCCAGGGTGTTGGGCACGGTCATCATGATGCCCGCCACCTCCGGCGACAGGGCACGGCGGAGGGCATGGAGGTCTACCGTGCCCCGGGCGTTGGAGGGCACAGCAACCACCTGGAAGCCGATCATGGCCGCGGAGGCGGGGTTGGTTCCATGGGCCGAATCGGGCAAAAGGATCTTGGTGCGCCGCTCACCCCGATCCTCGAAATAGCGCTTAAAAAGCAGCATGCCCGTGAGCTCGCCATGGGCTCCCGCGGCCGGCTGAAGAGAAACACCCGGAAGCCCCGCGATGCCCTTCAAGTACTCCCCCAGTTCCCACAACACAGCCAGCGCCCCCTGCACCTCCTCTTCCTCCAAAAGCGGATGCAGGTGGGCAAATCCGGGCAGGCGGGCCAGGTCCTCGTGCAGTTTGGGGTTGTACTTCATCGTGCAGCTGCCCAACGGATAGAACCCGCTGTCCACCCCGTAATTGAGGCGGGACAGCGCCGTATAGTGCCGGATCAGTTCGGGCTGGGAGACCTCGGGAAGCCGCAGGGGGCTTGTCCGCCTAAGCTCTGCCGGTAGGGCGCGAAGCACCTCGCCTTCCGAGCGGGCCAAGCCAGGCAAAGCCGTGGCCACGCGACCGGGCACCGAGCGATCAAAAATCGTGCTCATCGCGGTCTACCTCCTCAGCGCCTGCACAAACTGCTCAAGCTCTTCTTCGGTGCGCTTTTCGGTTACGGCCACGAGGAACGCGTCGTCCACCCCGGTGGGCCGGAGGAACGTGGGGGGAAGCACGGCAAAGCCCGCTTGACGCAGGCGTTTCACCGCGCCCTCGGGGTCAGGCGCGCGCACAGCGAACTCGTGGAAAAACGGGCCGGAGAACTTCAGGCTGTAGCCGGGCAGCCGGGCGATCTCCGCAGCCAAGCGGTGGGCCTTGTCCAAGCACAGCAAGGCCACACGGCGTAGTCCCCCCGGCCCCAGGGCCGCCAGGTACACCGTGGCCGCCAGCGCGCAAAGCGCCGAGTTGGTACAGATGTTGGAGGTGGCGTGCTCGCGTCGAATGTGTTGCTCGCGGGTTTGGAAGGCCATCACGTAGCCCGGTGTGCCTTCGGCGTCGCACGTTTGGCCGGACAACCGCCCCGGCATGCGCCGCAGATGCTGCATGCGCGTGGCGAACAGCCCCAACAGGGGGCCGCCAAACGCCAAGGGGTTCCCCAACGCCTGCCCCTCACCCACCACCACATCCGCCCCAAACGATCCCGGCGGCTCCAGCACGGCCAAGGCGATGGGGTACACGGAAACGATGAGAAAAGCTGAACCCAGGCGCTCCTTCAGCCCGCGCAGGTCTTCGATCACCCCGAACACGTTGGGCTGTTGCACCACCAGGGCGCAGGTGCCCGTGGGAATTTCCTCGAGCTTCAGGCGGCCATCCGCGCCGTAGGGCACCTCCTGCACCTGCAACCCCGCGCCCCATGCGTAGGTGTCGAGCACCTGGCGGTGCAGGGGGTTGAGGGAACGGGGGACCAACACGATGCGGCCCTCGGTGGCCCGGTGGGCCATCAGCACCGCTTCGGCTAACGCCGTGCCCCCGTCGTACATCGAGGCGTTGGCCACCTCCATCCCCGTCAGCTCGCAGATCATCGTCTGGTACTCGAACATCCAGGTGAGGGTGCCCTGGGAAACCTCGGCCTGGTACGGGGTGTACGCGGTGTAGAACTCCGCACGGGCCAAGACGTGGCCCACCACAGCGGGGATCCAGTGGTCGTACAGCCCTCCGCCGAGGAAGGGCACGAGGTGCCGGCCCGTGGAGCGGTCAGCGAGTCCCGACACGTAGCGGGCCACCCAAAGCTCGTCCCGCCGGGGCAGTCCCAGGGGCTGAAACTTCTTGCGCACCTCCTCGGGGATATCCGCAAAAAGGGCCTCCACGTCGGGGAGGCCCACCACCTTGAGCATTTCCTCCACGTCCCGCGGTGTGTGAGGAACGTAAGGGTTCATCCATGGCCTCCGAGCAGGGCTTCGTACTGAGCCGCGTCCAGCAACGCGTTGAGCTCGTTGGGGTCGGCGATTTTCAGGACCACAAGCCACGCCGCGCCGTAGGGGTCTTTGTTCACCAGGTCGGGGGTGTTGGGCAAGGCGCTGTTGACCTCCACCACCTCGCCGGAGAGGGGGGCGTAAACGGTGCCCACGGCCTTCACCGACTCCACAGCGGCGACCTGTTCGCCTTTTTTGACCTTTTTGCCCACAGGGGGAAGCTCCACGAACACCACGTCGCCCAACTCCTTTTGGGCGTGGAACGTGATACCTACGCGGGCGCGGTCGCCCTCGACTTTGACCCACTCGTGGGTCGGCGTGTACCTGAGCTCTTTGGGAATCAACCGGCCTCCTTTCGTTTAGAAGGGGACTTCCTCCCGTTCGGTGGTCAACGGGTAGAACGCCCCGAAGTTCCGGTGGAACAACAGGTGGAAGCTCCCGGTGGGGCCGTTGCGCTGCTTGGCGATGATGACCTCCACCGTGACCTTGGAATCGGTGTACTCGTAGTCTTCTTCGGCGTCTTCGCCGGGTTCCAGGCGGCTGGTGCGCTCGCCGGGGCGTTGCGCCCAGTGGAGGAGCAGAACGACATCGGCGTCTTGCTCGATGGCCCCCGACTCGCGGAGGTCGGAGAGCATGGGGCGGCGGTCCTCCCGCCGCTCCACCGCGCGGTTGAGCTGCGAGCAAGCGATCAAGGGGACGTTGAGTTCCTTGGCCAGGGCTTTGAGGGAGCGCGACACGTAGGCAATCTGCTGTTCGCGGACGTCGGTTTTGATGCCGGCGTCCACAAGCTGCAAGTAGTCCACCACCAACAAATCCAGCCCCCCACACTCCTTGGCCATCTGACGGGCCTTGGCCTTGATGGACAGCACGGAGGTGGTGGACGAGTCGTCGATGAACACCATGGCCTCTTCCCAGCGGGCCACGGCCTCGGCCACCAGGCCCCATTTGGAAGCGGGGAGGTACCCCTGGCGCAAGCGCCCCAAGTCCACCTGGGCCTCTACGCAAATCAGCTTCTCCAGGATTTGCTCCTTGGTCATTTCCAAGGAGAACATGGCGCACTTCTTCTTCTGGTCCAGGGCCGCGCTGCGCAACAGGTTCAGGGCGAGGGAGGTTTTGCCCGTGCCCGGCCGGCCCGCCACGATGATGAGGTCGCCGGGGCGCAACCCGCCGGTGTAGGCGTCGAACTTGGGGAACCCCGTGGACAGGGCCCCCACCGGCCGCCGCTTGGGGTCCTTGTGAATCTCTTTCAGCAGCTCCATATGCTGGTCCAGGAAGTCGCGCAGGCGGTAGTAGCGGGGCGCGTACCGCCGCTTGGCGATCTTGAACACCTCTTCCTCGGCCCGGTCCAAGGCGCTGTCCAACGCCAGCTCCTCGTCGCGGCCCAGCTCGGTCACCCGCTCGCCGGCCTCGATCAGCCACCGGCGCACCGCTTTCTCCTCGAGGATCTCGATGTAGTGCTGCACGGCGGCGGTGGTGACCACGGTGCTGACCAGGTCGCTGAGGAAGCTCAACCCGCCCACCTTGTCCAGCTGCCCTTTTTCTTCCAGGCGGTTGCCCACCGCCACCACATCCCCATACCGGTTCTGCTGGAAAAGCTCCAACAGGGCTTGGAAGATGAGCCGGTGGGCGGGGTGGTAAAAATGGTCGGGGGTGAGGCGCTCGGCGAGCAGGGGCATCAGCTCCTCCGGTTCGAGCATGGCTGCTCCCAGCACCTGCCGCTCGGCCTCCTCGTTGCGGGGCAGGTAACGGAGGCTGGAATTCCGCACCTCGGGCACGAGCCCATGTTACCGCAGCCCCTGGCGGGGGCAATAGGCCCCTTGTCCGTTGCCGGCCCGGGAGGGGAAGGCTATACTTGCTCCCGCATTTTGCACGCTTTTTTCTGAAAGGAGGAACCAGGTTGGCGCTGATTTCCATGAAGGAGTTGCTGGAGGCGGGGGTGCACTTCGGGCACCGCACCCGCAAGTGGAACCCCAAAATGGCCCGCTTCATCTACACCGAGCGCAAGGGGATTCACATCATCGACTTGGGGAAGACCCTGGAGCTGTTTGAGCGGGCCTACGACTTTGTCCGCAGCCAGGCGGCGCAGGGCAAGCTGGTGCTGTTCGTGGGCACCAAGCGACAGGTGGCCCCCACCATCGAAGCCGAGGCCCAGCGGTGCGGATGCCCGTACGTGAACCAACGCTGGATCGGCGGGACCCTGACCAACTTCGAGGCCATCCGCCGCCGCGTGCTCCACATGATGGAGCTGGAGCGGAACTTCGCCGAGGGAAAGTACGATCGCCTGCCCCTCAAGGAGCGCATCCGCCTCCAACGCGAGCTCAGCCAGCTTCAGAAAAACCTCACCGGGTTGCGCAACCTGGACACCCTGCCGGGTGTGGTGTACGTCATCGACCCCACGGTGGAAGTCCATGCCGTGCGGGAAGCGAACATCTTGGGCATCCCCATTGTGGCCATCTGCGACACCGACTCGGACCCCGATCTCATCGACTACCCCATCCCCGGCAACGATGACGCCATCAAGTCCACGCGGCTGTTGACCGCGCGGATTGCCGATGCCGTCATCGAAGGCCGGGAGGGGCTGCAGACGACGGTGCCCCTGGCCCCGGAAGAACCGCGGCAGATGCCCAAGCCGGAGGAGCTGAGCAAGGAAGTGGAGAGCCGGCTGATGGAGATGTGGGAGGAGCTGGCCGGCGAGGGGAGGGACTGATGGCCGACGTGGATCTGGAACTGGTCAAGCGCCTGCGCGCCGAGACGGGGGTGGGCATTGTGGACTGCAAGCGGGCCCTGGCCCAGGCGGGCGGGGACCTGGAACAGGCCAAGAGGATCCTGCGCATGGAGGGCAAGGAGTTCCTGGCCGGCAGCACCCGCGAGGCCCGCGAAGGCCGCATCGAAGCTTACATTCACCACTCGGGGAAAATCGGTGTGCTGCTGGAGGTGAACACGTCCACGGACTTCGCCGCCAACTCCGAAGCCTTCCGCGAGTTCATCAAAAACCTGGCCATGCACATCGCCGCCGCCAAGCCCCGCTGGGTCTCCCCCGATCAAGTCCCGGCCGAGGTCGTGGAGCAAGAGAAAGAAGTGCTGCGCCGGCAGGCGGAGAAAGAGGGCAAGCCGCCCCCGATCGTGGAGAAAATTGTGGAAGGAAGGCTGCAAAAGTTCTTCGAGGAAAACTGCCTCGTCAAACAGCCGTACGTGCGCGACCCCAACCTCAAAGTGGAGGACATCCTTGGGGAACTGGCCAACAAATTGGGCGAACCGGTGATCATCCGGCGGTTCGTGCGCTTCCAGGTGGGCGAGGGGTGAACCTCAAGTTTCAGCGGGTTCTGTTCAAACTTTCCGGCGAGTTGTTGGGCGGAGGGCAAGGGCCCCTGGACGCAGGGGCCTTTTCTTTTTTCGCCAAGGAGGTGGCCGCCGCGCGGGAGGCGGGGGCCCAGCTGGCCTTGGTCGTGGGCGGAGGCAACATCGTGCGCGGCTCCGCCCTGCAAGAAATCCCCCGCACCACAGGCCACACGCTGGGGATGCTGGGCACGGTGATCAACGCCTTGGCCTTCCGCGAGGCGTTGCAGGCTCAAGGGATTCCTTGTTTGGTGCAGTCGGCCCTGCCTTGTGCCGGGGTGGTGGACCCGGTGGACCCCTGGCGGGCCAAGGAAGCCCTGGCCCAGGGCTGGGTGGTGGTGTTTGCCGGCGGCACAGGCAACCCCTACGTGACCACGGACACCGCGGCGGTGATCCGTGCCCTTTCCGTGGACGCGCAAGCTCTGCTCAAGGGATCCAAAGTTCCCTGGATCTTTGAGGCCGACCCCCTCAAGGCCCAAGCAGCCCAACCCATTCCTCAGCTTTCCCACCGGGAGTACTTGGCCCGCGGGCTCAAGGTGATGGATGAGGCGGCGGTGGCCATTGCCGGCGAAAACGGGCTGCCCATTGTGGTGTTCAAAGCTGATGAAAAGGGAAGCTTGGTGGCCGCGTTGCGCGGCCAGGTGGGGTCCCGCATCGGTTAACTCTCGGGGCGACTGGATTTGAACCAGCGACCTCCTGCTCCCAAAGCAGGCGCGCTTCCAACTGCGCCACGCCCCGGTCTCGCTAAGTTTAGAAGGACGACTTCCCGCAAGCAATCACCAGCGGTGGCCCTGGGCTCGGACCCAGCCGGGATGCCCCCGCGTGGAGCTGAGCCAGATCAGGCGGCGTTTCTCAGGGGTTCAAGGAGCGGGCTACAGCCGGACTTCCCAGCTGAGCTTCCGGCAAGGCCAGGCGTTTCCATGCGCGGGTTCCTTCAG
>FWPV01002029.1_pt1 | contig 24599 bp, 9 predicted proteins | sample 2228371 | NCBI WGS metagenome assembly FWPV01 (sample SAMEA103939776, study PRJEB20133) | metagenome | reverse complement strand
ACAGCCGGGCCTTGTCTCCTTGCTGGGGGAGGTAATCACCGAGACCTACAACGAGACGCCCACCGCCCCCATCACCATGGAGTACTTCGACACGGTCTATGCGCGGGCATTGGACGTGCTGCCCAATAACAACATCCTCAACATCATCAGCAAGGCGCGCCAGGAGCCGTACAAGGATGTGGTGTTGGAGTTGTTCCGCACCCGTGAGCCGCCGTTGTTCAAGTATGACGACCCGCGTCTGAACTTCCTCTACCTCAACGGGGTGATTGACTGGATGGAGGAATCTCCCACGCGGCGGGTGGTCAAGTTCCCCTGCCCCTTTGTGCAAAAGCGGCTGTTCAACTACTTTGCCTACAGCCTGTTCGAGCAAACGGGGCGTCTTTACGCGCCTTTTGAAGACCTGAGCGACACGATCACCGAGGATTGCCTCTACGTGACCGGCCTGTTGCGCCGCTATGAGCGCTACCTGCAGGAGAATCGCGGTTGGCTGCTGAAGGACGCACCGCGCCGCAGTGACTTGCGGGTCTATGAGGCCGTCTTTCACTTCGGGCTGTATGCCTACCTCACACGCTTCCTGCAACATCGCCAGGGGCAGGTGTGGCCGGAGTTTCCCACCGGCAACGGCAAGGTGGACCTGTTCATCCGCTATGCCGGGCGGCTGTACGGTATCGAGGTGAAAACTTTCGTGGACGATTACGACTACCACCTGGCATTGATGCAGGCGGCGCGCTACGGCCAGCAATTGGGTCTAACGGAGATCACCCTTGCCTTGTTCGTGGAAGCGGTGGACGACGCCAACCGCGCCAGGTATGAAGTCGTCTACACCGACGCAGAGAGCGGCGTGACCGTCCACCCGGTGTTCGTGCAGACCGGAAACTGAGCAGGACGAGCCTCTTACGCCGACAAACGGCGTGAGCAATGTCCGCCTTTCACCTACGAATGCATGCGCTGCACACTTTGCGCGCCCTGCGGTAAATAAATTAGGCGCGTCTTGCACCATGGGGATAATCCCTACAGGAGGTATTGCATGAAAACAATTGTTGAACCCCAACGTGAAATTCCGATTGTCGCCGCAGCCGACGTTGTCGTGGTGGGCGGCGGGCCGGGCGGGTTGCCGGCAGCCATTGCGGCGGCGCGACACGGCGCGCGCACCCTGCTCATCGAGCGTTACGGCTTCCTCGGCGGGTTGGCGACGGCGGGACTGGTCGCGCCGATCCTGGGCCATACCGCGTCGAACGGCCACACGCCGATTGTCGAGGGCCTGCTCAAGGAGATGACGGAGCGAATGCACGCGCTCGGCGGCGCGCCCACCTGGGAAGAAGCCTGCCAGGAATGGGGCGTGCGCTTCGATGCCGAGGCATTCAAGGTGGTGGCGGACCGGATGGTGCGCGAAGCCGGTGTTGAACTGCTGTTGCACACCTTCGCCACGGATGTTGTCGTAGAAAATGGTGCACTCAAGGCCGTGATCGTGGAGAGCAAGTCCGGGCGGCAGGCAGTCGCAGGTAAGATTTTCATTGATGCGACCGGCGATGCAGACGTAGCCTTCCGCGCCGGCGCGCCGACCGTCCAGGGGCGCGCGTTTGACGGGCAAGGTGAGTCTATGGGATCGTTCATCCACATCGGCGGCATCGCACACGTCACCGAGGCACAGAAGGCCGCCGCGCGCGAGAACTTGCTTGCCGCGATGGGCGAAGGCCGCTTCCGCTTCTACAGCAACGGCTTCACCGGCATCAACGATATGCGCGCCGATCATTTCTCGCCGAACATGACGCGCTGGCCCGGCGATCCAACCGATGCCCGCGTTCTGACGGAAGCCGAGATGGGCATCCGCGAGCAGGTGTGGAAGCTATGGGAATTCTTGAGGACGCAGCCCGGCTTCGAGAACTGCTACATCCAGGCCACGTCACCGCAGGTGGGGCCGCGCGAGAGCCGCCAGATCATCGGCGACTATGTGCTCACCGGCAATGATATCCTCAGCGCCCGCAAATTCCCCGACGCCGTGGCACGCGGCTCGTGGTACATTGACATCCACTGCCCGCTAGGCCATACCTATCCGGTGCACATGTGCATCATCGAATGCCCACGCGGGGCAGCCTGTCCCTACTGGGCCGCCGAGCACGAGCGGACGATGCACTCGATAAACGCCCTGCACCCGCCCGACGAAGACTGGTACGACATCCCCTATCGTTGTCTCACGCCACAGAAGATCACCAACTTGCTGGTCTCCGGGCGCTGCATCTCCGCGACGCACGACGGTATGGCCGGCGCGCGGGTGATGGGGACGTGTATGGCGATTGGCGAGGCGGCGGGGACGGCGGCGGCGCTGGCGGTGCAAGGCGGCATCAATCCGCGCGATGTGGATGTGACCGTCTTACGTCAGGTACTCCGCGCGGCGGGCGCTTTGGTGTAGAAACGTCCTAACTGAAAACTACTTCGATAGGGCGTGCGCCACGATACGGCCCAGGGTCTCGAAATCTACCGGTTTGAGCGACCAATCGGCCAACAAGGGGCCCAACCCATCATGTTGCAGGTCCTCCAGCTCTTCTTTGAGAGGATGACCGGTCAGCAGGATTGTACGGATAGTCAGCGCACGCTTTTTTATTTGACGTATCAGCTCGATCCCACCCATCTCCGGCATCAACACATCGCTGAGGATCAGGGAAATCTCCGCGGCGCGTGTTTCCAGGATATCGAGTGCCTGATGGCCGTTTTCGGCAGCGATGACTTTGTAGTTGAGCGCTTCTAAGCCGTCCTTCAGCGCCATACGGGTTACGGGATTGTCCTCTACGACGAGAATCGCCTGGTTTTGTCCCATGACCAGACGGGGGGCCTGGTTTTGGGTAAGAGGTTCTGGGACAATTGTTTCTAGCGCAGGCAAATATAGATCGAAGGTGGTGCCTTTCCCAACTTGGGTGGTCGTGCGGATCTGCCCGCCATGCATTTCTATAATGCCATAGACCTGTGCTAATCCTAACCCTGTGCCCTTGCCGGGGGGCTTGGTGGTGAAGAAAGGTTCGAAAATATGCGGTAAAACTTCCGGCGAGATGCCGCTGCCTGTGTCTGAGACCGCTAAATGGATCCATGAACCGGCGCTCAAACCCAGAAGTTTGCCTTCGGGTTCGGTCACCTCGATGCGCTTGAGATCTAAATGCAATGCGCCGCCGTTCGGCATGGCATCGCGCGCATTGACGGCCAGGTTCATCAACACTTGTTGTAATGAAGTAGGTGAGCCGTTGGTCGTATAGTCGCCGTGCTCATAGGTTAAGCTGATTTGGATGTTCTCGGGCAAGGTGCGTTGCAATAATTTAAGTTCTTCTTTTATCAGAACCAACAAATCGAAGGGATAGCGGTCGAGAACGGCGCGGCGACTGAAATCAAGGATTTGTTGAGTCAAATGGGTGGCATGCATCGCTTGTTGATAGATGATCTTCAAACGTTCTAACACCGCCTGGGGCACATTTTCCACACGCAACGACATCTGGCTGTAAAGGACGATAGTCGCCATGATGTTATTGAAGTCATGGGCGATGCCCGCCGCGAGTTGTCCAACGGCAGCCAGGCGGTCCTGTTGTTGGCTTTGCTGTTCCATCAATCGCTGACGGGTCACATCACGGATGACCAGTACCCAGCCTTCGGATTTGTGTTCACTTTTGATCGGGCGGGCGAGGGCTTGAAAATGGCGGTTATCTAGCTCGAACTCATGCCACAATCCGCCCGGGGGTGAAGTCAGTAGCTCCCCCAAGGGACGGTCGGCCAGCTGCGTGAGCGTCTCACCGATATTGATACCGGCCAGGGTTTGCAGGTCGCGTTGTCCCAGGCGGTTTGCCGATAGGACTCGCCCCTCCTCGTTGAGCAATAGCACACCCTCCGGTACGGTATCCATCACCTGTTGGATTTGGCGCGCCTGCTCCTGGACCTGAAGCAGCATTCGTTCACGTTCTTGTTCAGCTTTATGTCGCTCTTCCAAACGTTGCCGCGCCAGGGCTAAGGCACCGTAGAGATTGTCCAACGCTATCGCCACCGTAATAACAACCAGGAACATGCTAAAGCTGAAATTGATCCACCCGGCGATGGCGGGAACAGGAAAAAGCTGCGGCAGTGGATGTCCCATTTCCTCGCTAAGCACTGTGGCAAGACCGGCCAGCGCGCTTAGGCCGGCAAGGGTGATCATCACCCGTGTACCCAACAGCAAGCCACCGATGATGGTCAGCGAGAGGTAGTAGACGGCATCAATACTTCTCATCCCGCCGGCAAACACAACCAACCCCGTCACGACCACCCACATCCCTGCCAGGCTCAAAATACTGGCCATGCGGAGATGCCCCCGGTACATCAATACCCGTGAAATCGTCAATACAATCGCCATCCCCATGACCACCATGAGGCTGCCCAATTTTTCAACGAAAATGAACAGAGTGGCGATACCGGCTAATAAGGTGACGCCGATGAGACTGAGTTGTAGCGCGTTGAGTATACGTGCGGCACGATTCTTCTCCTCATCGTCCGCGAAAACCGGTGCCTTGAGATAGCGGTTCAATCGAAATAACATCGTATCTCCCTCAAAAATAGTCGCTTAGTCCTTCGTGCGGTGGTCTGAGCGTCGTTTTCATGCAACCGCTCTGAGAATAGGTGCGAACCAAAGCATAAACAAAAAATCTGCTTAATCTGCTGACCCAACGCTGATGTGGAATCCAAAACAGGAACTCTCTTCAGGAGAAAAATACCGAGCGTCTTAGCCCAATGCGGCCCGCACCTCACGGGCAATGGCCAGCCAGCGGTCAAAACGCTCTGGATGATGTTCACAGGTGTGGGTGTCTTTCAAGATGATTTCCAATATACAGCCTTCTCGTTGCGTGACTTCAACGGCGTGATGGAGATAAGCGCGGATACGCTCTTCATCAAAGAAGCCGACCAGGTGCGCCGGGTTGGGCTTCCATGAGAAAATGTAATTACCTTTGAGCTGTGATGCGCACTTATCCACATCCGCAAATGGCGAAATGGAGATACGCCGGATGTGGGGGATGGTAAAGACGTCCTTCAGTTTGCGCGTGAGGTCCTCGCAACAACCGTAACCCGTCAGGCCAAAGGGTTCAAGCAGGCGTTTTTCATATTGCAAGATGAACTCGGCGTGCATTTTGGGCGAGACGCCGGCCATTTCTTGCGCCTCGGCGCTGGCCCACATATCGCAGGGACGCACATGCGCCGGGTCGAAGCCGGGCGCAGGCAGTTCGTCGGTGTAGCCGTTGCCGCCGGAACTGTGATAGGTGGCGTCGTTGTTGAGCGAAAGCAAGTTCTGATCCACATATTGTTGCAAAATGTGCTGGTGCCCCGCCGTGAGGAAGGCCATGGCCTCGTGGATCCAGCCGGGATTGAGCACCATGTCGGTCATAACCTCTTCCAGACCGCGCCAGCCGGTATATTCGGCCATCAGGTGATAGGAGATGTGCGTCACGCCCTTCAGTTGCACGTCCAGGATATCGCCGAAGAGGTCCTGCGCCTGGGCGAGCGCCTGTTGCGTGGCGGCTTCGTCGTAGGTGATTTCGGGGAAGTGGAGCTTGCGCATATCGGCGGGCGTGTGGATCACCGGGGCGAAGTGCCATGCGCCGCGCGCTTCGGGACTGGGGATACGCTGTGCTTCCAGCCCCCAGCCGGAGTTGTGAACGACCTTGTTAATTACCCAGGTTTTCTCGATGACGGTATCGTCCTGGAAATGCTCGTGGTAGTAGATGCGGCTGCGCAGTTGCCACTCGATGCGCCGGGCGACTTCATCCTCACAGGTCAGGTCTTTGTCTGTGAGCAGTTCTTCCCACGAGCCTTCGGGGAAGACGAGGAGCATCGGGCGCGTGGTTTTGAGGCTGTTGTGCAGCTTCCACCACTCACGTCGTTCCGCCTGGATGGGCAGCGCAGCAATTTCGGCCACTTGGCGGGCCAATTCACGCAACGTCGTTCGGTCAGTTGCAGTGATCATCTCTCAACTCGCCACTCGCCACCTACCTCGTCAGAATGTCAATCAATGCGCTGATGCCGATAGCGACCGCGCCGACGGCACCGGCTTTGAGCGCGTAAGCTGTGCGCTTATCCAGGCCCTGGCGTTCGGACTGGATAATCGTCTGCGCTACTTGCATATCCATCCCGGCGGTCAGCCGATTGTCGAAATAGCCCCGGCCGGTGCTCAGTCCTGCCAGGACGGCCGGCATGGCCGTGATCAGGGCCGCGATGCCCGCCCAGAACATGCGCTCGCTCCAGGCAGTATTTGTGCAGCGCGTGCCGAACAGGCACGAGATACTAACGACGACGAAGAGACCCAGATCAACGAGCAGGACGAGGCCGAGAAAACGCCCAATACCCACTAAACCTTTCTTGACTTTTTCCACAGACGACTCCGCACTTGAAGTTTATGTTAAACCCATTATATAACGAGAGAGCAAGATCATCAAACATGATCATCTGGGGGGCGCGTTTCAGGATAGAGACGACTTCGCCTGGACAATGCTCGGGCCACGGGGGCCAGAGCGTGCCCGCCTAAGGCCGCCCCGAAAGTGAAAGGTACCCCTTTAACCGACCGGCCGGTGATGATAGCGCGCGAGGGCGTGATTCAGAATTTCGTTGACGAATTCCTGATAAGTCTCCCCGGCTACTGCTGCTGACCGCGCGAACCAGTAGCTGGCATCAATGCCGGCGATAGGGTTGAGTTCAAGCACGTACAACGTGCCTTCACCATCCAGGCGCATTTCCATGCGACACCAGTCACGGCAGCCCAACGCCTGATACGCGCGCAGTGCTGTCTGCTCGATAGCAGTCTGAAGCTCAGGTGTGACGTCAGCCGGACAGATGGACTGGTGCGGGATTTGGGGTGTGAAATTCTTCCACAATTCGGGGAACCGTGCTCTGACGGCCGGGTCTGGCTCAAAGAGCACGATTCCACGCGGTTGTGAGAACACGACTTCGGTGATAGGCAAAGGGCGCGGCGGACGGTTGCCCAGGATGCCGATGGTGAATTCGCGCCCTTCGATGAATTCTTCGACGAGAACCGGTTCGCGGTAGGCATTGATGAGATAGACGACTTGCCGCCGGAGCGCAACTTCATCATCCACGACCGAATTCTCGGATAAGCCCATGCTCGATCCTTCCTGGAGTAACTTGACGATCAGCGGGAAGCGCAATTCTGGCTTCAGGGGTGCATCCACCTGCTCCATTACCTGGAAGCGCGGGGTGTGGATGCCGTAATGCAGCAGAATTTCCTTCGTGCGCGCTTTGTTCAGACACAACGCCAGGGTCAGCGGTCCCGATCCGGTGTAGGGCAGTTTCAACATCTCGCAGACAAGAGGGATGTAGGATTCGCGGCTCTCGCCATGGCGTCCCTCCGCGATGTTGAACACGATGTCCGGTGCGACGGCCTTCAATTGCAGGGCAATGGTTTCATCGGCTTCCAATAAGATGACGGTATGCCCGGCACCTTCAAGCGCGGCTTGCAGGCCCGCTATGGTTTCCTCGGAATCGTATTCGGCCAAAATGTCGGCAGGTAGTCCGTTCAGCTGTTCGGGGTGAATGAGGTTGTAAACCAATGCAATTTTTACCATATTCATCATCCTTTTTATTCATATTATTCTGCAGCCAAACGCAGGACGATTTAGTTTACCCGAAAATGAGGGATTGGCTAGTTCACACCTCGTGTTATGATGCTAGCGGTAGGCAGTTACGGGACAATGAGCCGAATATCTCATTCATTGATGCAATATGAATCTGATAAGCAATTGTACTGTTTCCCTCTTGTATTTTACACAATTTGATATATAATTATCATATAAATATATAAAAATACAGGAGGATGTACGATGTTCGAAAACAACCTGGATGTCATCCGTGAAACCCATAAGTTTCGCTACGAAGATATTCTGCAGACAAGACGTGGCTACTTTTACCGAGAGGAAAAATTCGTGCGGGGAAAGAGGAAGAATCTTTTGGCACCCCTCCAGCGTTTCTTCACCTCGCTCATCAAAATCTTGCAGGTGCCGCGCCCCAGCTATGGACCGACCCATTGTGTGTTCGGGGTGGTCGAGTGCTGAAGTGAGGTTAGCGTTGGTCTGATTTCCGGCGCTTGACCAGATTAAAGAAGAAAAGTGCGAGGCCAAATGCCCCAACATTAGAAAGCGTCGTCACGGCAAACGGCAGGCCGGCAGACACCTTGACCAGCGCTCCGCCGATCAAAGCGCCGCCGATCATGCCGGCGTTCCACAGTAAATGCAAGAAACCGAAGATGCGTCCATGTTCGGCCACGGGCGCCGCTTCGGCGACCAGGGTGGGCATCAATGTAGAAAGTGCCCAGGCTGCACTCACGCCCAGAATGCCGAAGACGTACAGCCCCCACAACGTATCGGCGAAGAGGGCCGCACCGATGGTTGACATGCTCAGCGTGCCGTAGGCCATCAACGTTGGCGCGCGGCGATTGCGGCGGTCGGCGGCGCGTCCGGCGACAATTTGCGCCAGCGAGGCGACGATCATATTCACCGTGGTGAAGAGCGCAACACCGGTATTATGACCGGTACGCGCCTTGAGCAGGATGGGCAGTAACAACATCGCCATGCCATAATAACAGGTGGGGAGAAAACGCAACATCCCCAGCACAAGAACGGCCGGACGGCGCACGATGTCCCCGTAGCTTACCAACGCCCGCCAACCCCTCATTTGCACGCCGTCACTCGTCTGCTGCTGATGGGGAAGCAAGCCGGCAGCCAGCGCACCCGCCACGGCGATACCCACCAGAACCCAGCCGAGCGTCCCAAAACCGTAACGGTCGAGCAACCAGCCCGCCCCTGGACTGCTCAACGCGCCGCCGACGGTAAAGCCCCAATGGTACAACGCCGAAAGCGCCCCCAGATTCGCCTTGCCGACCGCAGCGTTGAGATAGCTCTGCCCGCCGAGTGTGGCGAACGTCAATCCGATCACACTGACGATCCACAATATGGTCACCACCCACGGAGCACGTGCAAGGTAAAGCAGACTGCCAATAGCAAAGCCCACCAACCCCAGGGCCAAGGCCCAATTGTGCCCGATGCTGTCGGATACGGTGCCACCGATCAGTGAGGTGAGCATCCCGACGAACTGCCCTATGGCAACGATGGTTGATGCTGCGGCGGCAGTATAAGCCAATTGTTCTGTCGCGTAAATAGGGAAGAAAGAACGCAAAGGTGAAATGATAACGCCTACCAACAATTGTACAAAGAGCAAAAGTAAGATCGGCCAAGAGCGATTTAATCTACGGGGAAGAGAAAGGGTGAACTGAAGTCTGTTGCGGTTTTTCACGTTTGGTTTCCTGGGATTGCGTAAAATATATGTTTGCTCGGTGCACAGGTGATTGTACTCCCTAAACTGCCACAATGCAACATACGAGAATGAGGTCGGTCGCCGGCCATATTTTTTAGTGTATCATGCATTCAAGCATTCCAACGCACAGGAGAGTGAGTATGACACTGACAGGCATCGAACGCATCGGCAATATCTTGCAACATAAACCGGTGGATCGCATCGGTTTATTCGAGCATTTTTGGTCGGATACACAGAAAGTATGGACGGAGCAGGGGCACATTCGACCGGATGAAAATCCGGCGGATCATTTCGGTTTCGACATCGAGCTTTGTTGGCCGTTCAACCTCGTCGCCGATTTGGATTTTGAACCGGAGGTTATCGAAGAAACGGCGGAGACGGTGTTGCGCAAAGATGGCAACGGTGCGCTGCTGCGCTGGCATAAGCTCCACGATGCCACGCCTGAACATGTTGATTTTACCATCAGGGATCGGGCAGGATGGGAGGCGCACATCAAGCCCAAACTCAAAGCGGAGCGGCGGCGTATCAACTTTACGGCCTACCGGGAAGTAAAAGAGCAGGCGCGTAAAGCGGAACGTTTCTTTATGTGGTCGGGTGTCAATGTATTCGAAATTATGAAGGACGTGGTCGGCCACGTCTACATGTTGGAAGGCATGGCCCTGGATCCCGCCTGGGTGCTAGATATGGCGTTGACCTATGCGCAGCTCACCGTGGACTTGCAGGAGATTCTCTTTGCCGAGGAGGGCTGGCCTGACGGTATCTGGTACTACGAAGATATGGGCTTCAAGCAGCATCCCTTTATATCACCGCGGATGTACCGCGAGATTGTGCAGCCGGCCCATAAGTTGACCTTCGGGTTTGCCAAAGCCCATAATCGCCCGGTCGTGATTCATTCCTGCGGCTATGTCGCGCCACTGGTGCCGGGGTTGATCGAGGCGGGGATGGACTGTTTGCAGGTCATCGAGGTCAAGGCCGGCATGGATTTGCTCAAGCTGTACCGGGACTTCGGTGAGCGAATTGCCTTTATGGGGGGAATTGACGTGCGCACGCTTTACACCAACGACTACACTATTATTGATGCCGAGTTGGAGGCCAAAATCCCCGTGGTGATGCAGAACTACGGCTATGTCCTGCACAGCGATCATTCGATCCCCAACACGGTGCATTATGAAACATATCGCTATTTCATCGAGAAGGGCCTGGCGTTAGGGACATACCGCTAACTCGCGTGCACTATCATAGCTGCCGGCCGTTTAGCCCTGGCCTGTCCCCGTTCAGCCGCCCAACGCCCAAAGAACCGTTTACCCGGTCCGTCAACCGCGACGAATACGCCGATTTTCGCCGATTCATGCAGATCAAATAGGACTTACGCAGACGCGACTGTTTTTTACCCCAGAGGACGCTGAGGGCGCTGAGAAATTGGGAAATCTCTGCGCCCTTTGCGTTCTCAGCGGTAAAATTCAGGGAACTTGCGTAAGTCCTGCAAAGTAACCCGATCGGCGAAAATCGGCGTGGCTCTCGTCCCATACCTCATGCAAGAACAAAATAGACTGTCGGCAAATGATTCAACGCAGACAACATGAGCAATGTTCTCCATTGAAGATGAAAATGGTTCAGAAGCTGCCGGACGCCGATTTTCGCAGATTCACGCAGATCATTTTTTGAGTCATCCCCAAAAAATCTGCTCAATCTGCTTAATCTGCTGACAGAAACAAACTTTTTCCATCAAAGGAACTATTTTCGGAATAGAAACAGCAATTTTGTGAATCCAAACCTTAAAATCCTTTGTGTCTTTTGTGATTTTTGCCGTGAAGTCAGGTGTACATGACGAAAACGCATGCTATAATGTGAATATAGCCGTGCAAAGTATGCTCATCGGGCGCCCTTCTATAGCCATCTTGTCCTCGGCCACTCGTTTTCAGTGTTCCGCGCCTGAACCCAAAAATTGCTCCTTATGAACATTCAAGCCTACGATGGGAGGGAAAAAATGAACCGTAAGAGACGTTTTGTGGGGTTATCCATAGGTCTAACGGCGGTTTTCGTTTTCATCGGCCTCGGAGCCCTGTTGATGCACATTCAATCGCCCGCGGTCGCGCGAGACAATGCCGCGTTGCGCGAGGTGGTCATTGCCCTGGGACAAGAGCCCGCCTCGCTCTATGTGTATGGGGGTGATTTCGGCTTAGCCGCGGCTACGGTGCGCAACGCCTTGATGGACGGGCCGTTCACCAACGTTGATTTTGCCTATCAGGCCACCATCCTCACCCAAGTCCCGACCCATGAAGATGGGGAGGTAATCTTACAGCCGATCACCGTCGTGGGCGGGAACGCGGTGGTCGCTGCGGACGGGCAGGTGGTGACCCTCACCGTTGGCACCCTGATCCGTCCGAGTGGCTGTAGCAGTCAGTCGTGCTTCGTCACCTTCGACGGCACACCTGTATCTATGGATCGGATGGTCATCACATTTACGCTGCGTCCTCAAGTGTTTTGGTCCGACGGCGCGCCACTGTTGGCGCAGGATGCGCTTTTCGGACAACAGATCGCCTGCCATCCCGATACGCCGACGGATAAAACGATCTGCGAGCGCACTGCCCACTATATAGCAGCGGGTAATGACACGGTGGTTTGGACAAGTCTGCCGGGCTATTGGAGTCAGGATGTCACCCGCAGTTTCTGGACGCCATTGCCCAAACATGTCCTGGGGAACTTGACGGCGCGCCAGATTCTCGATGGCGATTACGGACGCGCCCCCTTGGGCTGGGGACCGTTCCGCATCGTCGAATGGATGGCGGGTGACCACATCACCCTGGAGCGTAACCCCCATTATTGGCGGCCCGGCTATCCCAAACTGGACCGTGTCACGTTCCGCTTCATGGATGATTCGGCACAGATTTATGCCGCCATGCAGCGCGGTGAAGTCCATGTAGCTTCGCAGACGACCAACGTGGCTTACGATTACCTCCCCGAGTTGCTTGATCCGCCCGTCACTTCCACGGTCAATTTGCTGTGGTCACCGGGTAATATCTGGGAACACGTGGACTTCGGGATTTTTCCCGCCGATGAGCGCTATGTCTTCTTTGACGATCCAGAGGTGCGGAGCGCGGTGGCGTATGCCATAGATCGCCAACGCATCATAGATGAGGTGTGGTACGGACTGGGGACACCCCCTGACAGCTATCTTCTCGCTACACACCCTCTCCACCTGACCGACATAACCACCTATCCCTACAGCCCAACACTGGCCGCCGACCTGCTCACCGCTGCCGGCTGGGTGGATACGAACGGCAACGACATCCGCGACAAAGACGGACAGGAATTTATCATCACCTACGCCACGACGACGGCGTCACAGCGTATGCAGGTCGGGCAAATCATCCAGGAAAACCTCGCTGCCGTGGGCATTCAGGTCAACCTGGATTTTCAGTCGGCCGGCGAGTTCTTCGCGGGTGGCCCTGATGGCACAGTCTTCGGACGGCGCTTCGATCTGGTAAACTTTGCCTGGGTCGTGTCCTCCGAACCGCCATGTGAGCTATATTTGAGTTGGCAGATTCCAACCGCCGACAACGACTGGAGTGGTAGCAATGATCCGGGTTACAGCAATCCCGACTATGACGCTGCCTGCGAGCAAGCCCTGTCTGCCTGGCCCGGTACGCCAGCGTATGTGCAGAACCATCAAACGGCGCTGAGCCTTCTCGCGCAGGAGGTACCTATCATTCCCCTTGCTCACCGGCCTAAGATGGCGGTGGCGGCGAAGGCTTTCTTTGCCGGGCCGGATCTCGACCCGATCGAACCGGCAGAGACCTGGAATATCTGGGAATGGAACCTCAGGGCAGTGGATACGCTTGCGGTAGGTCTGGTAGTGGACGGCCCTACGGCAATGGACGGGGCTTTTAATGAGCTGAGTTACCAGGGTGTGCTGCGCGCTGAAACAGAATGGAACGTTGTTTCCCGCGTTTATCCCTCACCGTCGGCGGAGGATTATGCCCCCAACCTGGAACGCTGCGTGGAGGACGGTGCCGCTCTGTGTGTGGCTGTCGGGTTTGGAATGACAGATGCGATAGCCGCGGCGGCGGCCCAGTATCCCGACATACAGTTTGCGGTTGTGGATGCCGCCTGGGAATCCATGCCCCCGAACTTGCGCGGCCTAACCTTCGCCGAAGACGAGGCCGGCTACCTGGCGGGGACACTGGCTGCCTTGATGTCTCAGCAGCACGCCATCGGCGCCGTTGGCGGGATGGAGATTCCGCCGGTAGAACGCTTCATCGAGGGCTATCGCCACGGTGCGCAATGTGCCGTACCGACGACGAATGTCATCATCACCTACACGGATACGTTTGCCGATCCTCCCCGTGGTGCCCAGGCGGCCGAGGCGTTGCTCGCCGATGGTGCAGATGTGATCTTCGGCGTAGCGGGGATGACCGGTAACGGTGCCATCCTCAAGGCGGCGCAGTCCGGCGCATGGGCTATCGGCGTGGATAGCGATCAGTACCATACCGTGTTTGCCGGCGGTAGTGTCGCCGGTTCAGACCGCCTCCTCAGCAGCGCCACGAAGCGGGTAGACAATGCCGTCTTCGACACAATCGGCGATGTCGTCGCCGGCACATTTACCTCCGGTGAGGTACACTACACGCTGGCCGAGGACGGGGTAGGACTGGCCCCCTTCCACGAAACCGATCCGCTGATCCCTGCCGGTGTGCGCAGCCGACTCTCCGGCATAGCCAAAAGCTTGCGCGAAGGGTGGCTGGATGTCTACGGGCCGTGTGTCGCTACCCTGGGCGTTGCTGCCGATTTGAGCGGGCCGGCCTCCTGGATCGGCCAGGCGGAGGCCAATGCCGTGCAGCTTGCGGTGGAGCAGATCAACGCGGAGGGCGGCCTTACGCTGAACGAGCAGCAGTACCTGGTGCATCTGGTCGTTGCCGATGACGGTTGCAATGAGGCCCAGGCCATGGATGCCGCGCAAACTTTGCTTGACGCGGGCGCGCTGGCCGTTGTCGGTCACACGTGCAGTGTGGCCAGTCTGCCGGCGCAGGCCATCTATGCGGCGGCGGGTATTCCGATGGTCTCACCCTCTTCCACCAATCCGGGGTTGACGCAGCAGGGTTATGCCACGACCTTCCGCACCATTCCCCACGATGGCTCCCCGCTGGTGACGCTGGCGACATACTTGCGCCGCTGGAGCGGCTATACGCGCAGTGCGATGGTGAGTGCGCCGGGTTACTATCAATGGGTCATCAACTTCTATTCCGATACGTTTACGGCGCTGGGCGGGACCATCACTGGCCACCACATTGTCACCAATCCGGCCGACTTTGCCGCCGTGTTGAACACCATCAAGCATAACGAGCGGCCGGATGTCATCTTATACGCCGATGCCGATCCCGGCCACGCCGGCTTGTTCAGCAGAGCGGCCTATGAGGCGGGTATGACCAACGTGCCCATCGCATGGAGTTCATGGGATAACGCCCTGAGCCTGCTGGAGACTTACGCCACAGAAGCCGGCCCCGCCGCCGAAGGGGATATAGCGATGATGTCCTATCGTCCTTTCTGGGGCATGCCGGGCTGGGAAACCTTCCTGGCGGACTATCAGGCTGCCAACTTCCCCACCGCCTCGGACGATCCGGGCGTATGGGGGGCATTTGCCTACGATGCCGCGCGCATCATCCTGGACGCCCTTAACCGGGCGGGCACACCGGGCAATGTGCGCGACGCGCTCGCGGCAACAACGGATTTTGAGGGGGTGGTCGGTCTCTACCACGGCTTCGACGGCAACGGTGATGTACTTCCGCAATGGGGATGGATCGAACGCTACTACAACTGGGGATGGGGGCCGGTGTTTGCCTTGCCGGAGTTCAATACCGAAATCCATGTATGCCCCTCCGAGTGTGAGTTCACTTCCATTCAAGAGGCTGTGGACGCTGCCAATCCCGGTAACATCATCAAAGTCGCTGCCGGGACATACGATGACTTGCATGAGCGTCCCGCACCGGCGGGGTATTATGGCCCTAGTGTTATCCGTCAGGTCGTCTATGTGGATAAGGACATCACGCTGCGTGGCGGCTATTCGATGTACGATTGGGACATCCCGGCGCCGTTGGAGAACGTGACGACGATTGATGCCGGCGGTGGCGGACGGGCGCTGGTCATTGTCGGAGAAGGCATTGCGCCGATCATCGAGGGCTTCCACATCACCGGCGGAAAAGCCGATGGACTCGGCGGAGTAGATTTCTTCCCCGGTGGTTCCCCGGCCGGCGGCGGCATCTACATATCAGGCGTGGGGCCGCGTCTCTCACGCAACTGGATCTACGGCAATCATGCAGATTTCGGCGGTGGTGTGTACCTTGATCTCAGTCCCGACGGGGCAGTGTTGAGCGATAATGAGATTACGGACAATACAGCCTCCTGGGGTGGAGGCCTTTCGGTGCTGCGTTACCATCCGGCTGTTATCGTCAACAATCTTTTCACCGAAAATCAGGCTACCGGTTGGCCCCCCAGTCGCGGTGGCGCGGTGGATATTCGCCAGGAGCAGGAGCCTTACACGATTGTGTTCGGCGGCAATAAGGTAATCGCTAACACGGCCGATACCTACGCCGGTGGCATTGCGATTTTCGGAGGTCAGCACGTCTTCACCCAGAACGAGATCCGCAGCAACAGCGCCATCACCGGCGGTGGATTGTACCTGGAGCAGACCGAAACCGAAATCACCGAAAACATGATTGCGGATAATACGGCCGAGCAACATGGTGGCGGTTTGTTCCTTTTGCAGAGCCACGTCACCGTTGATCGCAATGTGTTCAAAGCCAACCGTGCCTCTCAGGGTGGCGCGGCAGGTCTTCAAGGGGGCAACGCCAGACTCTACAACAACCTCATCTTCGGCAACCAGGCGACCGCCTCCGGCAGCGCCATTTACGCCTACGGAACATCGTCCTGTGCAGCGCATAACACGATCGCCCACAATACCGGTGGCGACGGCAGTGCCCTCGATCTGCAGGGTGCGCCGTTCTATGGCGCGCATCATACCATTGGCGGCGACGAGGGCAGTGCCGTCTACGTGACCGCCGGTGAGGCCTTACATCAAACCTGGGATGTGCTGAACACGATCATCGTCACTCAAGCCGTCGGGATCAAGGCTAACGGGGACATCGTCGTTAACCTGGAGCATATTCTGTGGCACGCCACACCCGTCACCACTACCACCGATGGGACGGCGGTTATTCTGGCCCGGGATCAACACAGGGGTGACCCGCTCTTCGTGAACGCCGGCATAGGCGATTTCCACATTACGGCTGCCTCGCCGGCCCGCGACGCGGGAGGGGAAGTTTGGGATGTGACGTACGATATAGATGGCCAGAGACGTCCTATGGGATTCGGCTATGACATCGGCGCAGACGAGTATCCGGGCGTGCATTTCGCGCTGTCTGCGGAGGCGTCGCGGCTGTTTTTGCCACCGGGAGGAATTTTCACTTATACACTCGACATTCACAATGACGGTGCGCAGACGGCTACCGGAACGCAGTTGACCCTTATCCTGGATCCGTGGCAGCGCGTGTTGACAGTCACGCCGGGCAATGCGTGTACGGTTAACGGCGCGTGGGGTGGAAATATAACCTGTGCGCTCGGTACCATGCCGCCGAGGGCCGGCATGAACTTCGTGGTTACGGCACAATTGGCGTTCGGCACCCCACCCTGGCACGTGATGTGGAGCACACTTAGGGCGACGGCCAACGAGATAAGCGACAGCGTCGCCGTCAAGACGGTGTCGCGCGCGGGCGCCATCTCTCCGCCTAGCCCGGTCATCGCTCTGGGGCAGGAACCCGAAACGCTGTACGTCTACGCCGCCACTGCCGACTCATTGGCAGCCGTCACGGTGCGCAATGCCTTGATGGATGGCCCCTTTACCACGCTTGATTATGCTTACCAGACGACCATCCTCACCCAAGTCCCCGATCTATCGAACGGCAACGTCGCCTTCCACCCGACAACGGTGGGAAGCGATGACCTGGTGGTAGACGATGGCGGCAATGTGGTTGTTCTTGAGCCTGGCGTTCGCCTCCGGCCGAGCGGCTGCCGGAGCAGCACATGCGCCGTCACGTTCACCGGAGCCGCGGTGCAAATGGACCGGCTGGTCGTCACCTTTACCTTGCGCAGTGATGTCCGCTGGTCCGACGGCGTCACCCTGACGGCTCAGGATGCCGTTTTCGGCCAGCAGATCGCCTGTGATCCCGATACGCCGCGGGATAAAACAGTCTGTGAACGCACGGCGAGTTACCACGCCGTTGATGCTCTCACCACGGTCTGGACGAGCCTGCCGGGCTACTGGAGTCAGACGGCCCAAAGCAATTTCTGGCCTCCCCTTCCTTATCACGTCCTCGGTGAAAAAACGGCTGCCGAGATCCGCGATGGCGATTATGGCTACGCCCCGCTGGGATGGGGACCGTATCGTTTGGTGGAATGGGAACCGGGTGCTTTTATCAGGCTGGAGCGCAATCCCTACTACTGGCGAACCGGTTATCCCAAACTCGACCGGGTGACGTTTGTCTTTATGGAGGATGCGGCGGAGATTTACGCGGCGATGCTACGCGGCGAAATCCATCTGGCCTCACAGACAACCGATGTCGCTAACCTTTACATGACCGAGTTGCGCGGCCCTACCACTTCCGGAGCGCAGTTGTTGTGGTCCCCGGCTAACGCCTGGGAACATGTAGACTTCGGGATTCTTCCCGCCGATGAGCGCTATGTCTTCTTTGCCGATCCGCAGGTACGGCGTGCGTTGGCGTATGCCATAGATCGCCAACGCATCATCAATGAGGTATGGTACGGACTGGGATCGGTGCCCAACAGCTACCTCCCAGAGACGCATCCCCTTTACCCCACCACTGTGGCCACCTATCCCTACAGCCCGACACTGGCCGCCAGCCTGCTCACCGCTGCCGGCTGGGTGGATACGAACGGCAACGGCATCCGCGACAAAGACGGACAAGAATTTATCATCAGCTATGCCACGACGACGGCGCCACAGCGTATACAGGCCGGGCAAATCATCCAGGAAAACCTCGCCGCCGTGGGCATCCAGGTGAATCTGGACTTTCAACCGGCCTGGCAATTCTTTGCCAATGGCCCTGAGGGCCCTGTTTTCGGGCGCAAATTCGATTTGGTCAACTTCGCCTGGATCAGCAGTATCGAACCACCTTGTGAGCTCTATATGAGTTCCGCAATCCCGACAGATACCAATGACTGGAGGGGTCAGAACGACCCGGGCTACAGCAATCCCGCCTATGACACTGCCTGCGAGCAGGCCCTGTCTGCCTGGCCCGGCACACCGGCGTATGTGCAGGGCCACCAAGAGGTCATGCGCCTCCTTTCCGCGGATGTGCCTGTGTTGCCGATGTTCTGGCGGCTCAAATTGGCGGCAGTCTCCACGGCTTTCACGGTTGGCCCGGACCTTGATCCTACCGAAAGCGCCGAGACCTGGAATATCTGGGAATGGGACTTCCAGCCGCCCGAACCGTGCTATGTCCGCATTGCCGCTCGTCCGGGCATCACCTATAACGACTTGCAGGCCGCCATTGATGCTGCGCAGTCAGGGGATACGCTCAAGGTGGCGGGCACATGCACCACCGTCCATGCCCGTCCGCGCCGCGATCTGACGGCGAGTGGTGTGGTCACGCAGGTTGCCTATATCACAAAGTCCTTGACGTTGCAAGGCGGCTACACCACGACGAACTGGCTACATCCTGATCCAACCGCCAATCCCACCACGTTGAATGCGCAGGGACAAGGGCGGGTGCTGTATGTGGCCGGCAATATTAACGTGACGGTGAACGGCTTCCGCATCACGGGTGGCGACGCGGCCTGGCTAGGCGGCACGCCGTGGGCCGGGCAGGATGCGGGTGGTGGCGTCTATGTGATCACGGCTACGGTTACGTTCCGCAACAACCGCGTTTTCGGCAACGCTGCCAACAACGGCGGTGGCGTCTACCTTCATCGCAGCCCCTCCATAGTGGAATTGAGTACGTTTAGCCACAATGACAGTACGTCGGGTGGCGGACTATATCTTTACACCAGTCCGGCGACACTCCGCAAGAACATCATTCGGGAGAACAACAGTACAGATTCCGGCGGCGGGGTGTATCTGTACAACAGCCATGCCACCCTGGAAGGGAATCGCGTGTTGGGCAACACGGCCGGCAACTACGGGGGTGGCGTAAGCATCGTGGGGGGCACACCGTTTGTCGGCGGTAATGTCGTGCGCTTCAACCAGGCCAAGTATGGCGGCGGTTTTGATCTGAGCGGCATGGGTGGCGGGTACACCAACAACGTCATCGCCGATAACCAGGCCGAGTTTGAAGGGAGTGGCATCGCTGCGCGTGGCGCGACGGCGCACCTGCTCCACAACACCCTCGCGCGGAATGGCGGCCCTTATGGCATCGGTTTGTATGTGACCAAGCAGACTAATAATGTGGTCAGCCGCCTGATCATGACCAACACGATTCTGGTGGACCACAATGTGGGGATCAGCATTACCGCCGGTAACTCATTGGTGGTGGATACGGTATTATGGTACAACACCGAGGTGACGGTGGATAAATCCCCTACGGCGGACGTAACGGTGCGCAATGAAGGGACCGCCGATCCGCTGTTTGACACCGATGGCTACCACCTGCGTATGAGTTCGGCGGCAATAGATAAAGCTCTGGCCTCGGCGTTGCCCCGCGACGTGGACGGTGACCCACGGCCCTACGGCAACGGCTTCGATATCGGCGCCGACGAAGCGCCCTATGTGGCCGTGCCGCCGACGGAGGGCGCGACTCTCGTCTACACCGATACGGCGGGTAACACGACGACATTCGAGGTCCCCCCGGCTGCAGTGACCGAAACGGTGACGGTTCTGCTGACGCAGTTGGATCCGGAGATACTGGAGACTCCACCGACGTTCGTGGCCGGCGGGATCGCCCTGCAAGTGGATGCGTATCGGAACAATACGCAGTTGGAGAACTTCAGGTTTGGCAGAACGGTCACGCTCACACTCGAATACACCGACGACGATGTGGCGAATATGGATGAGTCCACCTTGCGACTTTACCGCTACGTGTGCAGTGGGGGAGACCCTACCCAATGCCAATGGGAGCTTGTGGGGACACGTGCCGGTGAAGGGCAGAGATTGGATATGGAGAACAACGTGTTGACGGCCTGGTTGATCGGTCTGAGCCGCTTTGGGGGGATGGGCGCAAGCTCACAACCGGCCTGGCAGCTCGGCAAGACCTACAGAGGGAACCGCGTTGCGGGCACGTTGATCACCTATACCCTGACCGTCACCAATACAGGGACGGCAGATGCCACTACGGTTGTGCTCGAAGACGTCATACCGCAATATCTGCGTTGGGTGAGCGGTGGCACGCTAACGCAAGATCGTGTGCGCTGGACCTTCGAGGCGATTACCGCCACCGGAGGAATCGGTAGAGGGGAGTTCACCGCCGCTCTGCCCTGCACGGCATCGCTCTCGATTCGCAATACCACCTATCAGGTCGTGAGCAGTGCACAAGGGGTATCGAGTACGGTTGGGCCACCGGTCAGCTTCACCGTCATCTCACCGACCATAACGGCCGGCATCACCTACTCGCCTCTGACGCCGGTTGTCGGAGACACGGTGTACTTCACGGCAACGGCAACGACGAACGGGACACCGCTGAGCTATAACTGGAGCTTTGGTGGTAGCGGCTTGAATGCCACCCACACCTATAACCAAGGGGGAAAGCATACCGTAAGCCTCACGGCGAGAGATGCGTGTGGATACTCACGCACCGTGACGGTGACGCTCAACGTCAAATACCGGGTGTATTTACCGTTGGTGCAGCGTCAGTTCTAGCGGATAAGAATCCACTGAACTGAAAAGGCCAATAGGGCAAGTGAACAGCTTGCCCTATTTGTTCTTGAACGGTACACGGCTCGCTTCGGATTTTACGGATAAAATCTGTAGTACTCATTTGGTACTCGGATGAACACGGAAGCACGGATTTTTTTCCCTAAAAAATCCGTAGAATCCGGGTACAATTCTTGAACCGTTCATTGCAGAATCATCTTGACCGGCACAATTTGTGGGAAGACGAATCTCGATCACGCAGGTTGTGAAGGCATCGCATCGAGGACTGCGCGTATATGTTCTTGCTTCTGAGGAAGCTCCAGCTTTTCAAAGAGCGTCAGCGCTTCTCCAAGTGCGACGCGCGCCCGCGCATATTCACCGCTCTCTTTGAGAATATGTGCATAGTCGCAGAGGGCCACCGCTAAGTTGAACTCCTGCTTCAACTCACGCAGAAGGGTGATGCTCTGTTCCAGATTTTCCAGGGCTTGCCATTGATCGTGCATTTCGATATAGGCTTTGCCCATCACCTGGTAAATGGCGGCTTCTTCCTGGCGGTTGCCCATACCTTTGGCATAGCCAAGCGCCTTTTCGCAGGCGGCTAAGGCCCGCTCCGCTGCCCCAATTCTCAGATAACATTCGGCCAGTTGCCGGTGACATTCAGCCTCCGCATCCTTGGAGCCGATCTCTTGGGCAATACGCAATCCTTCTTCCAAATGGGCGACGGCCGGCTCAAGCGCTCCTAAAGCACGATATGCTTCCCCCAGGTTGATATGACAATCGGTGACACCCAGATTATGCCGCAGACGTTGGTACATGGCCAGGCTGTGTTGATAATGATCAATGGCTTGCGCATAATTGCCCTGGGCATAGTAGACGATGCCCAGATTCATGTAAGCGGTGGCCTCTTCGCTCACATTGCCCAGCCGCTGCATCGTCTGCAGGGCACGGGCAAAATAGTCGGCGGAACGGGATAGGTCGGTCTGGTAATACAAAATGGCGAGATTGTTATAGTTTTTAGCCGCTTCATACTCATTTCCCGTGCGCTCCAGGATGGCCAGCCCTTGTTCAAGATGTTGAATGGCTTTAACAGGTTCGCTAACCCGATAGATAAGGCCAAGCGTATTGTGCGCTTGCGCAATTTCGACATAGGCCGTCGAATGCGCCAAAATGGCCAGGCTGGTCTCACCGTCGCGGATCGCCGCCTCATTTTGCCCCTGCTGGCGGTAGATGCGGGAACGTTCGATCAACAGACGGGCCATTTCTGGCGAGTTTTGTTTGTCGGCGGGAAGTAAGGCCAGCCCGCGGGCACAGGCTTGAAGCGCCGCCTCGTATTCGCCGCGTTTTTCATAGACTGCGGCAAGCCGCCGATGGAGTTCCGCTTGTTGGAGCGGGTCGTCACAGGCCGTCAACGCACGTTCATAACATGCCAGGGCCTCATCCACCTCCCCAATGTGAAACAACACGTCCCCCAATCCTGTAAGCGCTTCCATCAATGCCCTCTTTTGGCCCAATGCTTCGCCCAACTGCACGGCCTGTCTGTAAAAAGCCACGGCCTCCAGATTGGCGTAAGCCACGCGGGCCTTGTCACCGGCTTTGATCAGATATTCGAGGGCCTTCGCCGATTCGTCTGAAAGGCTGTAGTGATGCGCTAACAATTCGTAGACCTCCTCTTGCTTCTGCCCACTGTAGACTTCCTCCAGATGCCGCCCGATGAGCGCATGGTAGGTACGCCGGTCGCGCAAGAGGAGGCTCTCGTAAGCCACGTCGCGCACCACGATGTGCTTGAAGGTATATTCCAGCTCCGGGCGGCGGGCGCGTTCACGGATCAACTCGGTACGTTGCAACGTTGCCAGGTTGCCGTCGAGAGAGCCCAGCAACGCGGCCGCCGATGAAAGCCAGGCCAGCAATTCATAGGTAAAGGTGCGGCCCACGACCGCCGCCAGTTGCAAGGTGCGGCGTGCCTCTTCCATCAACTGATCAATGCGCGCCATGATGAGACCCTGGAGTGAGTCCGGGATGGTACGCGGGTCAATTTCTCGTTCCAACCGCCAACTGCCGGCATAGGGAACAATGATTTCCTGGTCAATCAGTGAACGGATGATCTCTTCGATGTAGAAGGGATTCCCTTCGGCACGAGAAATCAAGCGGGCCAGCGCCGGCGGGAGCTTCTCCACGGCGAGCAGATGACACACCAGTTCCTGATCCTGCCCGGCTTGCGGATCCAGGGGCTTGAGGGCGATTTCGACGTAACGATGGGGATACTCGCGCATGGCCAGTTGTCCCAGCGCATAACAGCCATGGTCACGGACGGGCCGGTAGAGCATGGCAATCAGCAAAGGCACACGGTCGGTCAGCGTCAGGCAACGTTCCAGCAGGAGCAAAGAGGCCGAGTCGGCCCAATGTAAATCATCGAAGACGATCACCAGCGGCCTTTCCATCGCCATCCGTTCCAGCAGGGTCGTGATGGCCCGCAGGACCTGACGTTGCAACGCCTCACCCGTGAGATAGCTCACGCGCTCGGCTTCGGGTTGGCTCAGCGGCAGATTGAGAAAGTGTGCCAGATAGGGCTGCACATCGCTGCCGTTGGTAGGAAAGAGATCGGCAACGTGACGGCGCAGTTTCTCGCGGATGTCATATTCATTATCGGTATCCACGATACCCAATAGGGCATGGATAATGTCAATGAACGCTGAGTAGCTGACGTGTTGGGTATAGGAAAGGCAACGTCCCTCCACCCACGTCAGCGCGGCGTTGTCCCTTCGGTTGACCTCGGCGCGCATTTCGGCGATGAGACGACTTTTCCCCAGCCCTGCTTCCCCGATGATCGAGAGGATGCTGCTGCGCCCGGTCAGTAAGTCACCGATGAGATGCTGCAGAGTGCTCTGTTCGCCGGCGCGGCCCACCAATGGAGAACGCAATCCACGGATGCCGCGCACCGGTTCCGGTTGCGCCCGTCGCCCCACAATAGTATAAGTGGGCACCGGTTTGCTTTTGCCTTTCAGGCGTACTTCGCCCCGCTCGGCCACCTCGAAGAAAGCACGCACTTTACGTTGCACGTAACCGGCGAGTAGGACTTCCCCCTCTTGCGCCGCGCTCATCAGCCGCGCTGCCAGATTGACCTCGTCGCCCATGACGGTGTACTCCCGACGTGTCGGACTGCCGACGTGCCCGGCGAAGACCATGCCGGTACTCACGCCAATCCGCTGCCGCCAGGGAGGGGAAAGGGGGACGGTCTCCCACTCTCTTTGTTCCCCTCTCTCCCGTTCATCTTCCAGGGCGCGTTGCATATCGAGGGCCGTGCGGACGGCGCGTTCGGCATCGTCTTCGTGGGCGACAGGGGCGCCGAAAAGCACCATCAGTTTGTCACCATGATCGTACAAATCAACCTTGTTGATGACGCCGCCGTAACGTTCGACGATCT
>FWPV01005706.1_pt1 | contig 24608 bp, 19 predicted proteins | sample 2228371 | NCBI WGS metagenome assembly FWPV01 (sample SAMEA103939776, study PRJEB20133) | metagenome | reverse complement strand
CTAAAGAGGAAGATCGGAGACGTCAAGGGCGAGGGCGTCACCCTCAGCAACATCGGTGAAGTTTACCGAGCTTGGGGCCAGTATTCCAAGGCCCTGGAGTACTACGAGAAGTCACTGGAGATGAGGAGGAAGATCGGAGACGTCAAGGGCGAGGGCGTCACCCTCAACAACATCGCATTGGTGTATGACCACTTGGGCCAGTATTCCAAGGCCCTGGAGTACTACGAGAAGTCACTGGAGATAAGTAGGAAGATCGGAGACGTCAAAGGCGAGGGCGTCACCCTCAACAACATCGGTCATGTTTATGAATCGTGGGGCCAGCATTCCAAGGCCCTAGAATACTACGAGAAGTCAGTGGAGATAAGGAGGAAGATCGGAGACGTCAAGGGCGAGGGCGGAAGCCTAAGGAACATGGCCCACGTATCCATGGCCATGGGCAACTACGATAAGGCCCTGGCGGATCTTAGGAAGACATTGGAGATATACACCCGGATTGGAGTGCCCACGGATGGTGTAAAGGACTCCATGGCCGAGGTTTACCTGGAAAAGGGTGATATACAAAAGGCCCAGGAGTATGCCAAGTGGATTCAAACCCTGGCGAGGTTAGCCCTTGCCAAATCAGACCTCCAGTCTGCAGCTGGAAACTACAAGCGCCTTCTTAAAAGGGCAGAAGAGAGCCGCAATGCCGACGGGCTTTTCACTGCTTATACAGGCCTGGGCCTTGTCTATGAAACCCGGGAAGACTACAAAAGGGCCGAAGAGTTTTATGAAAAGGCTGTACAATTTACCGAGGAGATCAGGACAGCGGTGCCACCCTCGGAACGGGAGACCTTCTTCAATGTCAAGATTAACGGCTTCTATCGGACTGAGCCATATCAGGGACTTGCCCGGGTACTTTTAAGACAAAATCGCCCCTTAGAAGCGTTCAAGCGATCTGAATACACCAAAGCCCGTGTGTTCAGCGAGTCATTGGCGCAAAGGGGTGAGTTTAAAGTCTCGGGTGTATCCGTAGATGTGCTGAGGAGGGATACGGAACTCAACGACCAGCTATCTGCTTTGACCAACGCGCTCCACAAGGCATATGAAAAGGGGAACAAGGAAGTCATTGCCTCATTAGAGGCGCAGGTAAGAGACATTAGGGGTAAGTTTGGCTCTCACGTGAGGATGCTGAGGAAGGAGTATCCGCTCTATGCTGCCACAAAATACCCTGAGCCCATGGACCTTGTGCAGAGTGCTGTGAGTGATGGAGAATGGGTACTGGAGTATGATGTTACTGGTAAAGGCCTCCTGATTTATCTCACCAGGGGCAAGACTTTGGTTAAGGCGATTTACAAATCGTTGTCGGCCAAGGATCTGGAAGAGCTTGTTCGCGGGGTTATGGGCTCCATGGACGTGGGCAGTTCACGGTTGGAAGACAAGCTAATGTCATTTGATGTACGCGCGTGCAAGGCCTTATCTGATGCATTGCTGGGTGATGTGATTTCAGAGATCCCAGTAGGCGCACATCTAGTGGTCGTACCAGACGGTTGTCTTGGCCTCCTCCCGTTTGAAATGCTCGTGCTAGACGGTGGTGGTGAGACTGCTAGGGTGGGTGGCATGCCTATAGTACGAGGTGCTCATTTTTTAGGGGATCGTAATGTGGTGTCGTACTACCAGTCTGTAACCGCTTTGACATTGGCGCGAACCTTGGGCATACGAAAGAATCTGGGGACAAGGCAACTGGTTATAGCTGATCCGGTTTTTGAGATGAGAGATGCCCGAGCTCAACAGACGCGAGTATTGCCCAGAGTCGCTGGGGTGGAGTCGCGTTTATACCAGGATCTCATGGCTTCAGTGGAGGATGGGCATGTGAGGGGCCTGCGTTTTGCGAGGTTACCCTTGACTGGTGAATTGGCAGACAATCTCAAGGGGATTTATGGGGAGTCTTGTACGGTATATAGTGGTATGCGTGCCTCTAAGGAGGCGTTTATGAAGGATGTCCCACGTCATATGTCTTCTTATAGAGAGGTAGTCTTTGCCACGCATGGGTATGCTGGAAACGACCTTCCAGGGATAAGAGAGCCGGTGCTCGTACTTACGTTGGTACCACCGGGTACAGATGGTTATCTCCGCATGTCGGAGGTGATAGGTTTGGATTTGCGGGCTGATATGGTAGCGCTTACAGCGTGTCAGACTGGTATAGGTAGGCGGCTTTATGGTGAGGGTGTGCTGAATATGGGCAGAGCGTTCCAGTATGCCGGCAGCAAGTCTGTTTTGGTGAGCCTGTGGTCCGTTGCTGAAAGTTCTTCCACGCTTTTGGTTGAGAGTTTTTTCAAAAACCTCAAGGCTGGCAAGGGCAAGAAGGAGTCGTTGAAGCTGGCCCGGGAAGGCATCCGACAACAGGGGTACGATCATCCGTTTTTCTGGGCCGCGTTTATACTGGTGGGGGAGGCGAATTAGTAACAGGTTTTGACAGGTTAATTTGGAGGTCTTTGGCACTCGAAGAAACACGGATTGTCATATCGGCTTGTTCCCCCTGCCCATGACAAACACATATTACTGTCATTCCCGACTTGATCGGGAATCCATGTCTCTGGATTCCCACTTTCGTGGGAATGACAGGTCTATGCATGCTACAAATTCGTGTCTATTATCCAGCACCTCTAGAATGTCATCCCCGACTTGATCGGGGATCCAATTCCTGGATTCCCACTTTCGTGGGAATGACAGTCCGGTACAGGCTAGGAATTGGTGGTCATCTTCGAGAATCGCGGCGATGTCATTCCCGACTCGATCGGGAATCCATGTCTCTCGATTCCCACTTTCGGGGGAATAACAGGTCGATGCAGGCCTGGGGACTGGCATCTATTTTCAGGCACCGGCACAATGTCATTCCCGACCCGATCGGGGATCCATGTAGGTGAGGGAACCCCGTTCCGGTCGCGTGTCTCCGGCTGGCGTGCTAATCGATGACCAAGCCTGGATGTTTTCTGATGATGGCCTGAGCCGAGAGAAAAGGCAACGGTCTAGATATAGGAAGCCTTTCACGCTACGAACAATGTAGCGTGTGTAAAGCGACGGCAAGGGAGCATAGGGCGTCTGGAGACGTAATGGTCAGGACGGGGCTGCATGCGTCAAGCAGGGAGGCATGTGTGCTTGGAAGAGCCAAGGAGTCAGGGCCCCCATAGTAGCGATGAAGCGCCGTAACCGGTGTGGAGCCAAGCAAGGTAGGAAGGTTGATACTTGAGAGACAGACCGGAAGATCACCAACCGACTAGAGTACCTTTGAAGGCTAAGACCGGACTGAGAGATCCGAGACCGCCGTTACCGGGTTGAACCACGTGCATGGACAGAGCTTAACATGACAGTCCGGGCGCGCACTGTGAAAGCAGGTAAACAATCGACTTGGTTTGTCTCTATGAACTGTCCGCTCCATTACGGCCGCCGCTTCCTCCTTAGCCTCTTATATTGAAGGGGGCCTGTCGTGGACGCGCAGTCTTAGCCCGAAGTCTTCTAAGGCCATTCCATGAGTCACCGTCCCCCTGGTCGGCAGCCCGTTTGTACCATTTTATGGCTTCGTCTTTATTTCGTTGCACACCTTGACCATTGCATATGTCTCAAGGGGGCAAGCCTCTTACCAGTCATTACAAACTATTAGCCACCAAAGGTAAAATATGACAAAAAATGTACTTCAGATACGCCCTTAATAAGTAAATTTGCTCTGGCCTCTGGTTTCAAGGAAAGTGGAAATCCAGGACGTTGCTTGAGCGATGGATTCCGACATAAATTTAGAGAACGGACATAGAATACCATTGGATAATGCCACCAACGCATACACAGCCCCACCGCAAAAATCTTTGAGAAGATGAAGCAACCTGTTTTCCTATTATCAAACATCCCATTTTAACTATTATGTGGTAATGTTTCTATGAGTCAGTAAGGTAGTACTTAGCAACGGGCATCCCCACGCTGTGGAGAAAGGAGGCATGCTATATGAGGTGCTTCTTGGTTCTTTTCATCCTAGCAGAATTATGTATCGGGAGCTACGCGTTTCCCCAAGTGGTTGTCACCAGTGGTGCCGAACAACAGACAGGCCTGCAACTAACTGTTTACAACAGTAACCTGGCATTGGTGAAAGAGATGCGGAAGATCGATCTGCCCCAAGGACAGGGGGAGTTAAGGTTCACTGAGGTCGCCGCCTATATAAAGCCCACAACTGTACTCGTCAAATCAGTGAACCAATCAGATAAATTTGACGTTAGAGAGCAGAACTATGAGTATGATCTCATCAGCGCTGCTCGGCTACTCGATAAATACGTGGGTAAAAGTATCAAGATAGTGGATTGGAACCAGTATCAGGACAGAAAAGAGACTGTGGACGCCGAGCTTTTAAGCAACAAAGAAGGGCCAGTGTATCGTATCAATGACGAGATTTATCTTGGCCACCCTGGCTACCAAGTGCTCCCAAAACTTCCTGAAAACCTCATAGCTAAACCTACTCTCATGTGGCTTTTCGACAATAAAGGGTCGTCTTCCCACGAAATAGAGGTTTCTTATCTGACTGAAAACATTTCGTGGAGAGCCGATTATGTTTTAGTCCTTGATAAAGACGACAGCACTGGCGACCTATCCGGCTGGGTGTCCATCGAAAATAACAGTGGTGCAACTTACAAAGATGCTCGATTGAAACTCGTCGCCGGAGAAATTCATCAGGTTGAAGAACAGAGGAGGCGCAAGAAATTAATGGAGACACGCGCATCTGCACCACAAGCTGCTGCCCCACAATTTGAAGAAAAAGCTTTCTTTGAATATCACCTTTACGATCTTCAGAGGCCTGCGACACTCAAAGATAAACAGACCAAGCAGATACGTCTGCTGGATGTGTATGGAGCCAAGATACAAAAGGAATTGTTGGTTTACGGGATTCAAAGCCAATACACGAGATTGTACCGTGAAGAGGTTCCTCGGCAACCCGTTGCCATCTACGTAAAATTCAAAAACTCGCAGCAAAACAAACTGGGGATGCCCTTGCCTGAGGGAATCATGCGACTTTACAAAGTTGACGATAAAGGCAGTCTTCAATTCATCGGTGAAGACAAGGTGAAACATACCCCCCGAGACGAAGACGTAAAACTTAAAATAGGGAACGCTTTTGATGTGGTTGCACAGAGGACCCAAACAAATTTCAAACAATTGACAACCCGCTCCTTCGAATCGAGCTGGGAGATCGTCATCCGAAACCATAAAGATCAAAACGTATCGGTGGGTGTAATTGAGCCGCTTTTCTCACAATGGGAAGTAGTAGAAAAGAGTCACCTTTTTAAGAAACTCGACGCTCACACAATCAGATTCGACGTAGATGTTCCCAAGAACGGAGAAACAAAAATCACCTATCGTGTTAGGGTCGGAATTTAGTCCATCTCCTCATTGTTGAGAATAAGAATATTGATTGTCAGGACTCTGGTAAGAGAGGTCTGCTGCATACACGAGAATAGTTCCAAAAGGCTTATCCTGGTAAATCCTCGCCATACCTCTTTTTACTACTTCTAGTAGCGCTATCAGAGTGACGACGATGTTAAGACTTCGAAAGTCATCGTCCAGTAAGGAGACTAAAGTAAGCCACTTACCTGGTTTCAGACGCGATAGTACGTGTCGTATCCTGTCTTCCACCACTACTTCATCTGGCTCCAACTGGATACCAGCTGCCGGCTGATTGCGGCCGAGTACGGAACGAAGTGCATCCAACAGTTCATGAATGTTGACGTTCAGCGGCTGTGTAGCGCGTGTATCAACAGGCTGGTCTTCGTCCAGTGGCCTCGTAAAAACGTCTCGGTCGAGGATAGGAATAGAATCAAGTGCTGTAGCAATCTCTTTGTAGCGCTTGTATTCTAACAAATGCGCCACAAGTTCACTACGCGCATCTACCCCTTCCTGATCCTCCCCATCCTCAGGTTCATACACCGGCAAAAGCATCTGTGATTTTATATGCACTAAATACGCGGCCATGATGAGATATTCCCCTGCTATATCGAGGTTTAAAGATTCCATTTCTTCAATGGCCTCGAGATATTGCCGGGTTATGAGAGCAATTGGGATGTCAGTTATACTCACTTGATTTTTTTGAATCAAATGAAGCAGGAGATCGAGCGGTCCTTCAAAAAAATCTAATCTTACTTCGTATGACAAGAGACTATCCCAGCCCCCAGAGTAACAGACCCTGAATAAACCGGAGAGGAGGAAAAATAATGTATCCAATCGCTCCTGTTAGCAGCAGCAACAGGAGAATGAAAACACCATAAGGCTGGATTTGTTCGAGTGCGTATGCCTGGCGAATAGGTAACAATCCCTGCAGTATTGAGAAACCATCTAGTGGTGGCACAGGGATGAGATTGAAGAGTGCGAGCACAAGGTTAATTTGGATAGCTGCTAGCAGTATTGGAAAAAGGGGCTTGAGAATGAAGACCCCTAATTCACCTACCGGACGCCCGGAGTAGGTTGCCACCAAGCCATGAACCACCAAAGCAAGGACCAGGGCGGTCAACAAGTTGGCAGCAGGGCCGCCAAGGCTTATCAAAAGCATGTCTTGTTTGGGATTCCGGAGATTCCGAGGGTTAACCGGAACCGGTTTGGCCCATCCGATCTTCGCTATAATCAAAGCCAAGGTACCGAATAGATCTAGGTGACTGACGGGATTAAATGTGAGCCTGCCTGCGAGTTTGGCCGTCGGGTCTCCAAGCCGGAACGCAATGTAACCGTGGGCATATTCGTGCACGGTTATGGCCAGGAGAAAACCGGGTACGAGCACAATCAGCTCAGTGATAAAAGAGGCCATGTCAAGTTGGTTCATCTAAAACCGAGATCATTTTTTCTTTGCCGGTGCTTTGGCCTGGCCGGGTGACTTAGCCGCCGATGGCGTCTTCTTTTTACCCTTCGCCGCCGGTGGTTCCACTTCTTCCTTCTTCTTGTCCTTCTTCTTGATCTCTCCAGCTATTTCTGCGGCTCGTTCCGCTTCTTTTTCGGCCCTTTTTTGCTCTTTTCGCTGCTTGAGCGTCTCGGTTTGACTCTGTAACTGGGCAATACGCCTCAGCGAGTTATCTATCTGCTTTATTTTTGCTCTATAACGCTTAATTTGAGAGTCTTTGTCTATGGTAAGATCGTCGGCTCCCTTTTCCTTAAGGTCGCGAATACGTTCTTCACTTTTCTTCAAAAAATACTCTTTTTGAGCCTCTCTTACTGATTTTTCTTTTGAAGGCATGTGCTTTTTTCTCCCCGGATACGCTTTTCTTGAGCCAGCCTTGACGCTCCCCGCGTCTTGCCAGCAAAGTGGAGACACCGTTTTGTGATTTCAGGATGGCTGGTTTCTGCGTTGAAATCCCGTCTCTGTGCTGAGCGACTTGCTATCCCCACGTTAAATTAATGGTATTTTGGCTGGGGTGGGAGGATTCGAACCTCCGAATGCGGGTTCCAAAGACCCGTGTCTTGCCACTTGACGACACCCCAGTAACTTATTGACTGGCCTAACTATTTCCCGTCCTACTCGCCCTCTTTGCGTGCCGTCGCCCAATAGTTGGCTTCGTCTTCAGAGTCTATCTAGTAAAATATTAACACACTCGTACGCCAAAGGGTATTGGTCTGACCATATGCACCGTCCAAGAACTCTTTCCAAGGACGGAGATCAAATCTTCGGGAGTTGGCATAGAGTGGTCATCTCTAACCACACCGAATACTGTAGGACCACTCCCGGACATAAGTGTTTCTCCTATTCCTGCGGCTGCCAAACTCTTCCTTACCTGACCGATCTCAGGATACAATGTTTCACACACCAGCTGTAAATCATTGTGAAGGAGGTCTTCTACAGCAGCGTGGTCCTTCAGAAGTTGCCACAATCTACATGCCGCAAAACGGCCTGTCAAGCCCCTAGAATAGAGCTGATACACCCTGGCAGTGGAAACCGGAAAACCGGGATTGACAAGAAGCACACTGTAATCACGCGGGATATCTATGGGGGTCAACTTTTCTCCAATGCCTTCGCCCACAGCAGCGCCACCTTTAAGAAAAAAAGGTACGTCCGCTCCCACAGAGACCGCTCCTATCCCCAGTTCATCATCGCCCAGGTCTAGGTCATACAATGCCCGCAAACCTAAAAGAACTGCTGCCGCATCTGAACTGCCTCCTCCAAGCCCAGCTGCCATTGGGATGCGTTTTCGCATGACAATTGTCACTGGAAGCCTTTGCCTTATATACGCTTCCAACCAAGCATGGGCGCGCAGGGCAGTGTTCTCGGCCGTCTCAAGCTCCGGATGACCCAAAACCTCTATTACCGTGCCATTTGGTCTCTTCTTTAAAGAAATATCGTCATAAATATCAATGGCCTGGAACAATGTCTCTATATCATGATAACCGTCCGGCCTCTTGCCGAGTACCCCAAGATAGAGATTTACCTTTGCGGGAGCTTGCAGGTCTATAGACTTCATGAGACAATTACACCAAACATCTGTGTTTACCAAGATACAAGAAGAAGTGGTAAAACGACAACTTTTTCTGCCTAAGATACGCGCATTATGCAGACTGAGTCATAGCGGCTGCTACGGCTTAAGTTCAGTAATAGGCAATAAAAATCTGTATGTCGGTAGAGTTCCTTTTAATTACTTTCGACAAATAGGATTAAGAGACTAGTCTCCATGAAACAAAATAGTCTCCAAGGACTGATCGGGATTTATACCAACAACGGTGGCAAGCGTGAAACAAATAATATTTCTGCTAATCTGATCGCGACAGACATAAGCCTTTGCGGTAAAATCATAAGGCTTGCTGGACCCCGAGAATGGAACGATGCAGGCCCCAGACTCTCATATTGGTGGCAGCCGACAACGGCTGCTGTAGCGCTTGCAACCCATCTGTTTTCCTTAAATAACCTTGAAGGAAAGCGTGTCCTCGACCTTGGTTGTGGTTTGGGCCTCGCAGGTATAGCAGCAGGACTTCTTGGAGCTGAAGTGGTGTTCATGGATGCTGAAGCAGCCGCAGTAGATTTTGCGCGATACAATGCAGCATTGAATGGACTGCCATCGCACAGAGTGGATTTCTTGATTTCTGATTGGGAACAAGGCTACTGTGATGGTCCTTTCCAATTGATAGTCGGTTCAGAAATTCTTTATGATTATTTCACCCATGGGGCGCTCATCCGTGTTATCAAGTCAAATTTAGCCGAGAATGGTTCATTGATGTTGGCTGACAGGAAGCGACTTTGCGTAAGCCGATTCCTAGGCCGTATGTACGGGCAAGGTTTTAGATGCCAAGAATCTATTGCATTGCCACATGTAGAAAGTTTTGCGGTCCGAGGTGTAAGTCTCTTCGAATTAAAACCCTCAAAATCACTTGATGAAATCACTTGACACGCCTGAAAGCGATTGATACATTTGCAGTAAGCGGGCATAGCTCAGTTGGTAGAGTGCAAGCTTCCCAAGCTTGATGTCGCGGGTTCGAGCCCCGTTGCCCGCTCCACAGAGTGGTATGTACCACCCGGGTTACATCCCGGGTTTTTTATTAGAGATTAAAGCAATGTCGCTACGCGCGCATACACTCAACACCGTATGATGGACAGGAATTTTATAGAACAATTGTGGAAAATGATCGATCCTATACTGGAACCAGAAGGTCTCGAACTAGTCGAGTTGGAATATCGGCCGGAAGGAGGCCGCTGGATGCTGCGGCTATACATCGATAGGCCATCCGGAGTAACCTTGGACGACTGTGAACTCGCCAGTCGTCAGGTAGGTGCACTTCTGGATATAGAAGACCCTATCCACCACCCTTACACCTTGGAAGTATCGTCCCCAGGCATTAATAGAGTGCTGCGGAGGGAAAAGGATTTCCAGCTGTATGCCGGTTCACCCGTGGTTGTACGAACGTCCGTAAAAGTTAATGGGCGACGCAATTTCAATGGCACTTTACGAGGCGTCAGGGACGCCAACGTGTTGGTGGAGATAAATGGTGAAGTTGTTGAGATAGGACTAGAGAACATTGACAAGGCAAGGCTCAACCTCTCCCAGGAAGAACTATTTGCGTCTAAATCGGGCAGTGCGAGCCAGTAGAACAGGGGTTAGACCATGGTAAACTTAAACCGCACCATAGACCAGGTGGCAAAAGAAAAGGGAATAGCACGCGAAACTCTTGTTGAAGCCCTAGAGGCCGCTCTAGTATCCGCAGCAAGAAAAAAATACGGTAGTAAAGTAGAACTTGAGGCGCAGTTTAGCGAGGAAACTGGCGAGGTAGAGATCTTCCTCTTCAAAGACGTAGTTGAGAAGGTCCAGGACGCTATGACGGAGATTGATCTGGAATCTGCAAGGAAAGAACTTGACCCCGAAGCCGAAATCGGTGATCAGCTTGGCGTCAAAATGGACACTGAGACCTTCGGTAGGATAGCCGCCCAGACGGCAAAGCAAGTAATTATTCAGAAAGTCAAGGACGCCGAACGGGAAAACATTTACGCAGAGTACAAGGATAGGAAAGGTGACATTGTAACTGGTATTGTGCAGCGTTTTGAAAAACGTAACATCATCGTCAATCTAGGACGGGCAGAGGCCATATTCCCATTTTCTGAACAGATCCCCAAAGAGACATACCGCCAAGGTGATCGAATTCGTGCTGTTATTACAGACGTCCGCCGTACAATGAAAGACCCGCAAATCATATTGTCTCGCGCTAATCCAATGTTTTTGGTAAAACTGTTCGAGCAGGAGGTCCCAGAAATCGCAGAAGGCATAGTCCGGATAATGTGTGCGGCACGCGAACCCGGTCAACGCGCAAAAATCGGCGTGAGGTCTTCCGATGCTGATGTGGACCCGGTAGGAGCATGTGTAGGTATGAAAGGATCACGCGTCCAAGCAGTGGTACAGGAACTTCGTGGCGAAAAAATTGATATTATCCCGTGGAGTGACGATCCAGCCCATTTCGTGTGTAATGCCCTACAACCAGCAGAAATATCCAAGGTTATCATTGATCAAGACACGAATACGATGGAAGTGATCGTAGCAGACGACCAACTTTCCCTTGCAATAGGCAAGAAAGGGCAGAATGTAAGGCTCGCAGCAAAACTTACCGGCTGGAAGATTGACGTCCGTAGTGAGTCCAAAGAAGAAAAGATTACAGGGGAATCCTTCGAGAGGTTGCTTTCCATAGAAGGGATGGACGAAGAAACAGCTACTATTTTGTTTGACAACGGATATCGCAATCCAGAGGATATTGCGAACGCCTCCCTAGCAGAGCTGACCAGCTTTATGGGGATCACAGAGGAAAAGGGCGCTCAGTTGATAGCGGAAGCGCGCAATTACCTCTCCAGGCAGGAAGAGCAGCCATCGACTGAGGAGGACGAGGTCTCTGAGGACCATGAAACAGCCTAAGAATACGGAAAGAATAGTTGACAAATAACACGGCAGGGCAAAAAGCGCGTGCGACAAAATTGTCATGCCAACCCTGCCCTAGGTGATAGATTAATGAGCAAAATCCGAGGTCATCAGCCCATCAGGATGTGCCTAGCGTGCCGCCGAAGAAGGCCAGTGCAAGAACTCATTCGTTTGGCAGCCGTGGGCGGCGAGGTAATGGTATCTGACCTCAAACACAAGCTTGAAGGCAGAGGGTGCTACGTGTGTCCAGAAGAAGTATGCCTGGGACAGGCCCTCAAAAAAGAGAGATTGGAGAGGGCGTTGCGGAAGGAGTGCCGTGTCATTCCTCCACAATACGTGGTAATGAGAGGTTACAGACAGAAGAGGAGATCGGATGACTATGTTGACCGTTGATGACCTGGCGAGAGATTTGAAGGTCAGAAACGAGGATCTGTTAAGAGAACTCGTGAATATGGGCTACCACGTGATCGGGCCAGAAAGCCTTTTGGAAACGGACGATCCCGCTGCCCTCCGGGAGCACCTTACCTTAACCTTGCCACAACGGGAAGTTGTGGAAAAGCGGATCAAGCCCACGGTTATCAGAAGAAGAGTAAAAAATCCGCCTCCTGAGCCGGCCCGTGAAGAAAAAACTGAAGAATTATCTCCTAGTCCTGTCCTGGAAAAACCTGTTGCGGCGCCTCCAGAGGCTAAAGAGCCAGAACCTGTAAGCAGCGTCAAGGAGACACTTCAACCAAAACCAGTCCGAAAGCCAAAAAAACTTCAACCGGCCCGTATCATCGAAATGCCAGAAGCGCCCGCCCCGCCTAAGGAAACGCACCCAGATAAAAAGCCGGAAGAGCTAGCAATCAAAGTCACCGAGGCCAAGGTGGAGCATAAGCTGGAAAAGATAGATCAGCCGGAAAAAGACTTGGACAAGCCAGAAATTATACAGACTCCCGTCATGGCAAAACCCGAGGAAGTTGCCACAGAGGTTCAGGCGCCAGTAGAAATAGCAGCCCCTACCCCCGAAGTAAGTGAATCAGTCCCTCCTGCAGAACCCACCGTGCAACCATCAGCTGCGCAAGTCGTTCCTGAACGGCCACCAAAGGCGCAAGAGCTTGCTCCAGAGGAAGATGCCCTTGCCAGAAGAAAGAAACGCAAGGAAAAGAGGCTGCAGCCAGCACAAATAATCGGAAGGGTAGAACTAAAGAAGGAGCCTTCCCGAGAAGTACCGAGCCACAAAGAACCAGAGCCTCCTAAGCCTTCTCCCCAGCCAAAAGTCATAGACAGACCTAGAATTATAGAGCCCTTAGAAATAATACCGCACTTTGTTGTCTCAGATATCGCTGAAGACGAGGAGGCTAGAAAAAGAAGAAAGAAAGATAAAAAAACCCGGGTGCACGCAGATGAACACTTGGATGAAGACCGGCTAAAAGTCCGTAGGAGAAAAGAGGTAGTTCTCGGTGCGGATCTCTACGATGAACGCACGAGACCACTGCGCCTAAGAGGAAAGGCCAAGAAAACGAAGCAAAAAAAGACTGAGATCACAACGCCAAAAGCCATAAAACGCCGGATAAAGATCTCCGAAGTGATAACAGTAGCGAGCCTTGCCCACAAGATGAGTGTGAAGGCATCCGAAGTCATTCAGCATCTATTTGGCTTAGGAGTAACAGCCTCCATAAACGATCCCGTGGACTTTGACACGGCATCCATAGTCGCATCAGAGTTTGGATACGAAGTCGAATCTAGTGAACAGTCAGAAAAGGACCTCTTACCGGAGCTAATCGCGGACAAAGAGGAAAATCTTGTCCCTCGCCCGCCTGTGATTACTGTCATGGGCCACGTTGATCACGGAAAGACTTCACTCCTGGACGCCATACGATCCACGCACGTCACTGATCAGGAAGCCGGAGGCATAACCCAGCATATTGGCGCATACAAAGTTAAATTACCGCGAGGCGAACTTGTATTTCTAGACACCCCGGGCCACGAGGCCTTCACCGCCATGAGAGCCAGAGGAGCACAAGTAACCGATTTCGTTGTACTCGTTGTCGCAGCTGACGATGGTGTCATGGATCAGACTCGCGAGGCCATAAACCACGCTCGAGCAGCCAATGTGCCTATCATTGTCGCCGTAAACAAGATAGACAAACCTGACGCGGATCGAGATCGAGTGGTTAGGGAGTTGAGCGAGCATAACCTCATTCCAGAATCCTGGGGTGGAGATACTTTGTTCACATACGTCAGCGCCAAGACCGGCGAGGGAATTGAAGAATTTCTTGAGATGATTCTGCTCCAAGCCGAACTCATGGAGTTAAAAGCCAATCCGAATAAAAGAGCAAAAGGAACGATTATCGAAGCTCGTCTAGACAAAGGAAAAGGCCCTGTGGCGACTGTATTGATACAAGAAGGTACCTTGAAGCAAGGGGATCCTTTTGTTGCAGGCGTTTACTACGGCAAAGTCAGGTCCATGCTGGACCACGAAGGTAAGTCAGTGGATTCAGCAGGTCCATCTACTCCAGTTGAGATCCAGGGTTTTTCCGGAGTTCCAGAAGCTGGGGAACAATTTATAGTAGTTGACGAGGACAGAATTGCCCGCCAGCTAGGCGAATACAGGCTTGAAAAACAAAGGCAGCAAGGGGTAGTTCCTGCAGCGCCTGTTTCCCTCGACGACCTATTGGCCAAAATGCAGGGGCAAGACTCAAAGGAACTAAACCTAATAATCAAAGGCGATGTTCAGGGCTCTGTCGAGGCTCTTAGGGAAGCATTGTTGGCCATAGCATCTGAGGAAGTTAAAGTTAAGGTCATCCACAGCGGTGTCGGCGCCATTACTGAATCAGACATCATGCTCGCCAGCGCATCAAAAGCCATAATCATAGGTTTTAATGTGCGTCCTGCACCAAAAACCATGCAGCTTGCCGAGCAAGAAAAAATAGACATTCGGCTCTATTCAGTAATTTATGAAGCCATTGAAGACGTCAAAAAGGCTTTAGAAGGCATGTTAACACCAGTGGAAAAGGAAACCGTGCTTGGCAGAGCAGAAGTCAGGCAGACCTTCAACCTTTCCAAAGCTGGGGTCGTCGCTGGATGTTACGTTACATGGGGCAAGCTAGAACGATCTAACCAGGTGCGACTCCTACGTGATGACGTGGTGGTATATACAGGGCGAATGGCCTCGATGAAACGGTTCAAAGAAGACGTAAAAGAGGCACACGAAGGATACGAGTGCGGAATAGTTTTGGACAACTTTAGAGATATCAAGGTGGGAGACATCATTGAGGCCTTTGTGGTGGAAAAAGAGTCGCCTAAGTTGGGTTGATTGGCTCTTTCAAAATCATGAGGTAATGTTTGACTCAATTCAGGACTAATTTATGAGTTGGAACAAACTTTGCTGATCGATTTCGGGTTGCGAACCTCGTCTGAAATGGTAGTAGGGATAGGCAGTATGACATTACACATTCACCAATCCCGCTCCCTCAAGGCGAAGCGGCAAGTGGTGAGGAGTATCCTCGGACGCTGCCGAAGTAAATTTGACATATCTATGGCTGAGGTGGATAACCAGGATAAATGGCAACTCTGCTCTTTGGGGTTTGCCGTTGTTTCCAATGACGCTGTGCATGCAGAACAAATGATGCAGACTGTTTTCGGATACGTCGAGGGACTGCATTTAGCAGAGGTTATTGATTCCCGGTCCGAGGTCATCCATTATTGACATTAGGGTAGTGATACCTAAAGATGATGGATGAGGTAAAAGAGATTCCATAATGACTAGCTACCGCAAACGTCGGGTCGAAGAGCTTCTACTGCAATCCTTAGCAGAGATAGTCGTACTCAAAATAAAGGATCCGAGAGTCAATGGAGTGACCATCACCGAGGTAAACATAAGCGCAGATTTCAAATCTGCCCGCGTATATTTCGGCTGTATGGGTGATAACCGCAGACAAGACCACCAAAGGGGCTTGGAATCGGCTGAGCCTTTTCTCAGGAAAAAGCTCAGAGAGAGCCTCGACTTAAAATACATTCCTCATCTGAGTTTTCACTATGATACAGCCTTTGACAACTCCATGAGGATTCAAACTCTTTTAAGGGATTTGAAAGCTTTGGAGAGTGACACAACTGAATAAGATAGCCCAAATCTTAAGAGATCGAGACTGCTTTGCCGTTTTGAGCCACATCAACCCTGACGGCGATGCCGTAGGCTCAGTGCTGGGAATGTACATAGCACTCAAAGAAATGGGAAAACAAGCTTGGGCTTTGAACGATGAAGCCTTCCCAAACATGTATGACTTCCTGCCTGGGTACGAAGATGTCCTCACTCAGCGGGCATGCCAAGATATTTTTCCCGAATGGATTATCTGCCTTGACGTGGCCTCTGATAAAAGGACTTCCGTGGAAATAGAAAAGATGCGGGTCAAGGCCGGCCTCATCAACATTGACCATCACATAACAAATTGCTCGTACGGCGATTTCAATCTTGTAGAACCTCAAGCTACCTCCACAGCAGAATTAGTTTACCGTGTTCTCAGGGAGGCAGGTCACAAGCTGTCCACCGACGTAGCAAAATGTTTATATACAGGCCTCATTACAGACACAGGTTGCTTCAGATTCGCAGGCGTCCGTGAACACACAATGAGGCTTGCAGCAGAACTCCTAAGCCCAGGCCTGGACTCCTATCAGATTACTCGTTATCTGTACGAGGAATACCCAATTCATCGAATGGAGCTGGAAAGACTCTTGCTCTCAAGGGTTGAACTAAAATTGGATGGCTTAATAGCCATGAGCCACTTACATTACAAAGACTTTCAAGCCCTGGCCGCGCCCATGTCAGATGGAGAAAATCTTGTGGATAGACTCAGAGAAAATAAGGGTGTCGAGGTAGGGGTCTTGCTGACACAGGTCTCGGACGATACCATCAGAGTGAGTCTCAGATCAAAAGAAATTCTTAACGTATCCGCTGTCGCCGAAGTTTTCGGAGGAGGAGGACATGCGCGCGCCGCGGGAATGAGGTCCAACCTGCCAATCTCTGAGCTCAAAAACAAAATCATCGCTGAAATCCAAAAGCATTACGATCGCGCCTTAAGACAGACTAATACCAGCAATTGAGGCAACAGTAAGAACCTGTTGTTATCCCGTAATAAACCAGGCATCAACACATTTTGTGAAGTGAACGCGTAATTCAGCAAAGGCTTACCAAAACAATTTTCTTCGCTTTATCATGCTGTCCTCTTGCACCCAAGGGAGCCGGACAGATGCAATCGGTCGAGAGATTTGCCTCTAGCCGCCCTAGTGCAAAAGTACCTTCAAGAATTCCTCATCAGCATAAGACAGAGTCTTGTCCTTGCTCAAAACTACGTCAATATCAAGAATAAGCGGGCCTTCCTTTAGCGGAAGACAAAGCAGACGTCCAGCTGCAAGATCCCTATCTACACCCATACGAGCCAACAACGTAACACCGTTCCCTGTGATGACCATTTCTTTCAGGAAGTCTACATTTCCTGTTTCCAAAAACGCCGATGTGAAGATCCCTTGTTCTTCAAAAACTCGATCGACCACTCTACGAGTCCCAGACCCCTTTTCTCTCAAAATCAGATTTTCACCCCTCAAATCTTCTAACGAAACAAGACCTTTTTCGCAAAGCGGATGTCCCGGCGCGGCAAGCAGCACTAGTTCGTCTTTCATAAAAGGTATGGCCTTTAGTTTCTCATGGTAAGGAAGTCTGCCGACAATGGCAAAGTCATTTTTCCCCTCTAATACGCTGCGCAGCATGCTCTCTGAACTGCCTTCGTCCACATGTATTTGTATCTGAGGAAAGGCCTTTCGGAACTTAGCTATATAACTCGACAGAAAATGCCGTACCAATGTTTTCGTACTACCAATACGCAATGGCGGCGAAATCAGTTTGCTCTCCTCGTAAATAATCTTCTCGGCTTCTGCCACCAGTTGGAAGATTTTTTCCGTTACCTGGAACAACCTCTTCCCTGCGTCAGTAAGCTCTATGGGTTTCCGTGACCTGTGGAAGAGACTTACGCCGCATTGGTTTTCAAGTGCCTTGATTTGCAGACTCACCGCGGGCTGGGTTATAAACAGCCTTTCCGCCGCCCTAGTAATGCTCCCAAGACTAGCGGCATAATAAAATGCCTTTAGCTGATAGAGGCTTAAATCCACTTTCTATACTCGGCTGCAAATCATAAGTTTTATTTATATACACCATAAAAATTACTGCTTTGACATGTCAAGCAAAATATTGCCAACTTAGAGTAGCCTGTATGTTAGGTCAAAAAACTTAAATCAGACAAAGGATGGGAGCAAAAATCTTATTCACCTAAAGGAATTTTAATCAATTACCAATCTTATGGATCAAGGAGGAGCCTTATGGCTGAAGAATATGACGGCATTATTTTGGGAGCTGGACCAAACGGCCTTACCGTTGCAGCATACCTCGCCAAGGCCGGACTGAAGATCCTCCTGCTGGAAAAGCGTTTCGAGGCAGGAGGAGGGTTGGCTACTGAGCAGGTTACCCTTCCTGGTTTTTTACACAATACCCATGCCGTATATATGCCCATGGTGGATTACGCACCGCCGTTAAAAGATTTTGACGAATATCTAACCAAAGACTATGACCTGGAATTTGTCTTCCCTGAATTAGTCATGGCAATGCCTTTTAGCGATGGGTCTAGCTTGTGCCTTTATCAGGACATGGATAAGACCTGCGAATCCATCGCCAAATTTTCCCAAAAAGACGCCGAAACTTACCGTAGAGTGCAGACACGTTTCAAAGAGCTTACTGATGGTTTTCTAGCTCCGGCTACCTATGAAATGGCCAAGCCAGCGTTTGAACAAATGATAAAGTTGCAGGCTACTGACGTCGGTCGTGAAATTACAGAGTGGACAGAGAAAACCCCCTTGGATATCGTCAATAGCCTGTTTGAGAACGACAGGGTAAGAACATTGTTCTTGTATCTCTCGTGCATGTGGGGGCTGCACTACAATTTAGAAGGCGTGAGTTATCTAGTCCCTCTGCTATTCAACCGCGCAGTGAACTATCGGCTAGTAGTGGGTGGCTCTCACCACTTGGCCCATCTTTTCACAAAAGTAATATACCGTCACGGCGGCATGATTATCTCGCCAGTGACGGTGAAAAGGATAATCGTCGAGAACAATGCAGCCATGGGAGTTGAACTCCAAGATGGAACGGTTTACCGGGCAAGGAAGTTTGTAGCAAGCAGTCTTGATCCGTATGAAACCTTTTTTAAATATGTTGGTGAAAACAATCTTGATAGCAATTTTGTTACCCGTACAAAGGATTGGAAATGGGAGCTTTCCAGTCTGTTCCATGTCCATCTGGCTTTGGCCGAGGCTCCCAACTTCGCCGCCGCGTCCCGCAATCCTGATATAAACAAGGCTTTCATTATCGTTTTGGGATATGAAAGTCAGGCGGACCTTATCAAACACTACGACGCGATTCACAGGGGAGATCTGTATGCCGGCGGCTTTAACTGCTGCTTCCCATCTATTCACGATCCTAAACAGGCGCCTCCAGGCAAGCACACGGCTCTGATTTCGCTACACGCCCCGTACAACCTCAAAGAGGGTGGAGCCCAGCGGTGGTATCGTATAAGGGAACAGGAGGCTGCTCGTTGCGTTGAACTGCTTAACAAATACGCCCCTAACGTTAACAACGAATCGATACTTTGGCACTACATCACCACACCTTTGGACATAGAGAACAAGTTTGCAGACATGGTTCAGGGCTCTTATAAACAGGGCGCTTACTTGCCTCTCCAGATGGGCTACCTTAGGCCAAACGAGGAATGTTCCCAATACGCCACACCGATAAAAAATCTATATGTGTGTGGAGCAAGCACCTTTCCTGGGGGGCTAATAACCTTTGGCCCTGGGTACAACGCAGCCAACCGCATTGCAGACGACCTAGGGATCGATCGCTGGTGGAAGGAGCCGGAATGTGTCACCAGGGCTAAACAAATGGGAACTCTATGATAGAGGAGACAGACAGATGAAAGTTAACTCTACCGGTTTGGGCAAAACAACGATGGTCGCGCACTTTGCAGACCTGGTGAAGGTGGACGACGAAGAAGGCGGGGCCATGAGGCTGAATATAGAAGCCACCGAGCCGGTCCATTGGTCGATAAAGGCCACGGTGGGTGGCGAGGATCTAAGGCAGTTCGCAAAACTGTTGCTGAGACCCTCTGTTTTGTTTTTTGCCCTTAAACTTCTAGTTTCAGGCAAAAAGTTGGCTCCTCCCCAATCGCATTGAACTCTTTATTAAATTAGGAATTTCCATAAAAAAGGAGGCATCTCCATGGCAGACAAGACCTATGACGCCATCGTGGTCGGCGGTGGACATCAAGGTACAATAATAGCCTGTTATCTACAGCATGCGGGCATGCAGACAGTCATTTTCGAACGTCAACACGAGCTAGGGGGAGGCGCATGCGGTGAAGCCCTGCCTTTACCTGGGTTTCTCCAAAACCCATGTGCTCATTTCACTCGCTTCTATGGTCATCCAGCTTATGAAGATTTTAATCTGCGCTCCAAGGGGCTGGTTTACGTGTACCCTGATCATAGCGAAGGAATGATCTATGACGACGGGACAAGCTTTATGGGTTACACGGCTTGGAAAGTCACGGATGTCGATACGGGAAAGGCCGAATTCGATGAAAAGAACGCCCAAAAAACCATAGATCAAATAGCTCGATTTTCTAAGCGTGACGCAGATACAGCTTACCAACTTCTGGAGATGTACAGAAAAAAATGGCGCGCAGCATTCCACGAATGGCGTTACAACCCTCCCACTCCATGGGGCGTTCCAGATGCCTTTGAACGGCTAATCGGGGATCCGGAGGCCCCCATTCCACCGGAGTATCAATTTTATACGTCTCAGCAAGTGGCATTTGACCTTTTCGAAAGCGACTATCTCAGAACCTTGTTCATGCGCTCGTGTATGACATCCAGTGGGGTATTCCCAAATGATGCAATAGGTATTTACAAGACGCTTCATACACTGGGACTTATTTTATCGTGGGAACCAGCTTCCATTGCCGTTGGCGGAACCCACGCCATTACTCACGCCCTTCAAAGGGCTTTCAGCTCCATGGGCGGAGAGTTCGTTGTTGAAACGCCTGTGGCAAAGGCCATCATAGAGAACGGTAAGGCTGTGGGTGTCAGGCTACAGGATGGCCGAGAAATTGCCGCAAGGAAAGTTGTAGTTTCAGATCTAAACACAACTCAAACTGTACTTGATCTTATAGGAGAAGAACATGTACCCCCAAAGATAGCACACAGAGCCAAAAACATCCTTCGAGACCGAGCCCAGCTTTTCTGGGGAAATTTCGCTTTGCACGAACTCCCGCAATACACTGCGGCAAAGGATAATCCGGAGATTGGGATGTGCCCACGGCTGAACTGGGGACCAAAAGATGCAGATTATTTTGCCACTCGGCATCAGGCAGAGCTTTTTGTCAAAGGCATTCCTGAAAAACTGGTTGCCATAGTCGCACCCGATAGCATCTGGGATCGCGTCAGAGCGCCAGAGGGAAAGCACACCATACTCATCGAACAATTTACTGCACCATATCGCTTCTTCTCAGACGCTGACTGGCTTCGAATGAAGAAGGAAATCGTAGAGATCATGAGGGAACAGTGGTCCTGGTATGCCCCAAATATGACAAAAGACAATGTGATTGCTGCCCACATAACCACACCAATGGATACCAAAATGAGAAATCTTAATATGCCACAAGGCGGCTGGACAGCCGAAGACATGATCGCGTCCCAGATGGGAAGAATGCGTCCGTTCCCCGAACTAGCCAACTACCGGCTACCCGTAAAAAATCTCTACTTGTGCTCGTCTTCGGCACATTCCGGCCCCGGCATAGGACGAGGAAGCGGCTACAACTGCTTTAAGGTTATAGCCGAGGATTTTGGTCTCCCGAAGATATGGGAGCAGAAAGGACGACCTTATTAATCTGTTAGTTGCCGGGAATAGCGCAGATAGAACGCCCATTATTAAAAGCAACCCTGTCATGCGTTTGTTACACACGGCGAGTGATCCTCTTCCTAATCAAATGTACGGCTGGATGCTACGGGTCAGGTATCCAGCCATTTTCCAGACAGTTCAGGCAGTGATTCGAGAATCATATCAGGTTAACCGGAGGCTTTCATGAAGAGCTTGGAAGGAAGGGTCGCTATAGTTACCGGAGCAGGAAAAGGCTTGGGAAGGGCTTTTTGCATAAAATTAGCCCAGGAGGGTGCTCAAATTGTTGCGGTTACGAGATCAGACATGGAAGGTCTTGAGAACACGGCAAAGGAGGTGAGATCGCTCGGAAGAGATGCATTAGTACTACAGGTCGATGTCTCTAAGGAGTCAGACACGTTGATGATGGCGCAAGAGACACTTAATAGATTCGGCCGAATAGACATTCTCGTTAACAATGCTGCTTACTACTTTGGTGTTTCACGAAAGGCTTTCACAGAGATTGGCGTCGAGGAATGGGACCGCATGATGGCTGTCAATGTCAAAGGCCCGTGGTTATGCGCTAGGGCTGTTTTTCCAGCCATGAAGGCCCAGGGCAAAGGGAAGATTGTGAATCTGGCGTCTGAGGTTTTCTTCACAGGGTCTCATGGCTTTGTTCACTACGTGTCATCTAAAGGTGGGGTGATAGGCCTTACGCGGGCCTTAGCGGTGGAACTCGGCCCTGCGGGTATTTGTGTCAATGCCGTGGCCCCTGGTTACACCGACACCGAGGCAAGTCGGACCATAGCTGATGTCACAAAATACGACACTTCAAGAACGCCTCTGAGGAGACTGGAGAAGCCTGAAGATGTAGTCGGCGCTGTGGCATTCCTGGCCTCTGATGAAAGCGATTTTATAACCGGACAGACATTGCTGGTCGATGGAGGCAGGGCCATGCATTAATCTGAAGCGAACTCTAGCTCTTATGGGCTCTTCTATATTATCTGTCCCGCATTCCATCTGTAACTAGATAAACTCATTTATTGGCGGGATTGCCTTCGAGGCTGCCATGGGCATCCAAAGCAGCTTCATCGCAAGGTCTCCATAGGGCTGAGATAAAGGATACAGAGCTGGCGTTAGTTGCGGTCGGTTTGTCTAATTTCAACCAATCTTCACCAAAGGAGGAGGACCCAAAAATGAAGGTGTACGACGTTGTGCCCGGTTTAGAGTTTGACCCTGAAAGGGACTTGGCCCAGTCCCCAGCTTGGTTTCTAGATGGCACCCATTCTGTACCCCCCTGGACGCCAATGTTCGGATGGTTTTGGATCAACTTTTGCCGACATGGTATGCAGTACGGAGCGGAAAAATTGTCCTTACCCACGGTCAAAGGATGGGATTGGCGCTTCCACAACGGAGGCGGTTACTTGACTCTGCTTCTCGTAAAGACAGAGGAGGAAAAACAGAGGCGAGAGGAAAAGTTCAAAAAGGCGATTTTACCATTTATTCAAGACTACGACGGCTTGTGGAACGGATTTGTGAAGGAAATATTGGGCAGATACGAGGAATTGAAGAGTTTAAATCTCGATACCGCCACTAATATTGAGCTCTTGGAAAACTTTGAACAGACCATCAATACCTGCCGTCGCATGTGGGAAATCCACATGTACATGATGTACGGCACGTACACCGCTTACATCCTTTTCGAAAATATGTGCAGGGAACTCGCAGGAATTGATGATACCAGCCCCCTGTTTCACAACATTGTTTCAGGTTTTGATAACAAGGTCTTCCAGGTGGACAAAAGACTTTGGGAGTTTTCTCGCCGGGCTGTCAATGATGGACTGGCCCCTGTTTTTACCGATAGCGAAGCTCCTGACATCAAAGAAAAACTTCTCACATCGGAGAATGGTAGAGCTTTCATGAAGGATTTCATGGAGTTCATGAATGAAGACGGATGGCGTATGCAGCGCATGTCTGAAATAAATCTCCCCACATGGGTTGAAGACCCTACTCCTGCTCTAGGAATGGTTAAACAATTCATCTTAAAAGGCGGTACCTTCAACCTCGATGAAGAGCGCCAGAGGCGGTCTTCTGACCGGGAAGCAGCCGAAAAAGAAATCATGGCAAAAGTGCCGGTTGAACAACGGGGCTGGTTTGAGCAGCTCATGAGGCTAGCACAAAAGAGTGGTGTCTTCAGTGAAGAACACGATCATTATCTCGATCTCTACACCCACGCAATGATGAGGCGCAGCGCTCTAGGTCTTGGTAAACGGTTTGTCCAGGCAGGAGCATTGGATAATCAAGAAGATATCTTCTTCCTCATACCTGATGAAGTCCGCAGAGCAGGAATAAATCCAGATCAGTTTGATTTGCGATACATTGTGGAACGCAGGCGAAATGATTGGCTCGAATGGCAGAAGACACCAAACCCGCCCGCAATATTGGCTAAAGGATTTGATCTTGATCAGGCCATGGCAGTGCTTGTGAAATCCAATGATCCCATAGCCTTAAAAGTAGTTGTAGGGTCCATGCCTCAAGTTCGGCCCGAGTTGAAAGCCGACCTATATGGTTCCTGCGGGTCACCAGGCGTTGCAGAAGGCATTGCCAGAGTTATCTTGAGTGAAGATGAACTCCATCTAGTAAAAGAAAAAGATATATTAGTAGCCGCCAGCACCTCTCCTAGTTGGACACCTGTATTTTCCATGATCTCAGGCGTAGTGGTAGATAGGGGTGCACGGGAGTATGGGATACCAGTAGTCATGAATGTCTTTGAAGGCACTACAAAGATAAAATCAGGACAAAGAATAAAGATAGACGCCAATCTAGGCACGGTTTACATCCTTGACAAGTAAGGCATCGCTTTGAACAACTGGAGCAGGCACTGACATTGAAGGAGCGGCGGCTGCCTGCTCCGCTTTCCCGAAGGGATTGGTGGGTATGAAATGCCTGAGAAATGGATCTATTGGTTCGATGAGCTCAGAACGACTGACAATGATCTAGTTGGAAAAAAATGTGCAAATTTGGGGGAAATGACGCATTTGGGTATGCGTGTGCCACCCGGCTTTGCCATTTCAGTTGATGGGTACGAACGGTTCATGGCTGAAAGTGGGGCAGGTGAGGAAATACGTCGATACGTGCTTGACAAAGCTGATCTATTACAAACAGTCAATGGCCAGATAGAAGTGGGGAGAGTCATTAGAAAGTTTATAGAATCAAAGCCATTGCCTGAAAGCATGAAACAGGAGCTATTTCATCATTACCAAGAGCTCTGTCGA
>FWPV01005698.1_pt1 | contig 24627 bp, 24 predicted proteins | sample 2228371 | NCBI WGS metagenome assembly FWPV01 (sample SAMEA103939776, study PRJEB20133) | metagenome | reverse complement strand
GAGAAACAGGACTATGTCGCCTTTAATATCTTGGCGGATGGTAGGGTCGAGAACTATCATCTCTTCAAACTGGATACTCCCCCACGTTTGGTCCTGGATATCTGGGAAATCGGAACCCAATACCCGAAAAAGTCGGTCAAATTGCCCAACCCCTTTGTCAAAGAGGTCCGTATCGGTCAGCATCAAAACAGATTGCGATTAGTTTTCGATTCCCTCAAACCCCAGCTTCCCTCCTACCAGATTCATCGGATTGATGACCGATTGGTTGTTTTATTCGGAAACCTTCCCCAATCCTCAGAACCTCAGATTTTCATGCAGGACAGGGGGACAGCAAAACAGTCACCTCCAACACTCCAATTCGTTTCTACCACACCTACCCCTGCCACTGCCCAGGAGAAAGAATCTCCATCTCCAGGAAGGGCGACGACCAAAACCACTCAGGCAAAGATCGCTCTCAGGGAGATTGATTTTAAACAGATCAACGATAAATCACGCATTGTGATCACTCTTAGTGGAGATCCCCAATTTGAGACCCATCGCGTTTCAGAAAAGATGGTTGCCCTTGACGTTAAAAATGCATTTGCTCCTAAACATCTTCAGAGAGGGATGGATACAAGCCAATTTGATAGTGCCATCAGCATGATTGACATCAAAAATGTGAAGAATGACCTTCGCATTTTAATTCAACTACGAGAAGATAGACCCTACGAGACCACCAAAGAAGGAAACCTTCTCTTTTTCGATATCGAAAAACCTGAAAAGGTGGTGAAAAAACCGGAACCGGCTGTTGCACCTCCTCCTTCTCCTGCCAGCGAAACCCCACCTTCACCAAAGGAAGAGGGGAAAGGGGAAGTAAAAAGGATGGGAGAGAAACCTTCGGTGGCAATGAAGAAAGAGGAGCCCGTCCCAGTTCCTAAGGCTGAGGAGAAGCCCATGCCTCCCACCCAAATTGCTAAACCGGGAGATGCGGTAGCAGTAGTGGATGAACCCCTCTATAAAGGAAGAAAGATTTCACTTGATTTTAAGGATGCAGATATTAAGAATATCCTGCGTCTCATTGCCGAGGTGAGTGATTTCAATATTATAACGGCTGATGATGTTTCTGGAAAAATTACTATGAGACTGGTCGATGTTCCATGGGATCAGGCATTAGATGTCATTCTCCAATCCCGAAATCTTGGAAAGGTTCAAGTGGGGAATGTGATGCGAATTGCTCCCATTGAAACCTTAAGACGAGAGAGCCAAGCGCGCCTGGAAGAAAGAAGAGCTAAAGAAAGGTTAGAAGATACGGTGACAGAACTAATTCCAATCAACTATGCCACCGCCAAGGATATCATCCCTCAAATCAAGGGAGTTCTTAGTGAACGGGGAGATGTCAAGGTGGATGATCGGACAAACATTCTTATTGTGAAGGATATTTCAAAGACCATCCCGGCCGTTAAAAACTTGGTCAAAGCCCTGGATACCAAAACACCACAAGTGGCGATCGAAGCAAGAATCATCGAAGCAAATCTAACATTTCAGAGAGAATTAGGCGTGAAATGGGGATTTGAGATAGGCGGTGGGAAAGCCACGGCTGGAGGGGGAACGTCAGGGACCACTTTAGGCTCTGGAACAAGGGAAGTCGTCGATTTGCCAGCCATAGCAAGGGCTGGAGTGGCTGGAGCGACAGGGACACCTGGGATTATCGAGTTTCTATTTAGTCGAGGGACCATACAGAGTTTGGACCTTGCCATCTCTGCACATGAAAATAAGGGAGATGTTAAAATTATCTCCAGTCCAAAAATTGCAACGCTTCATAATAAAGAGGCTTCTATCGAACAGGGGCTTAGAATTCCTTATCGAAAACTGACCACAGAAGGTACGATTTCAACCGATTTTATTGATGCCAACTTAAAACTGACGGTCACCCCCCTGGTCACCAATGATGGCAATGTAAAATTAACGATCAAAGCTAAGAAAGATGCACCAGATACGAGCATATCGGTAGATGGTGTTCCCAGTATTGATAAAAAAGAAGCGATCACAGAGGTTTTAGTCAAAGACAATGGTGTGGTTGTGATTGCTGGTGTTTATTCTATCGAAAAAAGTGATGGGACCGAAGGCATCCCCTTATTTAGCAAAATTCCACTCTTGGGATGGTTATTTAAAAGGGAAGCTAAAGAAGATAAGAGGAAAGATTTGCTTATCTTCATTTCTCCAAGGATTATCAAAGATCAGGTCTAATCGGGGATCGTGCTTAAAACCCTATTTACCAAAGAGACCGATGAGATCCCGGGCATGTTTCAGACGGTATTGAAGCAGATAACTTCTGATCCCATCGATGACTTCTATCGCCGTTTTAGGGTTGACAAGATGTGCCGTCCCAATCTGAATGGCGGAGGCTCCAACGAGCATAAATTCGATGGCGTCCTCCGCCTTCACAATCCCACCGATACCAATAATGGGAATCTTCACCGCTTGGAAAACCTCCCAAACCATTCTTACTGCTATTGGTTTAATTGCAGGCCCTGAAAGCCCCCCGGTTACATTTCCCAATTCAGGTCTTCTCGTGTGGATATTTATGGCCATCGCTTTGAAGGTATTGACAAGGGAAAGGGCATCTGCTCCTCCTTCCTCTGCACTTCGGGCCATGGTGGTGATATCTGTCACATTGGGGGAGAGCTTCACAATGAGAGGGAGGGTGGTCGATTTCCTCACGTTTGAGACGAGTCGATAAGTCATCTTTGGATTCGTTCCGAAAACGATTCCGCCACACTTCACATTGGGGCAGGAGACATTCATTTCAAGGGCTGAAATCCCATCCGTCGCCTCCAGGCGTTTTGCCAGCTCTGAATATTCTTTGAGAGATTGACCAAAAAAGTTGATGATCAGGTGTGTTTTGATTTTTTTAAGATACGGAAGTTTTTCACGTATAAATACTTCTATTCCTGGATTTTGAAGGCCAATGGAATTAAGGATTCCTCCGTTCGTTTCGAAGATTCTTGGAGGCATATTCCCTTGCATCGGAGTCAACGAAATCCCTTTCGGGATAATGGCGCCAAGGCGGCTCAACTCCATAAAATCTTCAAACTCCTGTCCATAGCCAAACGTCCCGGAGGCAGTCATCACTGGATTTTTTAATTTCATTTTTCCGATGGAGATGGATAAATCTGGATCAGGGGCCAGTTTGCTCTTCATTCCCATAGGATCTCTGATAGAGGAAAGACAGGGCCTTCCTTGCATACCCTGCGATAAGCCATTTGAGTGTCTTTCGTTTTGACCACGCATCCCCAGCAAGCGCCAAAACCACAACCCATACGCGCCTCCAGGGAAACTTCGGTGATCCACCTCTCAGATAAGATGATTTTTTCTAAGGATCTTAACATTCCTTCCGGGCCGCAGATATAAACATAATGAGGTTGGTTCTGATCGAATCTTATGATCTCTGACTGAAACAATTCGGTGACGGTTCCCCTTCTTCCCCGACTGCCATCCTCCGTGGCAATAAAGAGCTTACTGTTTGGAAAATCGTTTTCGCACAAGATGTCGTCTTTGGTTTTTCCACCAATAAAAACAAATAATTTCTCTGGACTCAACATCTTTCCAAGAGGGGCTAAAGAAGCCATTCCAATTCCACCTCCGATGAGGATGGCGGGAGGCGAGTGGGGTAGGGGGGGTAAGGTAAAACCATTCCCAAGCGGGCCAATGAGATTGACGGTTTGTCCTTTTTGAAAAACTGACATCTTCTCAGTGCCTTTTCCCACTATTTTATATAAAATGGAAAGAGAACCTCTTTTTCTTTTGGAGAGATGTTGGGTAGGGTAGCTCTGATAAATGGAAAAAGGACGCCGCAAAAGCGGGAAGTGGTCATCTGAAGTTCTGATCATGAGAAACTGTCCTGGTTTGGCTTTATCCGCAATGGTTGGGCAATGGAGATCTAATTGATAATAAACAGATTGAACTTTTTGATTATGGATCACAATGCCATCCGTTTGAATTGCCATATTTATACGACTCTTTCCATCACCAGGGCATCCCATCTCCCCTGGTAAAAATTTTTACGAAGACCAACTTGGTGGAAACCGAGTGATTGATAGAGATGCACTGCAGCTCTGTTTAGAGGATCGACTTCGAGATAGTGTTTTTTAACTCCGTGCTGGTAGCTGAAATGAAGATAGAACTCCATCATCCATTTCCCTAATCCTTTCTGGCGGTATTGAGGATGGATGCAAATATTTAATAATTCTGATTCTTCCCCAAGAATTCGAAAGCAGAGGAAACCGATCAGTTTCTTCTCAATGTCCTCAATATTTTGGCATACCAGGAAGCAGTGAGAATAAGGATGAGACAATTCTCCAAGAAACATTTTCTTAGACCATGGGTTGGTCAGAGAAGTAGATGCAATTGGAAGAACTCTTTCCACGTCGTCCAATTCCATCTTCCGTATGGTAAAAGTCTCCCCCCAATCCATGTTTATTCCGGTCATGGGTAAAAGTCATTTTAGCTCAATCAGGCGAAGTAAATCGGTTGCAGCCCGCTTTAGATCTTCATCTTTCGCCTGTTGAAGAATGGTGAGGTAGGAGCGTCTGGCTTCTTCATATCTTCCATCTTTTCTCTGGAGGTTTCCAATTTCCAGATGGGTTAAAAAGAACCAAGGGGAGCTTTCCTGCAGATATCGGAGGGCCATTTCAAAGTTTTTAATCGCCTTATCATATTTGCCCTGTTGGTAGAAGATTTCTCCCAAACTGAAATAGGTTCCTCCTAACCATTCAAAACGATTTCCTTTAAGAATAATGGAATAATAATGAATGGATTCTAAGAAATTATTCTGTTTGAAAAATATTTTCCCCAACTGAAAGGCCGCATGGGTGGCGAGCGGATGATCTGAAAAATCGTCAAGGACTTCTTTAAAGGCTCGCTCCGCTTTTAAAAAATCTTTTAAGCCAAGATAGATGTTTCCGGATTGGGTCAGGGCATAAAGTTTCCAGTGGGGATACCTTCCTTTCTGTTTTAATAATTGATAGGTTTCCAGCGCCTGAGTCCAAGCGCCGACCTGAATAAAACATTCACCTTTGATAAAAAGGCTTTCCTCGAGATATTCTGAATTAGGAAATTCAAGGAGGAGAATATCAAGGTTTGTGATCGCTTCTCTGAACTGTCCTTCAAAAAAATATCCCCTCCCAATTTTAAAAAGGGCCCGTTCTCGATAGGGAGTATTAAGAATATTAAAATAATAGGGGAGGGAGTCTGTTATCTTCCCTCCGAGAAAAGTCATTTCGGCATTGACCCACAGGAGCAGGGCTTTTTCTTCATCCAGATGATTTAACTTTTGGATCCGTTGTAAAATCTTTTGAGCCCCGGAAAGGTCGTTTTGTTGAATATGGTTCCAGAAGAGGGAGATAAACGTTATGCCCCATATCGGATTCTCCCTGGATCTGCTTAACACCCAATTCAATTCTTTTAAAGAAGAGGCGTAATCATTTTGGCGAAGATACATTTCCCCTAAAAGGTAGTGAACGTATAACAGAAAGGGGGATTCCTTATGTTCGGTTTTAAACGATTGAAAGAGTTCAATGGCTTCCTTGTAGTTTCCCATTCGATAATCACAGAAACCCAATTTCCACCGCACCTCCTGGACCGAAACCTCCTCTGGATATCGTTCCAGAAAGGAGCGATAGAAACGTCTTGCCGCATCGAAATTTCCCTGTCGCAAATAGAGTTCCCCCAGCCAGAGAAAAGTGTATTTTGGGTAGGGTGCGGGAAGCGATGGAAGGTCTTCCATAACCCGCTTCAAATTAGAAATGGCTTCTTCAAAACGATTCAGTTGAAAATGGATGACCCCTAACCAGAAGAAAGAGGATCGGGTCAATTCGCGGTTTTTAGTGTGGGGTGTCATCCTTTTGAAATAAGACTCTGCTTGAGGGAGACGATTTGACCCGAATTCAATTAACCCAAGGGAATAGTAAACCTGGTCAAGAAACTCAAATTTTGGATATCGATTCAGGAGAGATACAAAATGACGTCTGGCAGAATCGATATGCCCGAGTTTGACTTCAATATTGGCTAACCAGAAAAGGACATATTGATTGTACTCAAACTGTTTATAATCATTGAGGATTTTCAAGAAATGAACTTTTGATTCTTTTAGATTTTCTCGGTAATAAAGGGTTTTGCCCAGGAGATAGGTAATTTCAGGCCGACGGGGGTGGTCTGGAAAATCTTGGAGAATCTGTAGGAACTGTTTTTCAGCAATATCATAAAACCCATCACTAAAGGCCCCAATACCGACTCGAATCAGGTTTTCGTACTCACCAACATCTTTTCCTCCTGCAGGTTTCCATATGACAAACCCATTAAAAAAGAAAAGTATCAGGATATAGAGAAATATACGCCTCAACATTTCAAACCAATTTCTCTTTTCATAAGACGATTAAGTTCTTCTGGCGTATTGACATTAATAAAGGATTCCTTTGTCCGGTCTAAATTAATGAATTCGCTTTCTTCAATAATTTTTATATTAATCAAAGGATAGAAGTCAATGATTTTGTAACCTCCTTGATCAATCAGTTTTTTGATGGGCTTCAAGCAGTTTTTTGAATAGATGGCATGAAGAGGCTGTAAGCCATCTTCGGTCTTTGGTATGATGGCATCAAAACCATCTATGCGTTTTACGAGAAAACGAATTAAGCTCTCTTTTAAAAAAGGCATGTCACAAGCGACACAGAAGGCGTATGGGTAGGAGGAATAAAAAAGGCCTGTATAAAGGCCTCCGAGAGCTCCATGATTGGTGATTAAGTCGCTCACAATTTTAGCTTGAAATCCCGAATATAATTCAATCTGATTCGCAACAATGATGATCTCATCAAAAAGGCTCTGGAATAAATTGTATATTCGCTGGATGATCGGGATGCCATCAATTTTAATAAAGGCTTTATCTACACCCATTCTGACACTTTTACCACCTGACAAAATGATACCTGTCAAACCTGTCTTGATAGACAAATGACCTCCATATAATGTCTGATAATATATATTATGTAAACTTTCATTTTAATTCTTGAAAAACTTTCTCCATCCACCCGTTTCTTCTTTCTCTTTTTTTAGGCTTATCTCTTCGAATTCTCGAAGAATTTCTTCTTGTCGCTTAGTGAGGTTTTTGGGAGTTTTTATAAAAATTTGTGCAACGAGGTCTCCCCTTCCAGTTCCTCTTAACTTAGGGAATCCTTCGCCTTTAATTCGCAAGATTTCACCGTTTTCAATTCCCTTTGGAATCGTGAGTTTTCTTTTGCCATTTAATGTAGGGATTTCGATATCTGTTCCTAAAGCTGCTTGAGTAAAACTGATTGGGATTTGACAGATGATGTCGTCGCCGTCTCGAACAAAGAAATCATGAGGTTCAACATAAAGGAAAACAAAAAGATCACCTGGAGGACCTCCCCGTTCACCTTCTTCACCTTCTCCACGAATTCTTAATTTTGAACCTGTATCCACCCCCGGGGGAATTTTAAGTTTAATTTTTTTTGTCTTTTTAACCCAACCTGAACCATGGCATTCATTGCATGGATGAGGGATATATTTCCCCTCCCCATGACAGTGACCACAGGTGGTACTAATGGTAAAAAAGCCCTGGGAACGAATCGTCTGCCCCCTACCTTTACAGCTTGGGCATGTGGCTGGAGAGGTACCGGGCTTTGCCCCTGAACCCTTACAGACTTCGCAAATCCCTTTCTTTGGGATTTCAATTTCATCCTCTTTTCCGAAGGCAGCATCGTAAAAGGAAATTTTTAGGTCATATCTTAAGTCAGCGCCCTGACGGGGCCTCGTTCGTCGCCGAGTCGAGGTGCCAAAACCGAAAAAATCTTCAAAGATATCACTGAAACTGGAAAAGATATCTTCAAATCCCCTAAATCCGGTGAAGCCTGTCCCTTTCAGTCCTTCTATTCCATATCGGTCATAGATTTCTCTTTTTTGGGGATCTCTCAGAACCTCATAAGCTTCGGAGGCAATTTTAAATTTTTCCTCTGCTTCTTTATCGCCTGGATTTCGATCGGGGTGGTATTGCATGGCAATTTTTCTGTAAGCTTTTTTAATCTCTTCCTCATTGGCATTTCTCGAAACCCCGAGTATTTGATAATAATCTCTGTCTTCCATAAGGCTTAAATGATTCGATTTTTGACTGTGGCTTAAACCGATTTAATTATTTCTCGTAATCTTCTAAAATCTTTCCTGTTCTTCCACGCTCTACTATTTCGTCTAACTTCGGACCTAAATCCACGCCCATCTCCTTCATTCTTTTCTTGGCCCACAAACCAATATTTCGGGAATCTTTGTAAAAATCGTTTCCCCTCGGTTTCGACGTATCGAAATCCGCCAATCGGGAAGCTTCAGTCTGGTGAACGGAAAAAGACGAAATCAGTTTTTGTAGGCGGTGACTTCCACAAAACTTGCATTTAACCTTCTTTTCCTCTTGAAGGTTCAACAATAAATGACTGAATTCCTTTTGACAATGGATACATCGATATTCATAGATAGGCATGATTACTTTCCTCTATTCACCTTTTTTTTCCCACCTTTCACGAAGGCAGAAGAGCTTTCTTTATCGGAGAGTGACTCATGCTCATCAGATTCAAATTCTTCAGCATCTGGATCGAAGATTTTATCACTCACATCCGGAAGTTTTGCAATATAGGCTTCATAATCCTTTAAAGTGATGACTCCGTTCTTAATGTTTCTTTCGATATTCCTCTTGTCAAATTTTTTACTCTCATCTATATGCATAAGAAACTCCTTGAATCATGCTATCATTTATAGATTCGCCATATAAAATAGCATAATTCATCAACTCCTTCAAGATGTTTCATAAGCTTATGTTATTTCTATAGATTTTAATTTATTATCTGTCTTTATTCATCCTCCAAAAAGAAATTTGTACAAAATTGTTGACAAATGACAAAAATGTTTATAATAATAATTTTTAAAAATTTTAATGAGTTAGAAAAAAGGTAAAAAATGGAAAAAAGACGGGTCGTCATTACTGGTGTGGGAGTCGTTGCTCCAAACGGAATCGGAATCGAGAACTTCTGGGATTCTTTAGTTCATGGTCGCTCCGCTGTAAGGCGGATCACCCGCTTTGATGCCTCCTCCTATCCCTGCCAAGTGGCTGCTGAAGTTTCGGATTTCGATCCCACAGATTATATGGACCCCAAAACTGCCAAGAGACTTGATAGATTCGCCCAATTTGCATTAGCCGCTTCTAAAATGGCCATCGAAGATTCAAATTTAGATCTAAATATTGTTGACCCGCTTAGGATTGGAGTTGCCATTGCTACTGGAATAGGCGGTGGAGAATGCAAAGAAAATCAACACATCATCTTTATGGAAAAAGGGTTAAGGAGGATAAGCCCTTTTGCTGCTGTAATGATATGTACCCATTCAGCTGCTGGGACTATTAGCTGTGAATTTGGGCTTAAAGGTCCAAATTTTACAATATCTTCGGGTTGTACCTCAGGGCTCGATGCAATATATTCAGCTCACAATGCTATCAAACTTGGGGATGCCGATATAATGCTCGCCGGAGCTGGGGAAGCTCCAATTACACCTTATATTACTGCAATTTTTTGTGCAGCTGGACTTTTATCAAAAGATAATGGAGGACCGCCAGAGACGACAATTAAGCCTTTTGATTATAGAGGAAAAGGCACCGCATTAGGCGAGGGGGGGGCAATCTTAATATTAGAAGAACTTCAAGGGGCTCTCAAAAGAAAAGCAAAAATATATGGCGAGATTTTAGGTTATGCTTCATGTAACGAAGCATATAATATATTTAGAATTGATCCCAGCGGAGAAGCAACTGCAATGGTGATCAAAAAAGCGATAGAGAAAGCACACATTAGAATCAAAGACATCGACTACATCAATGCCCATGGTAATGGCGCTCCTGAATATGATCTAAACGAAACCATTGCTATTAAAAAAGTATTTGGTGAATCAGCGAATGCTATCCCTGTTACTTCTATCAAGCCAGTCACTGGGCAATCGTTTTCTGTTACAGGAATTCTCCAAATGATAACTTGCTTATCTGTGATTAGACATGGCATCATTCCGCCCACCATAAATCATAAAATTCCTTCACCTGGGTGCGATCTCAACTATGTGCCCAACCATTATATGGAGAAACAAGTTGATATTGCTTTAATGAATGCCTTAGGATATGGCGGCGGACATACTGCTTTGGTTGCGGCCAGATTTAGATTTTAAGTTTGGAGAAAATCAGTTGACTATTCCCCACATTTCACTTTTATTAGCTTTTGTAGTTAATTTAGGACTTGGTTTTTTAGTATTGATTAAAGCAACTTCATATAAACGGGTAAATTTAATTTTTTCTATTCTTGCCTGGTCTGCTGCTGGGTGGGCTTTTAGTTTTTTCATGGTCTATCTTTCAGGTGATCACCCAAATAAACTTTTCTGGGGGAGAATGGGATTTGCATCCGCGAGTATAATACCCTCTGCTTTCCTTTCATTTTCAATTATCTTTCCCAATGAACAAAGAAGAATCAATTCATTTAAGTTAATCCTTTTAGGAATCCCTGCTTTAATATTATTGGTATTGTCTTTTACCAATAAAATTGTTTTTTCCCTTGGCACAATGCCCAAGATGTTTACTTATGGACCATTTTATCCATTATTTTCTATTTATTTGAATTCCTATCTAATATTTGGCTTCGTATTTTTGTTAAAAACATATAAAAAAGTCATGGGACTTGAAAAACTCCAAATTAAATACTGTTTATTGGGAATGTTGTTTACTTCAATCCTTGGAGTACTGAATAACCTATTCCTTCCGATGATTGGCTATTCAATGCTTAATTGGTTGGGTCCCTCATTTACGATGATTATGGTGGGATTTACAACTTATTCTATTGTCAAACATCGGTTGATGGATATTAACGTTGTCTTAAAAAAGGGGACGACTTATGTCCTTTTATTGTTGCTCCTCTTTATTCCCTCCTTAATTTTAATCATCCTCGGTCAAAAGATCTTTTTTGGCAAGTTAAATTATTTATTCACTGGGATGATGTTTTTGGTTCTTTTTTTAGTTGCTATCTTATTCTACAGGATCAAACCAGGGACCGAAAGGGCAGTGGAACAACTTCTTTTTAAAGATCGTTACAATTATCGGGAGACCCTTGGGAAATTCAGTAGAGCGATGGTCAACATCCTTGACCTTCCCTCCCTTTCTAAAAGAATCATTGAGATGATGACCCAAACCTTGGGAGTGGAAAAGGCATCCCTATACCTATTGAATGATGAAAAAGGAGGATACGAACTCTTCGAATCAAAAAATCTCGGACCCATGGGTTCCCTATTACTTCTTTCGAAAGGAGCCCCTCTTCCAGCATATTTGCAGAAGATGAAAGAGATCCTTATCAAAGACGAGTTAGCCAAAGGCAACCTAATAGATGAGTTAAAAAAGATCACAGAACAGATGGAAACGATCGACGCAGAGGTCAGTATTCCATTGATTTCAAAAGGACATCTCATTGGAATCATCAACCTCAGTTACAAATTCAATAGAGATATCTATTATCAGGAAGATATTGATCTGCTCACCACTCTTGCCAATCAGGCGGCGATTGCCATTGAGAATGCAAGGCTTTACGAAGATCTCAAGAGATCAAAATCTTATATCCGGAGGGCAGATCGTCTTGCCTCTCTCGGAACCCTCACAGCAGGCCTTGCTCATGAAATCCGCAATCCCCTGGTAGCGATCAAAACCCTGACCCAGCTCTTACCGGAGCGATTAGAGGATGAGGAATTCCGCAACCACTTTTTGACGATTGCCTCTGGAGAAGTAGAGAGGATTTCTCATCTGGTCAATGAACTGCTCGATTTTGCAAGACCCTCGAATCCAAAGTTGGAACTAGAGGACATCAATCAGATTGTGGATGGGATGATTCTTCTCGTTTCCACCGAAAGCAAGAAAAAACATATCCAGATCGAAAAACAATATCTGCCCAATCTTCCTCCCGTCAAGGTGGATCGAGAGCAGATCAAACAAGTTTTTTTAAATATTCTGTTGAATGCTATTGAAGCAACCCCTGAAAAGGGGACCATTACCGTCAAGACCCGGTCCTTTATGAAGCCAGGTGGCCAGCTCTTTCTCCAGGTTGAATTTAGAGACACTGGATGTGGAATTCCAGAGGAACATCTGGAGGAGATCTTCAACCCCTTCTTTACGACCAAGACCACGGGAAGTGGCCTGGGATTGTCGATCTCCAATCAGATTGTCCAGGACCATAAAGGATATATCAGTGTGGAAAGTCAGGTGAGCAAGGGAACTTCCTTCTTCGTTAATTTACCCATTGAACAGGAACACCCGAAAAGAAGACGAAGCGATTTTGAAAATCAACAAACGAGTTATTTCGACCCGTGATGAACTACCAGGATTTCATTCATTCTCCTATCCTGTCGCCCGGCATAACTAAACTGATTCAGCGGTGTGCCCACACGAATGTCCCTGTCTTCATTCAAGGGGAACCAGGAACGGGTAAAGAGCTGGTCGCCAAGGCGGTCCATCAAGCCGGTGATTGGAAATCATCTCTTTTCCACCGAGTGGACTGCCGACTGCTCCCAGAAGATGGTTTATTCCCCCATGTTTCTAAAATCCTTGACCGGACCTTGTTCAGGGGGGAGCCGGTAACATTGTATCTGGATGAAGTTGGGCAGCTAAGCCCGACGGATCAACAAAAACTTTTAGAACTGGTAGAGGACCACCAAGTTCAGAACGGACTTGAGAAAAAGTCTATCCAGAAGATTAAGCTGATCTCTTCCACATCAGAAAACATAGCGGATAGGGTCACCCAAGGTGGATTTTCGAGAAATCTCTATCTCCGTTTGAAAACCCTATTTATCTATATCCCACCTTTACGGAATCGTTCTCATGAAATTCCTGCCATCGCCCAATTTCTCCTCGATGAGAAAACAAAAGAACTCGGACTTCCCCAAAAGAAAATTTCGGAAGAGGTTTTCCATTTATTGGAGGATTACTGGTGGCCAGGCAATCTCAAAGAATTGGAACAGGTGATCATCCGGAGTGCAATTTTATCGGAGGGTGATCAGATTATGGAGAAAGATCTCATCATCGAAAACGGAATGGATAAAAATTCTTTTGCCGAATTTATTAAAAACGCAGAGATGCGATCGAAATATCCTTCTCCGCCAGCAGCTCCTCATCTTCATTCATCGAATGGGTCCCCTCTTCCAGATGCCTCCGTCTTTTTCATAGAGCTTGTCCACCGTATTAAGAATCCCCTGGTTTCGATTAAAACGTTTACTCAATTGTTAAGAGATAAGTTTAATGATGCCGAATTTAGAAATTATTTCTACCGCGTCGTTACCGAAGACATAGAAAAGATTGATCAAGTGCTTAACGGCCTTCTCAACTATGTTAAGATCAATCACCCGATTGAAAAGCGTGATACAATTCATTCCATCCTGGAAGAAATTTTGAAACGCTTCGGTCCCGAGATTGAAACAAGGAAGATCAAGGTCTTTAAAAGGTTTGAAAAAGACCTTCCCGAAACAATTCTTCATGAAGAACAGTTGCGATATATCCTCACCTCCTTAATCCAATATACACTGCCTTCCATTCCTTTAAACGGCAGTATGGGGATTATTACTAAATTGGTCAGTCACAATGGATTTCATCCAGTAGGGATTGAACCCAAAAAGAGAAAATATATAGAAATTTTAATCGTATTCACTGGCTACAAAAGACCTTTGGAATCTTTTGAACCTGTTTTGGGAATCACTTCTGTTCCCCAACAGGAAATGGCTGACCTTGAAATCAGGCTTCTCAAAGAGATGATCGAAAGGAATCGGGGAATGATGACCTTTGAAGTGAACGAAAAGAAAATGAGAACGATCATTTCGTTGAAGTTACCACCAGAGAGGAGAAGGGTGATCACCTATCCATCCACTCATGGATAAAATTATCATGACGGAATGCCTTGTTGGATATTCTTATAGGGTAAGGGAGCAACGATGGGGGACAGAGAATTCTTGAAAAGTGTTTTAGTGGTTGATGACGAAGTAGGTGCTCGAGAATCATTGAAGATGATTTTAAAAGGAGATTATCAGGTCTTTCTGGCAAAGAATGCGGAAGAAGCTTTTCGTCAGATGGAAGCACATACCCCCGATGTGATCCTACTGGATCTCATCCTTCCAGATATGGATGGCTTGAGGGTCCTCGAAAAGGTGAAGCAAAATCTTCCCGACCAAATTGTCATCATGATCACTGCCACCAAGACCGTAAAGACGGCGGTAGAGGCCATGAAACTCGGAGCTTACGATTATATTACGAAACCCTTTGATGTGGATGAACTCCGACTGATCGTCCATCGGGCCCTCTCCAATCGGGCACTGAAAGAGGAGAACCAGCGACTCTGGATGGAAGTGGATCGAAGCTTCGGTTTTGATAATATTATCGGGAAGAGTAAAGAAATGAAGGAAATCTTTAAGATGGTCAAACAGGTAGCAGACACCCGATCCACCGTCTTGATCATGGGAGAAAGTGGAACCGGTAAAGAACTGATTTCCCGCGCCATTCACTATCATAGTCCTCGGAAAAATCACCCTTTCGTGACGATTAACTGTGCCGCCATCCCTGAGACCTTAATCGAAAGCGAGCTCTTTGGACACGAAAAGGGAGCCTTTACCAATGCGATCGAAAAAAAATTGGGTCGATTTGAAGTGGCCCATCAGGGAACGCTTTTTCTTGACGAGATTGGGGAATTAAGTTTAATGACTCAAGCTAAAATCCTTCGATTTCTTGAAGAAAAAGAGTTTAATCGTGTGGGCGGTTCGAAGACCATCAAGGTCGATGTCCGACTGATTACGGCAACGAATAAGGATTTGCCTCAGCTTGTTAAGAAAGGCCAATTTCGTGAGGATCTTTACTATCGGATCAATGTCGTACCGATTATTCTTCCTCCCCTGCGAGAACGAAGGGAAGATATTCCGTTGCTCATCAACCATTTTATTCGAAAGTTTAACGAGGAGAATAAAAAAGAGGTGAAAGGGGTGAGCAAGGAGGCCATGGAATTATTGGTGAACTATGAATGGCCAGGCAATGTCCGTGAGTTAGAAAATTTAATCGAAAGAATCATTGCCCTTACCCCCAACGAGATCATCGAAGTTAAAGAATTACCCCTTCCTGTGGTCAATCAATCCAAGACCAATGGTTTAAAGGAGTCCGTTTTGAGTGGTCAGATATCCTTTTCCAAAGCCGAGGAAGAATTTGAAAAGGAGATCATTTTGGACGCTTTGAGACGAGCCAATTTTGTTCAGTCTCATGCCGCAGAAATTCTTGGGATTAGCAGGCGAATTTTAAAATATAAGATGGATAAATTGGGCATTCAGCAACCGGAACGTATCAAGTCATACTCATAAGCGGATTGACTCATCTTCATATCCCCCTTTTAACTTCACAAAATGTCATTTTTTGTCCATTTTTGAACATCCATTCCCGTCCTAAAGTAAAACCTTTCCCAGGACACCCGTCAGAGACAGAATTAATTTGAAAATACAAGGAGTTACCAATGTCAAAAATAGCCATCATCTGAATTTAGTGTGGCAATATTTTTGCTTAAATAATGATTTCATTGTTCCGATATTATGGATTGTGAGGTAAAAAGAATGGAATTGAAAAATAAATTTGCCAGTATTCTAATCGTTGATGATGAAATCGGGCCGAGGGAATCTTTGAGAATGATTCTAAAACCCCACTACAACATTTATACGGCAGAAAATGGAGATAAAGCGATTGAGTTATTGCGACAGTTTGAAATTGATGTGGTCACCCTGGATCTCAAAATGCCTGGGAAATCGGGCATAGACACTTTAAAAGAGATCCGGTCCTTTGACCCTGATGTCATGGTTATCATCATCACAGGTTATGGAACTCTTAAGACGGCGATTGATGCCATCCGATACGGGGTATTTGACTATATTCCAAAACCTTTTAATGTACCCGAGATCATGTGCATCATTGATAAATCCATCCAACGGAGAAAGTTAAATCTTAAAGTCAAAGAGCTTCTCAGCCAACCTCCTGATCCAGCCAATTTACAGGAAAACCTAACACTCCTAAGCCATCCCATTCAATTCGAGATGAAGAACTCTTTAAGCTCAGGAAATGAAAGGGGAATGGCATCGGAGAATCAGAATTGTTTAGAGTTTTCAAAAGTTCTTGCGTTTACCCTTGAGGAGAAAGATCCCTACACATCTGGCCACTCTGAACGGGTTTGTTATTATGCCGACTGCATGTCGAAAAAGCTCGGGCTAAACTCAACGGATCGCAATGAGATTAGGATCGCTTCCTATCTCCACGATATCGGGAAAATAGGTATCAGTAACCGCTTTATCAATAAAAAGGGCTCTCTCTCCTCCACCGAATGGGCCATCATCAAACAGCACACCAAAAAATCGATTGAACTCCTGATTCCACTCAACCTTTCTCCTAATATCCTCGCCTATATCCATCACCATCATGAACGATACGATGGGTCAGGGTATCCAGACGGATTGTCTGAAGATCGTATTCCCCTCGGAGCCAGAATCATCGCGATTGCGGATGCCTATGATAGTATGACCTCTGACCGTCCCTACCGAAAACCGCTTTCCAACGTGGAAGCCAAGAATGAACTTCTGACCTATTCCGGAAAACAATTTGATCCACAGTTGGTCTCCATTTTTCTCGATATTTTGAAAGAGATGGAAGAGATTTTCACAGTCAAGGAGCCTGTGAGGCAACCTTCCCTCTCTTATCGATGATTTTGCCCAAGGAGCTCACTAATGAACCAATTCATCCGATGTTTGACTTGTAATGAAATCTTTTTGCGAACCCCCTATGATCAATGGCCAGAAATTGAATATCCTGTGGCTGTGTCCATGGACGCCCCTCATTTTATTGAAAAGGATGATTATCAGGATTTTTTAAAGCACCATCAAAATCATCCTCTGGAACATCTGGAGGTGTTGCAGGATTCTTTTGTCAGCGAACAACCTTATATAGAACCGATGAAGGTATCCTATTTTAAAGCCACCAATGGAAAAGAGATCTTTGTCATTAAGAAATTCCGGAAAAAGATCGATGACCCTCTTACGTATGAGTGCATTCCCGGGGACTTTTCGTTAAAACTTTTACGATTAGAAATTCAACCTGAAGCGATCATCAAGCAACTTGCAAGAGAGATCAATGCCTCCCTTTTATCACAAAAACAGATCGAGGCTTTTTTAAAATTATTTCAAAAGGTATTGAAAACAGTCGATATCAACAACCTTGAAAGAATTCAAGAAGATTCACCTCATCCCCTCGAGGTCTATTACAAATTAGATGAATTGAGTATTGCCTACCTTTTGAGAAATTGTCGAAATATTTTCACAGGAAAGGCTTACCGTGAAGTAGAGGAGTTTATCCATCGTCACAAAGAGGATGGGGTGTTATTGCTTAAAGGGATCTACCAGATTCAAATTCACGAGTCCGCCAAGCAGAAAAAAGTGGCCCTGCCAATCCAAAAGGCTATGCAAGAAAAAAGGTATATCGAGAAGAAGTGAGCCTTCCCTGCTACTCCGATTGTTCCTCTTGCCTCTCCATAAATTGACAAGATCGTATAAGTCTGTTATTTTTTAAACATTCATTAAATATTCTCTGGGAGACACTAATGCCCTTTCCGTTTTCAAGTCATAACCTTTTTAATTTCTCTATGGGGGTTTATTTTCTCAGTTTCCTGGCTTATTTACTCTGGGCCACCTCACAAAAAAAGAGTATCAGTGTTCTATCTACCTCTCTTCTTGTTTTTGGTCTATTCATCCACTCAACGGGATTAGTTATACGCTGGTTGGAAACTCATGAGACAGGCTATGGCTATGTCCCTCTTTCGAATATGTACGAATCTCTGGTCTTTTTTTCTTGGACCATTGTCCTGATTTATCTCATTCTTGAGTTCAAATATCAACAGAAAATCATTGGGGTTTTTGTGACCCCTCTGGCTTTTTTGGCTATTGCTCTCATCTCAATCGTCCCAAGTATCCATCCTAAGATCACTCCATTGATGCCTGCCCTCCAAAGCAACTGGCTAACCATACATGTGACCACCTGTTTTTTCGGGTATGCTGCTTTTGCAGTCTCCTTTGGCATCAGTATCCTTTTTCTCATCCAGGATCGCAGAGGAGGAAAGGATGCAGAAAGGGTCAAGTGGCTGCCCTCTCTCTCTATTCTGGATGAAATCAATTACAAATCAATTGTGATTGGATTTCCCATGTTAAGTCTTGGAATCATCACAGGGGCGGCATGGGCCAATTATGCCTGGGGAAGTTATTGGAGCTGGGACCCAAAGGAGACCTGGTCTCTCATCACCTGGTTTATCTATGCTGCCTTTTTACATGCCAGGTTTACAAGAGACTGGAGAGGGAGAAAAGCGGCTATTCTATCGATTATTGGATTTGGAGCAGTGATCTTTACTTACTTCGGCGTCAATTACCTTATCTCAGGGCTGCATAGTTATGCTTAATGATTTTCATACCCCTTGACATCCCCCCAATCGGTTCACCTTTTATAATTTATAAAGTTCTTCATCATACATGTGAACCCAGTTCTTTTTAAGAACTTGGATCGCCTCTTCCATCTTATCAACCCCTACGATGAGAACTGTATTTTCACCCCTTCCCAAGCAGGTGTAGAGGTAGTTTACATTGATGGAGACTTCTTTAAGAGGCTTCAAAACAGCATTCAGCCCCCCTGGATGATTGGGGGCTTCAACGGCGAGAACCTCTGTAATTTTAATAGGATAACCATGTGTTTTTAAAACATTAGCAGCCTTTTCAGGGTCACTTGCAACAAAACGGATGGCGCTGATATCGGCTGTATCAGCCACACTGATGGCAATGATATTGATCCCATTCTCCCCTAAATAATCACTCATCTCTGAAAGTTTCCCGGGAACGTTCTCTAAACTCACCGAAATCTGTTTGACAGGCATAGGCGTCTCCTTCACTCAAGATATTCATATCCCAATATGAGAGCAGACTTGTTCAGTTTAAACACGTTGGGATTCTTTCCTCCAAAGGTATCCTTCAGTACCCGGATCATCGTGTCCACAGTCACTAATGCAGACTTCTTGATAAAGGCTCCCAACATCACAACATTCGCCCCTTTATGATCAGGAAGTTGACGAACCAGATCATTCAAGGGAATTTCATAGATGGTCAGGTCTCCCCGGATGGGTCTGTCTTCAATCAAACTTGAGTTGAGGAAGATGGAACCCCCGGATTGGACTTGATTCTGGTATCGGATGAGAGAAGGGTTGTTCATTAATACAGCATATTCTGGCTCAGAAGCGACTGGAGAGGCAATCTCTTCTGTAGAAATAACGACCGTACAGTTGGCCGTGCCTCCTCTTACTTCTGCACCATAAGAGGGCAAGCAGGTCACATTCTTTCCTTCAACCATTCCTGCGGTGGCAAGGAGCTGTCCCATCATGATGACCCCTTGCCCGCCAAAACCTGAAAAAACTGTCTTAATGAGCATCTTTTTTATCTCCGCTGATATCTTTTAATACTCCAAGCGGGAAATGGACGGACATAACCTCGTCGATCCATTTACATGCCTCTACAGGGCTCATCTTCCAATTAGTCGGGCAGGGAGAAAGGATTTCAATTAAGGTGAACCCAAGTCCTTGTAACTGCAAGCGAAAAGCTTTTGCAATCGCCTTCTTTGTCTTCAGTATATTTGCCGGACTATTTACCGCTGTTCTCTCGATATAAGAACTCCCCGGGGCAATGGCAATCATCTCACTTAAGTTAATCGGGAAGCCATCCCTGTTTTCTCTCCTTCCTTTTGGGGAGGTGGTGGTGTTTTGCCCCAGGATGGTGGTCGGAGCCATCTGTCCGCCGGTCATTCCATAGACTCCGTTATTTACAAAAATGGTGGTAATATTTTCACCCCTTGCAGCAGCATGGATCGATTCTGCCGTCCCGATGGCAGCAATATCCCCATCGCCTTGATAAGTAAAAACAACCCTGTCTGGGAGGGCTCTCTTGAGACCGGTAGCCAGGGCCGCTGCCCTTCCATGAGATGCCTCGCCCATATCAACATCGAAATAGTGATAGGCGAGAACGGCACATCCTGCCGGAGGAACACCAATAATCTTTTCCTGAAGATTCATCTCATCAATGACCTCACCAATAATCCGATGGATGAGACTATGGCCACACCCCGGACAATAGTGAAAGGGTGTTGCTTTTAAAGATTTTGGTCTGCTAAATATTTTTTTCATTGATTTTTCCCAAACCCGATCAATTCTTTAAATGAATGGAGGACTATCCCAATCGTTTTTGATAGTAATAGCTTGAGATGACTCTCGCAATCTCAAGAGGAGTGAGGATGACACCTCCCGGCCTACCGTAAAAATGGACTTCGCCATTCCCCTCGAGTGATAGTTTGACGTCTTCCACCATCTGTCCCATATTCATCTCAAAGACAAAGAAATGTTTCACTTTTTTGGAGAGATCTTTGATCGCTTTCGAAGGGAATGGCCAAAGTGTGATGGGGCGTAGCAACCCTACTTTTACCCCCTCTTCCCGTAAACGTTTGATCGCCCCTTTTGCTATTCTGGCAGCAATTCCAAAAGCGATGACCATCATTTTGGCATCTTCAGCATATGTGGTTTCCCAACGCACCTCTTCTTTTGTGATCTTTTCATATTTCCTCATCAATTTCCAATTATGTTCTTCTTCTTTCATTGGGTCTAAGATGAGGGATCGGATAAAACGGCTTGGCCTTCCTTTAGCGCCTGTAAGCGCCCAGTCCTTAGGGGGAAGCTTTTTAAGAGAGATCTCAGGAGGTAATTCTACGGGTTCCATCATTTGACCGAGCATTCCATCTCCAAGAATGATTACCGGGATACGATACTTGTCCGCCAGGTTAAAGCCTTCATAGGTCAAATCTGCCAATTCTTGACACGAATTGGGTCCGAAGACCAGAGTCCTGTAATCGCCATGACCTCCTCCACGAGTGGCCTGGAAGTAGTCCGACTGGGCAGGGGCAATATTGCCAAGGCCAGGTCCTCCTCGCGTCATATTAACAATGACAGCGGGTAACTCAAGAGCAGAGAGAAAAGAGATACCTTCCTGCTTAAGGCTGATGCCAGGCCCCGAGGAGGAAGTCATAACTCTCCCCCCAGCCATGCTCGCACCAATCACCATGTGGATTGAGGCGATTTCACTTTCTGCCTGAATAAAGACACCTCCCTCTATCTCAGAAAGTCTTGCTGACATATATTCAGGAATTTCATTCTGCGGGGTGATAGGATATCCGAAATAGTAACGGCAACCTGCTCGGATCGCCGCTTCTGCTGCAACATGATTTCCACGCATTAAGACTTTAGACACGGTGCACCTCAATTGCAATTTCAGGGCAGGTGATGGCACAGAGTGCACATCCTGTGCATTTCCTGACCTCTTTTTTCTGATGGGCTTCTGTGAAGACCACCGAAAAATAACCTTTTTGGTTCATTCGGTTGGAAGGTTCGATCAGATGGTGAGGGCATACGGAAACACACAATCTACAATCTTTACATAATTCGTGATCGATTTCAATCATTCCAGATGGCATCAGAATCCTCGGCTTATAAAATTGAATTCGCAGTGTCTATCACAGGATAGAGGTCCAATAATCCAAAGCGAATCAGAAGAAAATTCTTGACCTACCAACAAATTTATTATAAATTTAACAAATTATAAAATCAAATGGCTCAGGGACTAAAAAGTGATCCCCTCGCTCACATTGCTCGATGATACATCTAAAAAGCTAATTATGATTGGAGGAAAAGGGGGTGTTGGGAAATCGACCTGCGCTTCATCGATCGCCCTCCATTTTTCCCTTCAAGGGAAAAAGACCCTTATCATATCCAGTGATCCGACTCCTTCTCTTTCCGATATCTTTGAAACGGAGATTGGAGATCAAGAAACTCCTATCAAGGGTGTTGGGAATCTCTTCGGCATTGAGATCAGCTCGGAGGTCGTTCTAAAAAAATGGAAAGAACGGTTTGGACCTGAAATCTACGAAGTGGTTTCTTCTTTTGCCTCAGTGGACTATGACTTTGTAGAATATATCGGTGGCGCACCGGGCATCGAGGAAGAGTATATGCTCAACTATATTCTTGAGCTGGTTGAAAGTGGACAATACGATTTGGTTGTTTGGGATACCGCACCGGCTGGTCATACTTTGAGATTGCTCCATCTTCCCCAGATCTTTTTAAGACATCTTGAGGCTGCAACAAAATTCTATATGAATTTATATAGTTACTTCGAAAAGTTAAAGGAAAGTGTTAAATTAAAGAAGGGAAAACGAACGCTTCTTGAAATTATCAGCGGATGGGAAAATCTGGCAGAGAAAGTGGTAAGTTTTATCCGTGACACTCAAAAGACAGACTTTATCATTGTCACTATTCCAGAGGCTCTCGGAGTGAGGCAAACAGAGAGAATCATAAAGGACTTTGACGAATATCAACTGAAGGTTAATCATTTGGTCATCAATTATGTCATCCAGGAAGCCGATTGTGAATTCCATCGAGTGAGAAAGGAGATGCAACAACATTATATCAGCATTCTCAGGAATCAGTATGCTTCGAGAATCCGATTGATTGAACTTCCCCTTCTTCCTCATGAAATCAAAGGGGTGGAAAGAATCCGTACAATATCACAGATTTTATTTAAACGCTAAATTCTCTATCAGGAGGTGGTGAGACTGTGATCTCCGTTCTATCAAATCGAGCCAAAGGCTTGAAACCCTCCCCTACCCTTGCCATCAATGCAAAGGCAAAGGCCATGCAAGCACAGGGTATCCATGTGATCAGCTTTGGTGCTGGTGAACCTGATTTCGATACTCCCAAGAATATTAAAACGGCTGCCATCAAGGCGATCGAAGAGGGGTTTACGAAATATACACCGGTGGGCGGCACGGATGATTTGAAGGATGCAATCATCAAGAAATTCCAGAGGGACAATGGGCTCACTTACAAACGATCCGAAATCATCGCTTCGTGCGGAGGAAAACACTCTTTCTATAATCTTGCCCAGGCCCTCTTTGAAAAAGGGGATGAAGTGATCGTCCCTGCACCCTACTGGGTTTCTTATCCTCCTATGATTGCTTTGGCTGAAGCAACGCCCATTATCATTGAAACCAGAGAAGAGAATGGATTTAAGGTAACCATCGAGGATCTAAAAAATACCATCACATCAAGGACAAAGGCGTTGATTCTGAACAGTCCTTCCAACCCTACGGGGGGGGCTTATACAAAAAAAGACTTGGAGGCAATTGCAGATCTTGCCCTTTCGCACAACTTTTTTATCATCTCTGATGAGATCTATGAAAAAATTGTCTATGACCATTTTGAATTTGTCAGTATCGCTTCCTTGAATGAAGAGATTAAGAAGAAGACCATTATCGTCCATGGGGTTGCCAAAACCTATGCCATGACGGGCTGGAGGATTGGGTATGCTGCTGGCCCAGAAGAGATCATCGCCGCTATGACTAACATCCAGAGTCAAAGCACCTCCAATCCGACATCCATCTCCCAAAAAGCATCCATCGAAGCTCTAACTGGCCCTCAAGATGAAGTTCAAAAGATGGTGGGTGCCTTTGAAGCACGGAGGAACTATATCGTCGATCGTCTTCATCAGATCCCTGGTGTCACCTGTTATAGACCTGTCGGGGCATTCTATGTTTTTCCAAACTTCTCTGCCTATTATGGGAAGACTTACCAAGGCAGGAAGATTTCCAATTCGACCGAACTGGCTGACTACCTTCTTGATGTGGCAAAGGTCGCCGTCGTGCCCGGGGTTGAATTTGGCGCGGACCCATTTGAAAGGCTATCCTATGCAACTTCCATGGAAGATATCATGGAAGGGGTGAACCGGATCGAAGAAGCCCTGAAGAGATTGGATTAGGGTTTTTCCCCAAAAAATCAGATGATTGACTCTTTTTGGTTTTTATGATATAAAATTATTCAATTAAAATCATGAAGATGGAGTTAATATGTAAAGCAATGTTTTAACTTTCCTTAGCAACTGCTCAATTGAATATAGAGGTTTCTGAGATGAAGATTTATAAAGTTTATTATAAAGACTTTGAACTTAAACGAGGAGAGTTAGTAGGGTTACTGGTTGAGCGAAGAAAAGATCTCAGAGGGTTGACTCCGATCGAATCAGGAATGAAATGGGCAAAGTTAACTTTCAATCATTTAATAAAGGAAGGAAAAGCGATCTTTGTGGTTCCAACTGAATTAAATTTTACGATCGATGACAGATGGTTCATCAATAAAGGTGTGTTAACAAAGGAAGACCTGTTTGGCCTCAAGCAAATTGCAGAACAGGTGGTGAAAGGATAGAAATTTTAACGACCCTCCATCAATGTGTTATTCTCTTCTTGTAAACTTCATTTTAATACATAAAATACCCTAACCTTCCAATCTTCCTCCCTTCCATTTTTTTTCATTCATATCGAGAATGCGAGGATGTCCTTCTAAAAATATAGGACCTATTTTATCAATTACATCATCGACTACAGCACTGATAGGGGTTAAA
>FWPV01005694.1_pt1 | contig 24631 bp, 19 predicted proteins | sample 2228371 | NCBI WGS metagenome assembly FWPV01 (sample SAMEA103939776, study PRJEB20133) | metagenome | reverse complement strand
AGGATGTCTCGCTTGCGCGCCCCGACCGCCTTGCGCAGCCCGATCTCACGCGTCCGCTCCGTCACCGACACCAACATGATGTTCATGATGCCGATTCCCCCCACCAGCAGCGAAATCCCGGCGATGCCCCCGAGGAAGATCGTCAGCACGTTGGTGATCGTCCGGGCGGTGTCGAGGAAGTCCTGCTGGGTGAAGATGGTGAAATCGTCGGCCCCGATCGGGGTGCGGTGCCGCGCCCGCAGGATGTCGGCGATCTCGCCCTGGGCCCGGACGACGGCTTCGGCATCGAGGGCCTGGACGATGATCATGTCGACCTGATCGCGGCCGCGGCGGATCAGGCGGAGCTGGGCCGTGGTCAGCGGGACGTACACCTGCTCGTCCGGGTTGTTGAAACTCGAGCCGCCCTTGGGCTGTGCCACGCCGATGACGCGAAACGGCTGCCCCTCGATGCGGATGGTCTCCCCGACCACTCCGTCGCGCCGCCCGAAGAGATCCTCGGCCAGGGTTGGGCCCAGCACGGCCACGGCCGAGCGCCCGAGCATGTGCTCCTCGAGGATGAAGTCGCCTTCGGCCATCGAGACGTTGCGCACGCTGGCATGCTCCGGCACCACCCCGATGGCCTGGGTGAACACGGTCTCGCCCCCGTAGCTCACTTCCACCGTGCGGCTGATGAGAGGCGCCACGCCCACCACCGACGGGGCCTGGAACGGATCGCGCATCGCCTCGGCATCGGCCAGCGTCAGCGGCTTGGGGTTGCGGATTTCCTCCGACCCGCCGCTGAGGACGAAGAGCAGGTTGGTGCCGATGCCGCTGATCGAACCGGTGATGGTGTCCTGGGCGCCGCGGCCGATGGCCAGCATGGCGATCACCGCCCCCACCCCGATGACGATGCCCAGCACCGTCAGCCCGGAGCGCAGCTTGTTGGCGGCGAGGCTGTCGAGAGCCTCCAGCAGACTCTGCCACAGGATCACGGCGACCTCACCTGACTTTCCGCGGCGGCCGGCGCCGCAGTCCGGCTGTCGTCCTCCAACAGCCCATCTCGCAGCCGCAGCACGCGCTGCGTCTGCGCGGCGATGTCCGGATCATGGGTGACGAAGACGAGCGTGGTGCCGCGCTCCCGGTTCAGGCCGAGCAGGATGCGCATGATCTCCGCGCCCGATTTCGAGTCCAGGTTGCCCGTCGGCTCATCGGCCAGGATGATGGCCGGATCGTTCACCAAGGCCCGGGCGATGGCCACTCGCTGCTGCTGCCCACCCGAGAGCTCGCTCGGACGATGGTGCAGGCGGTCGCCCAATCACACCGCACGCAGCGCCTCGATCGCCTTCTGCCGCCGGCCGTTGACCACGCCCGCGTAGCGCATCGGCAGTTCGACGTTGGCCAGCGCCGTCTGGCGGCCCAGCAGGTTGAAGGTCTGAAAGACGAAGCCCACCTTGCGATTGCGGATGGCGGCCAGAGCATCGTCGCTCAGGTCCGAGACGAGCTGCCCATCCAGACGGTACTCGCCTGAGGTCGGCCGATCGAGGCATCCCAGGATGTTCATCAGGGTGCTCTTGCCCGAGCCGGAGGGGCCCATGATCGAGATCACCTCGCCCCGGCGCACGCTCAGCGAAACGCCGCGCAGGGCGTGCACCTCGACTTGCCCCATGCGGTAGACCTTCGTCAGGCCCTTGGCGTCGATGACCAGGTCGTCCATGCTCAACGCCGAATGAAGCTCGGCGGCCCATTCGCCTCGAAGACCAGCGGTGGATTGAGGATGATCAGGTCGCCCACATGCAGGTCGCCTTCCAGCACCTGCGAGTTTTCCTCGGAGGAGGCCCCGAGCACCACGGGCACCGCCACGGGGGTCCCGTTTCGCAGCACGTACACCACCCGCTTCCCGTCCTGCAGCCGCACGGCGCGGTTGGGCACGAGCAGCACGTCCTCGATCTGCTCGACGATGATGTTCACCGCCGTGGTCATCCCGGGGCGCACCTGCTCGTCGGCGTGGAGGATCTCGACGGTGACCGGGAAGGAGACCACCCCCTGCACCACCGTGCCCGTCAGACCGACCTCAACGACCTCGGCCTCGTAGGTCCGTCCGGGCACGGCGTCGAGGGTGAGGGTGACGGGCTGCCCCGGCCTCACGCGATTGATATCCACTTCCGAGACCTCGACCTCGACCAGGAGGCGGGAGAGGTCCGCCAGCCCGAACGCCACCGTACCGGGGCCCACCTGGTCTCCCGGCTTGATCTCGACGCGGGTGATCGTGCCGGAGAAGGGCGCGGTGATGCGAGCCATGTTGGCCGTGGCCTGCGCGGCAGCCAGGCGCGCCCGAGCGGCCGCCAGGTCGTCGGGGTCGGGGCCATCCTTCACCCGCTCCCATTCCCGCTCGGCCTCGGCCACCTGGGCCTGCGCCAGGGCAACGTTGGCGTCGAGCACCGCCTGATCGATCTCGGTGGGATGGCCGCGGTACCAGTTGAGGTTGCGCAAGGCACGATCGCGGCTGGCGCGGGCGTTGGTCAGGGCCAGCAGCGCTGCCGCTCGCGCCGGGTCGTCCCGCGGCAGGCCGGAGAGCATGTTGTAGCGAGCCTCCGCCTGCCGCACCGCGTCCTCGGCGAGGATGAGCTGAGCCTCCGCGTTCTGCAGGGTGTTGCTGGAGGCACGGTTGCCCTGCTGCTGCACAGTGCGGTTGTACTCGGCATCGTGCAGGGCCTTGCGCGCCTGCGCCAGCGCCAGTTGGGCCTGGGCGCGGGCCAGGTCCGAGTTGAGCAGCTGATCCAGCGCCCGCTGCGCCGCCACCAGGTCCCCTTGGGCCAGAATCACTTGCGCAGGCAGCGAGGTCTGCTCCAACTCAGCCAACACCTGGCCCTGATGTACTCTCTGCCCCAACCCGACGTGGACGCTCTCGACGATGCCCGTCGTCTGGAAGGTGAGCACAGCCGATTGGTTGGCGCGGACGGAGCCGGTGGCGCCCACCACAGCCGTGAGGTCGCCGGTGACGACCGGCACGGTCTGCAGGGAAGCGGCACTCGCCGCCTGGTTCGAGCGCCGCAGCAGCACGACGCCGACCACCACCGCCACCAACCCAACTCCAACCACGACGTAGACCCAGCGTTTCATGCTCGACCATCCCTTCACAGTCTTCCGGCTGGCCCTGCGTCCGCGCCAGACGTGAGGGGCGAACGTCAGCCCTTCTCTTGCCGCGCGCGGAACGATGGACGCCGGACCTTATAGCATACCACTCAACGGAAGCCTCTGCAGGTCGAGAGGGTTTCCGAACGCTGTCCCATCCCGCGCGTCGGCCGCGCCTCTCCCGGCCGAACTCGCCTTCCCTCTGGTGCTCTGGCCGAAGGCCCGGCGCGGCCCGGCCTTCCATCTTCTGCACGCCGAGTTCCAAGCGTACCACATTCCCGCCTAGGCTCCCTGGCGGGCGATGCGATGCATGCATCGGCGGTGAGTTCCTGCGGCAGCACTGGTGACAACCGTCACAGGCACGCGTGACATCTGCGACTGATGGCGCGAGAGAGACGAAACGTATCATCAGGTCGAGCCTTGCCAGGAGGGCCGAGCATGCCAGCGAGCAGCACCGATCAGGCCATCGACCGCAAGCAGCGCATGAAGCTGCCGTACGTGGCGCTGGTGGCGCGTCCCGTCGAGGAGCGGCTGCGCGACTTCGAGGAGACGTACCTGCCCCTGACGCCGGAGATGGCCCAGCGTGCGGCCGAGCGCTGCCTCCACTGCCCAGAGCCTGCCGCCTGCGTCGAGGCCTGCCCGGTACACAACGACATCCCGGCTGCCATGTGGCTGATCGAGAAGGGCGATTTCGTCGGCGCGGCGGAGATCTACCGCCGCACGAGTTCAATGCCCGAGATCTGCGGCCGGGTCTGCCCCCACGAGGCGCTGTGCCAGGGGGCGTGCGTGCGCAGCAAGCGCAACGAGCCGGTCGTCACCGGCGCGCTCGAGGCCTTCGTGGCCGACTACCAGCGCCAACACGCCGGAGTCGAGATCCCCGTCGGCCCGCCGACGGGAAAGCGCGTGGCCATCGTCGGCTCCGGCCCAGCCGGCCTGGCCTGCGCCGAACAGTTGGTGCAGAAGGGTCACGCCGTGACCATCTTCGAGGCCTACCCGGCGCCGGGCGGGCTGCTCATCTACGGCATCCCCAACTTCAAGCTCTCCAAGCGCGTCGTGCGCGACCGCATCGCCGATCTGGAACGGGCCGGCGTGCAGTTCGTCACCAACACCCGCATCGGCCAGGCCAAGACCATCGACGACCTGTTCCAGGAGGGATTCCACGCGGTCTTCGTCGGTGTCGGCGCCGAGATCGACGCGCCGATGGAAGCGCCGGGCGTCGACCTGCCGGGGGTGTACCAGGCGACTGACTTCCTCATCCGCGCCAACGTCGACCCGGCGTGGCTGCCTCCCGACAAGAAGGAGCGGCCCTTGGTCGGGCGGCGCGTGGCCGTCATCGGCGGCGGCGACACCGCCTCCGACTGCCTGCGCACGGCCCTTCGCCTCGGCGCGGAAGAGGTCACCTGCCTCTACCGCCGCACCGAAGCCGAGATGCCCGGCAACGCCAAGGACCGCGAGCTGGCACGCGAGGAAGGCGCCAAGTACCGCTTCCTCACCCAGCCCATCCGCTTCCTCGAAGGCCCCGACGGGCGCGTGGCCTCGGTCGAATGCCTGCAGTGCGAACTCGGCGAACCCGACGCCAGCGGGCGGCGCCGCCCCGTCCCCATCGAGGGCTCCAACTTCATCGTCCCCGCCGACACGGTCATCCTGGCCCTCGGCTACTGGCCCGACCCGCTGATCGGAAAGACCACGCCGGACCTGAACACGCACAAGTACGGCCTGATCGTGGCCGACCCCGAGACCGGGGCCACCTCCAGACCCGGGGTCTTCGCCGGCGGCGACGACGTCACCGGGCCGGACCTGGTGGTGACGGCCATGCGCGCCGGCCGCAAGGCGGCTGCCGGCATCCACGATTTCCTCATGAAGAGTTGAGGCCATCCAGCCAGGCAACACTGCCCGCCTCTCTCTTGCCCCAGGAGCGCCCCCTCTCCTGGGGCTTCTTTTCGCCGCCGACCGCTGCCCCACTATAATCACACCATGCGCACTGACTCGGCCTCCCTCGCGGCCGCAGTCAAGGCCGAGGCCCGACGCCTGGGCTTCGACCTGGTCGGCATCACCACCCCCGATCCGCCGCCCCACTTCGACGCCTACCGCCGCTGGCTGGACGCAGGACGGCACGGCGAGATGCACTACCTGGCTTCCGCCCGCGCCCTCGAACGCCGCGCCCAGCCGCGCCTCATCCTCCCCGAGTGTCGGTCCATCGTGGTCCTGGGCATCCGCTATCCTCGGCCTGAGGAGACCAAGGCAGGCGGCGGCCGCGTCGCCGCCTACGCCCTCGGCGAGGACTACCACGACGTCCTGCCGCCCCGCCTCGAGGCATTGACTGCCTTCGTCGAGACCCAGACCGGCAGACGCATCACGCACCGCGCCTACACCGACAGCGGCCCCCTCCTTGAGCGCGACCTCGCCCAGCGCGCCGGGCTCGGCTGGATCGGCAAGAACACTTGCCTGATTCACCCGGCGCTGGGATCGTATCTCCTCCTGGCAGAACTCCTGCTGGCGCTCGATCTCCCCCCGGACGAGCCGTTCGCCGCCGACCGCTGCGGCCGCTGCACGCGCTGCCTCGAGGCCTGCCCCACCCACTGCATCCTGCCCGACCGCACGCTGGATGCCTCACGCTGCCTTTCCTACTCGACCATCGAACTCAAAGGCGCCATCCCACACTCGCTCCGAACCGCACAGGGGACTTGGCTGTTCGGCTGCGACGTCTGTCAGCAGGTCTGCCCCTGGAACCGCAAGCCCACCATCGGCGATGGCGATCCGGCATTCTTGCCCCGCCCAGCGCTCGACCCGCCGGATATCTCGCGCATGTTGGGGATGGATGCCTCCGCCTTTCGCACCCACTTCCGGAGAAGTCCCCTGCGCCGCGCCGGCCGTCGGGGTCTGCTGCGCAACAGTGCGGTCGCGGCCGGCAACGCGGCCGACCCTGCCCGCATACCATTCCTGGCACGGCTGCTCCAACAGGAGCCCGAGCCACTGGTCCGCGCTCACGCGGCCTGGGCGCTCGGTCGGATCGGCGGGCAGGAGGCCGCCCGCCTGCTCTCGGCCGCGGCCGCCGTCGAAGACGATCCGGTCGTGCGCGGCGAAATCGCCCTTGCCTTGGACCAGGGCTGCACGCCTGCCTCCCCCTAGTGACGAAAATCCGCCCATTTCGGGGAGGATTGCCACTGCCTCGGCCGTGTGGCCGAGGCCATCATTCCTCATAGCATCACGGACACTGCCGAGACGATGGGTATGCGGGCACCGCTCTGGCCGCAGTCGAGGGCCCGAGCGTGAGCGGCCAAGGAATGAGGCTCAGCACGGCGATCGAGTGACCGCCCATTATATGGATAAAGCGGATGCACCAAGTGCGGATGGGTTCTCGGACCATTCCGCGCCGACCGACGGTCGGTTTCGTCAGTGCAGCCCTTGCATCCCAGCACTGGCGAGGGCCCGAGAGCGATCGCGGCCGCGCCGCGCTCTTACTAGGCGTCCGACTCGCCCCGCGGTTCGGCGCCCGTGAGAGCACAGCGCAAGGAGTCTGCCTGTGGTGAAAGCGGCTGCACATGTGCCCATGAAGGGGATCGGCGTGGATGGCGGTCTAGCCGATCGGGTTCACGCTCTGTCGGGTGAGCGGGTTGAGCTGTGCTATCACTGCCACAAGTGCACGGCCGGTTGTCCTGTGGTCGGGGCCATGGAGCTGGGCCCCGACGCCATCTTGCGCCTGGTGGCGCTGGATGAGAGGCAGGAAGTGCTCGCCAGCCGCGACATCTGGCTGTGCTCGGGCTGCTACACGTGCGCCACACATTGCCCGAACGACATCAACATCACCGCAGTGATGGACGCGCTGCGCCAGATCGCCGTCGCCGAGGGCTATCCAGCGGGCGAGCGCGACGCGCTGCTCTTCCACCGCCTCTTCCTGGGCGTGGTGCGGCGGTTGGGGCGATCGCACGAAGCGGCCATGCTCGGGCTGTTCAAGCTCCTGTCGCGCGTGCCCATCTACCGTGATATCCCCGCCGGCATCGGCCTGTTCCTGCGGAGGAAGGTGCCTCTGCTGCCCGAGCGCACGAGGGCTGCCGCCGACGTGCGCCGGCTTTTCGAACGGAGCGCCTAAGTGGAATACGCATACTACCCCGGCTGCAGCCAGCATTCCACCGGCCTGGAATATGGCCTCTCCGCCGAGGCCGTGTTCAACCATCTGGGCCTCGGCCTGCACGAGATCCCCGACTGGAACTGCTGCGGTGCCTCGTCCGCCCACGCGCTCGACCCGCTGCTGGCCCTCACCCTCCCCGCCCGCAACCTGGCCCTCGCGCAGAAGACCGGGAGGGACCTGGTCATCCCGTGTGCGGCGTGCTACAGCCGCGTCAAGGGCGCCGACTACGCCCTGCGCAGTGATCCGCAGGCGCGGGCCGAGGTTCAGGCCGCCGTGGGCTTCGAGTACACCGGCCAGACCGCCGTCCGGCCGCTGCTCGGCGTCTTGTACGAGGACGTGGGGGTGGAGGCCATCGCGCAGCGGGTCCGGCGCCCCCTCAAGGGCCTGAAGGTGGTGCCGTACTATGGCTGCCTGCTCGTGCGGCCTCCCCAGGTTGCTCAGTTCGACGATCCGGAGAATCCACAGGTCATGGCGGCACTGCTGCGGGCGGCAGGGGCAGAGGTCCTGCCGTGGTCCTATGCCACCGACTGCTGCGGCGCGGGGCTCTCGCTCAGCCGCTCGGATGTCGTCTATCGTCTGGTGGGCCGGCTGGCGGACCGGGCGCGTGAGGCCGGTGCCGATGCGCTGGCGACGGCCTGTCCCCTGTGTCAGGTGAACCTGGAGATGCGCCAGCCAAGGAAGCCGCAGCTTCCTTCCTTCTATTTCACCGAACTCCTGGGGCTGGCCTTCGACCTCCCCCAGGCGCGGCAGTGGTGGCCCAAGCATTTGATTGACCCACGACCGCTTCTGAAGACCCTCGGATTGGCATGACAGGAAGGCCCATGGCTGCATCGGACAACGGCAAGAAGACGGTCGGATCGGCGCTGGTGGTGGGGGCCGGGATCGGTGGGATGCAGGCTGCCCTCGATCTGGCCGAGTCCGGCATCAAGGTCTATCTGCTCGATCGCTCGCCCGCCGTGGGCGGCACGATGGCCCAGCTCGACAAGACCTTCCCCACCAACGACTGCGCCATGTGCATCATGTCCCCCAAGCTCGTCGAGGTCGGGCGGCATCTGAACATCGACTTGCTGAACTGCGCCGAGGTCGAATCGATCCACGGCGAGCCCGGCAACTTCGTCGTGCGCGTGCGGCAGCACCCGCGCTTCGTTGACCTCGCCAAGTGCACCGGCTGCGGCGACTGCGCCGCGGCCTGCCCCATTCCTCTGCCCGATCCCTTCAACGGCGGGCTGTCGACGCGGCGGGCGATCTTCAAGCCCTACCCGCAGGCCATCCCCAACGCCTACGCCATCGAGAAGCGCGGTCTGGCGCCCTGCCGCGACGCGTGCCCGGCCCATCAGCGCGCCCAGGGCTACGTGGCTCTGATCGCCGAGGGCCGCTACGCCGACGCCTACCGCACCATTCTCGAGGACAACCCCTTCCCGTCCATCTGCGGCCGGGTGTGCAACCACCGCTGCGAGGACGCCTGCAGCCGAGGCCAGGTCGACGCCCCGGTCAACATCATGGGGCTGAAGCGCTTCGTCGCCGATTGGGCGGCGCAGCATCCGCAGGAAGTGCAGGAGGTGCTGCAGCGTCCGCTGGCGGAGGGGCTGCGCAGCCCCGGCGCGCTGGCGGGGCGGAAGGTGGCGATCGTCGGCTCCGGCCCGGCCGGCCTGACCTGCGCCTACGATTTGCGGCAGCAGGGCGCCGAGGTCACGGTCTACGAGGCTCTGCCGGTGCCCGGCGGGATGATGCGCGTCGGTGTGCCTCCCCACCGCCTGCCGCGGCCGGTCGTGCAGGCCGAGATCGACCACATCCTGGCGCAGGGAATCCGCCTCGAGGTCAATCATCGCGTCGACGACGTGGAGAGCCTGCTGGGGCCGTTCGAGGCCGTGTTCGTCGCCGTCGGCGCACACCAGGGCGTCAAGCTCCCCATCCCCGGCAGCGATCTGCCCGACGTCCACTTGGCGACCGACTTCCTCCGGCGCGTCAGCCTGTGGGAGGAGGGTGTTCTCTCCGGGCCCGAGGCCATCCCCGACGTGCGCGGCAGGCGGGTGCTCGTCCTCGGCGGCGGCAACGTCGCCATCGACGCCGCGACCGTGGCCATGCGCCTCGGCGCCGCCTGGGTCGGCATGACGTGTCTGGAAAGCCGGGAGAAGATGCCCTCGCACGAGTGGGAAGTGCGCGATGCGGAGGAGGAGGGCATCGAGGTCTTCCCGTCGCGCACCTTCAAGGAGATCACGCAGCAGGACGGTCGGGTGACGGGCGTGCGCACGGCGCAGGTGACCTTCCGCGGCTTCCTCGAGGGTCGGCCGGATTTCGACGAACATCCCGGCACCGACGAGATCCTGGCGGCGGACGTGGTGATCTTCGCCATCGGTCAGCGGCCGGAGAGCGAGTGTCTGAAGAAGGCGTCCCGCCAACGAGGCGGCCGCGTGCAGGTCGACCCGGAGACGCTGGCCACAGATGTCCCCGGCATCTTCGCCGGCGGCGATGCCGTGACGGGGACGGCCTTCATCATCGATGCTGTGGCGGCCGGTCACAAGGCGGCGAAGTCGATCGCGGCCTATCTGCTCGAGGGCGCCCCCGCTCAGCCGGCCGCTCTGGCTGCCCAGCCCGTGGCGAAGCTCGCCCCGGAGGAGGCCCGCGCCCGGGTGGCGGCGGGCGCCGCCTCCGCCGTTCCCCGAGCGGAGATGCCGAAGCGCCCGGCCGCCGAGCGCAAGCGGGATTTCGTCGAGATGTTCGCTGGGCTGAGCGAAGTGCAGGCACGGGCCGAGGCTGCGCGCTGCCTTCGCTGCGGTGTGTGCTCGGAATGCAACCAGTGCGTCTATGCCTGCCGCGCCGGCGCCGTGATTCACCACGACACGGAGCGCATCCTGGAGCTGAACGTCGGAGCCGTCATCCTCACGCCCGGGGTGGAGACGATGCCCGGCGACATCCGCCCCGAATACGGCTACGGCCGCTATCCGAACGTCGTCACCAGCCTGCAGTTCGAACGCATGCTCTCGGCTTCCGGCCCGTTCATGGGCGTTGTGCAGCGTCCCTCCGACGGTGCCCACCCGCGGCGCATCGCTTGGATCCAGTGCGTCGGCTCGCGCGACTGCACCCTGGCCGAGGCCGGCGGCGGCGCCTACTGCTCCTCGGTCTGCTGCATGTACGCCACCAAGGAAGCCGTCATCGCGCGCGAGCACGACCCGAACATCGAGCCGACGATCTTCTACATCGACATCCGCTCGTTCGGCAAGGGCTTCGAGCCCTACATCGAGCGCGCTCAAGCGGAACACGGCGTGCGCTACGTGCGCTGCATGGTGTCGTCGGTCAAGGAGATCCCGACGAACCACAACCTGCGCGTCACCTACGTCGCCTACCAGGGTGAGGACGGGCGCAAGCCGGTCGTCGTCGAGGAGGAGTTCGACCTGGTCGTGCTCTCGGTTGGGCTGCGGCCCTCGGCCGACGCGCGCGAGATGGCCCGGCGCCTGGGAGTGGAGCTGAACGAGTTCGGCTTCGCCGAAGTGCTGCCCGGCAAGCCAAGCCAGACCAGCCGACCGGGGATCTTCGTGGCCGGCGCGTTCGCCGAGCCCAAGGACATCCCGGAGTCGGTCATCGAGGCCTCGTGTGCCGCGGCCCAGGCCTCGGCCCTGCTGGCCGAAGCCCGCGGCAGCGAGACCCGCACGCGCGAGTACCCGCCGGAGCGCGACGTCACTGACGAGCCCGAGCGCGTGGGGGTCTTCGTCTGCCACTGCGGCATCAACATCGGTTCGGTCGTCAACGTCCCGGAGGTGGTTGAGTTCGCCCAGACCTTGCCCGGCGTGGTGTACGCCGAGCGCAATCTGTACACCTGTTCCCAGGACACCCAGGAGCGCATCACGCAGCGCATCCGCGAGAACCGCCTGAACCGGGTGGTGGTGGCCTCGTGCACGCCGCGCACGCACGAGCCGCTCTTCCAAGACACGCTGCGCCAGGCCGAACTCAACCCCCACCTGTTCGAGATGGCCAACATCCGGGAACAGGACTCGTGGGTCCACCGTTCCGATCCGCAGGCCGCCACCGAGAAGGCCAAGGAGCTGGTGGCGATGGCCGTGGCCAAGGCGCGGCGGCTGCGGCCGATCAGCCGTCAGACCTTCGACGTCGATCGGCGGGCGCTGGTCATCGGCGGAGGACTGGCAGGGATGACGGCCGCCTTGTCGATCGCACGCCAGGGCTTCGACGTCTTCCTCGTCGAGCGCCAGCAGGGGCTCGGCGGCAACCTGCGGCATCTGCACACCTGCCTGCAGCCCGAGGAGGATCCCCAGGCTCTCCTGCGCGACCTGATCGCACAGGTCCGTGCCGAGCCGCGCATCAGCCTGCTCACGGGCACCGAGGTCCTCGAGGTGAGCGGCTACCGCGGCCACTATCAGACGAGAGTGCGGGGGGCGGACGGCTCGGAGAGCGAACTCAGCCATGGGGCGATTGTGGTCGCCACCGGCGGGCGCGAGATCACGCCGCGCGAGTACCTCTACGGCCAGCACCCGCGGGTCGTCACGCAGCGCGAATTGGAGCAGCGGCTGACGGATCCGGGCTTCGCCGCTTCGCTCGCCGGCTGCCGCGTGACGATGATCCAGTGCGTGGGCTCGCGCGACGAGGACCATCCGTACTGCTCCCGCGTCTGCTGCACCGAGGCGCTGAAGAACGCCCTAGCCATCAAGCGCCTCGCCCCCGACGCCCGCCTCGCCATCCTGTACCGCGACCTGCGCTCGTACGGGTTCCGCGAGGCGATCTACCGCGAGGCCCGATCCGAAGGCGTCCTCTTCCTGGAATACTCGCCCGAGGCCAAGCCCGACGTGACACCCGTGGACGACGGCCGCGTGAGGGTGCATCTCCTGTCGCAGCCGGAGGCGAGGCTGGTCACGCTCGATTCGGACTGGCTGGTGCTGAGCGCCGGCATCGAACCGAATCCGGACAACGCCTCGCTGGCTCAGCTGCTCAAGGTGTCGCTCAACGAGACCGGCTTCTTCCTCGAAGCCCACGTCAAGCTGCGGCCGGTCGATTTCGCTGCGGAGGGCGTGTTCCTGGCCGGTCTGGCGCACTCGCCGCGCGACGTCGAGGAGACGATGGCGCAGGCCCAGGCCGCCGCCGTGCGGGCGGTGTCGCTGCTCTCGCGTCCCCGGCTGGAGGCCACGCCGATCATCGCCAGCGTCAACCCGCGGCTGTGCGCCGCCTGCGGCCTGTGCGTCGAGGTCTGTCCGTATGGCGCGCGCGTGCTGGAGCCGGGCGCGGCGCATGCCGAGGTCATCTCGGTGCTGTGCCAGGGCTGCGGCGCGTGCGTCGCCGCCTGCCCCAACAAGGCCAGCCAGCAGAAAGGATTCGAGCTCGATCAGATGGTGCGCATGATCGAGGCTGCCCTAGGATGAGATCCAGTGAGGCGATCCCCATGAGCGAGAACGGCGACTTCGAACCCCGCATCGTGGCCTTCCTGTGCAACTGGTGCACCTACACCGGCGCCGATCTGGCGGGCACGTCGCGCCTGCAGTACCCGCCCAACGTCCGCATCATCCGCACCATGTGTTCGAGCGCGGTCGACCCGGTGTACGTCCTCAAGCCGCTGCTGGAGGGCGCCGACGGCGTCTTGATCGGCGGCTGCCATCCGGGCGACTGCCACTACCAGACGGGCAACTACAAGACGCGGCGCCGCTATGTGGCGCTGCGCGAGATCCTGAAGGCGGCCGGGCTGGACGAGCGGCGCCTTTGGCTGCGCTGGATCAGCGCCAGCGAGGGCCAGCGCTTCGCCAACACCGTCAGCGAAATGGTGGCGGCGATCAAAGAGCTCGGGCCGAATCCGGCGCGCCAGAATTGGGCGGTGTGAAGATGTCGCGCCTGCAGCAGACGCCGATCCCCCAGCGGCCGGGACGGGCAGCGGCAGCCTAGCATGGAGTCGAGATGAACACATCCATCCCTGTCGAACGCGGCGATGTCTTGGCAGCCCTGCGCAAGTTCTTCGCCGGGCTGCTGGACAGCGGCTTGGTGGACGCCATCTACCTTCCCCTCGAGACGGAGGGCGGTGCCGTCCTCCCGGCACTGGTCACCGATCCGGCGCGGCTGCAGCAGGCCAATCCCCTGGCGCCGCTGATGCCGATCAACGGCGCCCGTGCCGTCTCCGCTCTCACCGACAAACAGTCCCCCGCTCGCCTGGCAGCCGTCCTTCGACCCTGCGAGATCCGGGCGCTGATCGAACTCGTCAAACTGCAGCAGGCGACCCTCGAGGGCCTGACGGTGATCGGCCTCGACTGCCCCGGGACGTACGAGGTGCCCCGCTATGCCGCCTGGCGCCAGGAGCACGGCGATGGGCTGGCGGACTACCTGGCGGCGGCCCGCGCCGGCAGCGACCCCTCGCTGGCGGGCCTGGACTTGCGGCCGGCGTGCCGCATGTGCACCACGCCCATCCCCGAGAACTCCGCGGTCCACATCATGCTCTTCGGCGTCGATGCCAGCCAGTCTCTCCCGCTGCGCGTTCCCGACGATTGGGCCGGCCCGCTGGGGCTGAGCGAGACACCGGAGCCGGAGAGCCGCCCCGGCGCGGTCGAGCGCTTGCTCGCCGCCCGGCAGGAGACGCGGGAGAAGGAACTGGCCGCCATGCAGGCGCGCCTAGCCGCCGACGGCGGGCTGGCCTCCCTCCTCGCCACGTGCATCCGCTGCCACAACTGCATGACGGTCTGCCCGATCTGCTACTGCAAGGTGTGCCTCTTCCGCTCGACATCCTTCGACCACCCGCCGGACTACTACCTGAACGCGGCCCAGCGCAAGGGCGCCACCCGCCTGCTCGCCGACGCCGTCCTGTTCCACCTGACTCGGCTGAATCACATGAGCACATCCTGCGTCGGCTGCGGCATGTGCACCTCCGCCTGCCCCGCGGAGATCCCCGTGGGGATGATCTTCAGCGCCGTCGGGGCACGGGTGCAGGCGGCCTTCGAGTACCAGCCCGGCCGCAGCCTCGACGACCCGCTCCCGCTGGTCACCTACCGCGAGAACGAGTGGACGGAGGTCGGCGAGACGACATGAGCACCCCACGCGATCTCGGGCCGGAACGGCAGCCGGCCGCGGCCCTGGTCATTGGCGGAGGCATCGCGGGCATTCAGGCCGCCCTCGACATCGCCGACGCCGGTTTCCGCGTCTACCTGGTCGAGCGCTCGCCCAGCATCGGCGGCCGCATGTCCCAGCTCGACAAGACTTTCCCCACGCTCGACTGCTCGTCGTGCATCCTGACGCCGAAGATGGTCGATGCCGGCCGCCATCCGAACATCGAGCTGCTGACCTACTCGGAAGTGGTCGAGCTGAGCGGCCAGGCGGGTCATTTCCAGGCGCGCATCAAGAAGAAGCCCCGCTACGTCGACGTGGACAAGTGCCGCGGCTGCGGCCTGTGCGCCGAGGCCTGCCGCCTGGCCGGGCGCGTGCCGAGCGACTTCAACGCGGGCCTGTCCAAGCGCTCCGCCATCTACGTCCCCTTCCCCCAGGCCGTGCCGCTGGTCTACACCGTCGACCCCGAGGCCTGCGTCTACCTGACGCGCGGCGTGTGCGGCAAGACGTTCAAGTGCAAGGACGCCTGCACGGCCGGGGCCATCGACTTCGAGCAGAAGGAGGAGTTCCTCGACGTCGAAGTGGCGGCGGTGATCACGGCCACCGGCTTCGATGTCTTCGACCCGCGGCGCCGGCCCGAGCTCGGCTACGGCGTCTACCCGCAGGTGATCACCTCCCTCGAGTTCGAGCGCCTGGCCTCGGCCTCCGGCCCCACGGCCGGCCGCATCTCTCTCAATGGCGCCCTCCCCAAGAGCGTGGTCTTCATTCAGTGCGTCGGCTCGCGCGATGAGACCTTGGGCATCCCCTACTGCTCACGGGTGTGCTGCATGGCCATTGCCAAGCAGGCCCACCTGGCCCACGACCGCCTGCCGGGAGCGCAGATCACCGTCTTCTACATCGACATCCGCGCCTTCGGCAAGGGCTTCGAGGAGTTCTACGACCGCGTGCGCGAGGAAGGCGTTGTCTACCGCCGCGGCAACCCATCGGAGATCCTCCGCCGTGGCGACCGTCTCCTGGTGCGGGCCGAGGACACCCTGCTCGGCGAGTCGGTCGAGGTGGAGGCCGACCTGGTGGTCCTGGCGGTGGGCATGGCGCCTCGCCGCGACGCCGCCGATGTGGCGCGCATGCTCCAGATCGAGCGCGACGAGAACGGGTTCTTCCGGGAACGACATCCCAAGGTCCAGACCGTGGAGAGCGCCGTCCCCGGCATCTTCCTGGCGGGCGCCTGCCAAGGCCCGAAAGACATCCCCGACACCGTCGCCCACGCCAAGGCCGCTGCCGCCGCGGCCCTGATCCTGCTGGCGCAATCGCAGAAAGAGATGGTGACTGCCCATGCTGCAAATTGAGAGCCGCCCCTTCGCCCGCGAACACGAACTCTACGCCTGCGTCCAATGCGGCAAGTGCACCGCGGGATGCCCCATGGCCATCAAGACCAGGCTCAACCCCCGCAGCCTGATCCTGCGCCTGGTCACCGCCAGCAACGGCTTCGACCTGGAGAGCCGCGAGGAGATCTGGGACTGCACCACCTGCAGCACCTGCAGCAGCCGCTGCCCCAAGCAGGTCAATCCGATGGAGACCATCCTCGGCCTGCGCAGCGCCGTCGTCGAGAAGGGCAAGGTTCACCCCAACGTCAAGACGGCGCTGGAAAGCACCTTCCGCCAGGGCAACCCCCTGACCATGCCGCGCGATCAGCGCGGCCAATGGGCCGCCGACTTGGGGCTGAAGGCCTACACCGCCGGCACGGAGTACTTGTACTACGTCGGCTGCACGCCCTCCTACGACCCGCGCGCCCAGAAGGTCGCCCGCTCGCTCGTGGCACTGCTCCAGCGCGCCGGAGTGGATTTCGGCATCCTGGGCAATCAGGAGAACTGCTGCGGCAGCGAAGTGCGCCGCCTGGGCGAGTTCGGCCTGTTCGAAATGATGGCCGAGGAGAACGGACAGACCTACAAGGACCTCGGGGTGAGCAAGATGCTCACCACCTCCCCCCACTGCTTCAACGCCTACCGCAACGACTATCCCAAGAGCGACCTGGACGTGCTGCACTACACTCAGGTGCTCGCCCGCCTGGTCGAGAGCAAGCAGCTCACCTTCAGCGGCCGCCTGGAGAAGACCGTCACCTACCACGACCCCTGCTACCTCGGCAAGCACAACCGGGTGTTCGACGAACCGCGGGCCGTGCTCGCCGCCATCCCGGGCGTGAAGCTGGTGGAGATGGACCGCTCGCGCGAGAAGAGCCTGTGCTGCGAGGGCGGCGGCGGCCGCATGTGGCTAGAGGGGACCAACCCTGCCGTGCGCTTGGCCCAGCTGCGCGTGAAGGAGGCACTGGAGACCGGCGCCGAGGTGCTGGCCACGGCCTGCCCCTTCTGCCTGCTCACCTTGGAAGAAGCGGTGAAGCACCTGAACGTGGAGGACCGGCTGAAAGTGATGGATATTGCCGAGCTGGCGGCCCAGGCCCTGTGACGCGGCGAGGTTGACTCATGGCCTTCATCCCGAAAGTCGGTGTGTACGTCTGTCACTGCGGCATCAACATCGCCGCCACGGTCGACGTAAAGGCGGTGGCCGAGTACGCGGCGCGACTGCCCCACGTTGCGGTGGCGCGCGACTACACCTACATGTGCTCCGACCCCGGCCAGGCTCTCATTCAGAGCGACATCCGCGAGATGGGCCTGAACCGGGTGGTGGTGGCATCGTGCTCGCCGCGCATGCACGAGCCCACCTTTCGCGCCGCCATCGCCGAAGTGGGGCTGAACCCATACTGCTTCGAGATGGCCAACATCCGCGAGCAGTGCTCGTGGGTGCACGCGGGCGGCGAGGCCACGACACAGAAAGCCATGCAGCTGGTGGCCGCGGCCGTGGCCAAGGCCAGCCGCCTGCAGCCGCTCGAACAGCGCCAGGCACCGGTGACCCCCGCGGCGCTGGTCATCGGCGGAGGCATGGCCGGGATGCAGGCCGCCCTCGACATCGCCGATGCCGGCTTCCCGGTGACGCTGGTCGAGCGCCAACCGAGGTTGGGCGGACGCGTCGCCGAGCTGCACCGCACCTTCCCCACCCTCGAACCCACCGCCGACCTGCTGCGCCCCTACCTGGAGCGCGTGAGCCAGCATCCTCGCATCCAGGTGCTCACCGGCGCGGAGGTCGCCGCCATCAGCGGCTTCGTCGGCAATTTCGCGGCCGAGGTACGGCAGGGAGATCAGGTGCACGAGATCAAGGCCGGCGCCATCGTCGTGGCCACCGGCTTCGATCTCTTCGACCCGCGCCGCCGGCCGGAGCTGGGATACGGCAAGTACCCGGAAGTGATCACCACCGCCGAGTTCGAGCGCATGGCGGCGGACGAGATTCAAGTGAGCGGCAGGACGCCGAAGCACGTCGTCTTCATCCACTGCGTCGGCTCGCGCGACCGCCAGCTGGGCAACCCCTACTGCTCGCGCATCTGCTGCATGGTCTCGGCCAAGCAGGCGCGCCTGATTCGAGAACGCCTGCCCGAGGCCGAGGTCACGGTCTTCTACATGGACGTGCGCGCCTTCGGCAAGGGCTTCGAGGAGTTCTACGACGGCGTGCGGCGGATGGGCGTGGTGTACCGCCGGGGCAACCCCTCGGAGATCCTCCGCCGCGGCGATCGGGTGGTGGTGCGCGCCGAAGACACCCTGCTCGGCGAGCCGGTCGAGGTCGAAGCCGACCTGGTGGTGCTGGCCGTCGGCATGCAGCCTCAGCCCGACACCGGGGCGCTGGCCGGTATGCTCAAGCTGGCCCGCTCCGCCGACGGCTTCTTCATGGAGGCCCATCCCAAGCTGCGGCCGGTGGACACGGCCATGGCGGGTATCTTCCTGGCCGGCGCCTGTCAGGGGCCGAAGGACATCGCCGAGAGCCTGGCCCAGGCGCGGGCGGCCGCAGCCACCGCCCTCGTCCCGCTCATGCGAGGCGTAGTGCAGGTCGAGGCGGCCACGTCCAGCGTCGATGAGGAACTGTGTGCCGGCTGCGGCCAGTGCGCCAGCGTCTGCACCTTCGGCGCGCTGTCGCTGCACCCCGTCCGCAAGGTGATGACGGTCAACGCCGTCTTGTGCCAAGGGTGCGGCGCCTGCGCCAGCGCCTGTCCCTCCGGGGCGATCAACGTCCGCCACTTCACCTTCGACCAGGTGATGGCTCAGATCGAGGTGGTATCCGACTTCCGCAGCCCTCCACTGCCGGCGATGCCGGCCTCCGTGGAGGTCGAGACCGCCAGCGATTGATCCTCGGCGGAGAGAGGCGAGGTGCAATCATGGACACGAGTTGGGTCCTGCATACCGACGGCGATCCGGTGGCTCGCGTCCGCCGCTTTCTGGGCGACCTGTGGGCGCAGGCGCACCTCGATCAGATGCTCGTCCCCGTCCGTCAGCCCGACGGCCTGCGTGTGACTCCTCTGCTCCTGGACGACCCTGCCGAACTGTCGGCCGCCAACCCACTGGCGCCGGTAATGGTCCGCAACTGTGCCTCGGACCTCGTCCTCGCGCTCCAGGCGCGGCCGGAGACGTATGTCGGCGCGGTCCTCCACCCGTGCGAGGTCCGGGCCTTGGTCGAGTTGTCCAAGCGCCACCGCCTGGCGCTGGCCAACATCCTGGTCCTCGGCATCGACTGCCTGGCCACCTTCAACGCCGAAGAGTACACGGAGCGGGCCCGCCGCGCTGGCGGCGACGAGGCGCTGACGCGCGAGACGCTGCGCTTTGCCCGCCAGGGCGGCATCCTGCTCTACCGCAATCGACCCTCCTGCCAGATGTGCGAAACGCCCTCCCCCCAGGCGGCGGACATCTCGCTGGAACTCTTCGGCCTGCCCGTGATGGAGAAGATGCTGGTTCAGGCCAGAACGGCCGGGATGGCCGAGCAGCTGCGCCTGGGGGATATCTGCGACAGCCCAGCGCCGCGCGGCCTGGTGGCGCGGCGGCAGCGGCTGATGGTGGAGCTGGCCGACCGCCGGAGCCGCGCCTTGCGCCGCCTGACGGAAAGCCTGGCGAATGTCCCCGCCACCGCCGAGGAACTGCTGGCCCGGCTTCAGGCATGCCAGCCGTGCCAGGCCTGCCTGGATGTCTGCCCCATCTGCTCGGCGCAGACGGCGCTCCTGGGCCGATCTCCGCTGGAGGAGGGCGAGGTGGGCCTGCGCCGCTGGCTTGCCTCCTGCGCCGGCTGCGGCATGTGTGAGGAGGTCTGCCCCGAGCACATGCCTTTGGCGGCCATCATGCGCCGGCTTCATCAAGAGGTCGTGCGGGCCAGTGGCTATGCGGCCGGCCGATCGCTGGCCGAACCACTCCCCGTGCTGAACTGAGGGAGTCGATCCCATGCCCCTGCGCAACCAGACCGACCCCACCCGCATCCAATCGATCCTGCGGCTGATCATGTCGCAGGCGCGGCCTCCGGTGGCACGCTGCCGGCTGCTCAGCTCCGGCTTCGGCACCGGGCACATGCTGAACATCCGCGAGGACATCAGCGGGAGCAAGGCCTGCATCGGCTGCGGCAGCTGCATGGATGTCTGCCCGGTCCTCGCCCGGGAGCCCAAGCGCCTGCTGCGCGCCGAATCGCGCACCTCGCTGGCGCTGGAGACTCTCGTCGGCGAGGACTGTGACCGCTGCGGCAACTGCGCCCTGGCCTGCCCCCAAGTCGACCCCACGATCAAACACTTCCTGGTGCAGACCCACCTCGCCGAGGGCATGGCCGAACTCCTAGCCAAAGCAGCCTCGGACGAGATCTACCTCATCGACCTCGCCCAGGGAGGCCCCTAGGGCTGAGGACCTCCTCTTGGCGAGAGTCATCCGGCGGGAGTGAGCGATGACGGAAATCTACATCCAGGGCCAGCGCTACGAAGTCCCCGAAGGGCTCACCATCTTGCGCGCCTTCGAATGGGCAGGCTTTCATCTCAAGCGCGGCGTCGGCTGCCGCGGCGGCTTCTGCGGCGCCTGCGGCACGGTCTACCGCATCCTGGGCCACTACCGCCTGTACTACGCCCTCGCCTGCCAGACGGTGGTCCAGCCGGGCATGGTCCTGGGCCAGATCCCGTTCTTCCCCGCCCAGCGGGCGAGCTACCGCCTGGAATCGCTGCAGCCTGTGGGAGAAACCCTGCTCCAGCTCTACCCCGAAATCCTCCGCTGCTTCGGCTGCAACACCTGCACCAAGTCCTGCCCGCAGGAACTCGATGTGCTCGGCTACGTGGCCGCCGCGGTGCGGGGCGACATCGCCGCGGTGGCCGATCTCTCGTTTGACTGCATCGCGTGCGGCCTGTGCGTCGCCCGCTGCCCGGCGGAGCTCGTGCCGCCCAACGTCGCCCAGCTGGCCCGCAGGCTGTATGGGAGATACCTGGCCAAGCCGGCTGCGCACCTGCAGCAGCGCGTGCAGGAGATCGAGGCCGGCGCGTTCCGCGACGAGATCGCAGCCCTCAAGGCGCTCCCCGTAGCGGAGCTGAAGAAGCGGTACGACAGCCGCGACATCGAACCCTGAGGCGGACGATGGATTTCGAGTTCCCATCCGACGTGCTGATGCTGCGCGACATGCTGCGGCGCTTCGTCCAGAAGGACGCGCGCCCGCTGGAGATGAAGTACTTCAGCGCTGGCCGCCTGGAACCGGAGGAGCGCGCCCGGCTGCGGCAGGCGATCGAACAGATGGGGCTGTGGGGGGCGAACGTCCCGGAGGACCTGGGCGGCGCCGGCTTGGACACGGTCACCGCCTGCCTGCTCGAAGAAGAACTCGGCGGAACCTTCGTTCCGCTCGACCTGGGCGACGTCCCTCCCCTGCTCTACCAGTGCACGCCCGATCAGAAGAGCCGCTATCTCGAACCCGCACTGTCTGGCGAGCGCCGCGCCATCGTGGCCGCGCGCGAACCGGACGCCCTGCGCCCCGAGGCCTGGGCCACCACCGCCGCGCCGCAGGACGGAGCCTACGCCCTGCACGGACGCAAACGCATCGCCCACTCCCCGGCCCCGGAGGACTTCTTCATCGTCCTCGCCCGCGCGCCAGAAGGCATCTCGGCCTTCCTGCTCGATCAGGGGACCGCTGGGACCAGGCTCGAGGAGCCCACACCCACGCAGCGCCTCCTGGTCCTGGAGTCGTGCCTCCTCGGCCCCCAGTCCCTGCTCGGCCAGCCGGGTCAGGCCCTCACCGCTCTCGCCGAAAGCGGCCCGAAGGACTGGATTCGGACCGGAGCCCGCTACGTCGGCATGGTCGAACGCCTGCGCACCATGGCTGCCGAGCACGCGCGCGACTGGATGTCCCTGGGCGGACCGCTGTCGCTGCGGCCCGCAGTGCAGAGGATGCTCGCCGAACTGAGCACCGAGGTGGAAGCCGCCCGCTGGCTGGTCTACCACGCGGCCTGGATGGCCGACCGCGGCCAGCCGGTGCGGGCGGAAGCAGCGCGCGTGCGTCTGTTCACGGGCGAGATGCTGCAGCGCGCCATCGATCGGGTGACCCTGATCTATGGCGGCCCGGGGCCGTCGCCGGATGTCCTACCGCACCGACTGGCCCGCAGCGCGGTCCCGGCGGAGACCCTTGAGCTGGCGCTGGACTACGCCCGCGCCGTCGTCGCGGCCGAAGCCCTGCAAGGGGCCTGAGGGCCGGCCGCCGATCGCTGTCAGCGAGGTGACCATGGCATATCCCGACTCCATGCGCGAATCTCTGGCCAAGGTGGAAGCCTCGCGCTCCCGCCGCCTGAGCGAAACGTACCCGCGCCTCTCCCCGGAAGAGCGCCAGGAGATCCTGCGCGCCTACCATCCGGACTACATCCCGGAGGCGTTTCGCGAGATTCGAGTCGGCCCCAACAAGGGCCAGCGGGCACCGCGTGAACTCGCCGATGTCCTGGAGGCTGCGCCGCGCGTCGATCCCACCCTCAAAGTGGAGCCGACGGCAGAGTGCGATGTCCTCGTGATCGGCGGCGGCGGGGCCGGCGCGAGCGCGGCCCTGCTGGCGCAAGAGAACGGCGCCGACGTCCTGCTCACCACCAAACTCCGCTTCGGCGACGCCAACACGATGATGGCCCAGGGCGGCATCCAAGCCGCCGACAAGCCGAACGACTCCCCCGCCATCCACTACTTGGACGTCGTCGGCGGCGGCGGCTTCTCCAACGATCCCGACCTGGTCGAGGCCCTCGTCACCGACGCGCCCGGAGTCATCGCCTGGCTGGAAAGCCTGGGGGCGATGTTCGACAAGGAGCCCGACGGCAGCCTGCGCACTATCCACGGCGGCGGCACCAGCCGCAAGCGGATGCACGCCGCCCGCGACTACAGCGGCGCCGAGATCATGCGCACCTTGCGCGACGAGGTCCGCTCCCGCGCCAATGGCAGCGGCCCTTCCATCCGCGTCTGGGAGTTCCGGCCGGTGGTGGAGCTGATGCTCGACGCCGAGGGCCGCGTCGCCGGCGCCGTGCTGCAGGACCTGGATACCGACCGCATGATGGCGGTGCGGGCCCGGGCGGTCGTCATCGCTACCGGCGGCAGCGGCCGACTGCACTACCAGGGCTTCCCCACCACCAACCACTACGGCGCCACCGGGGACGGCCTGGTCCTGGCGTATCGCCTCGGCGCCCCGCTGAGCTTCATCGACACCATGCAGTACCACCCCACCGGCGCCGCCTTCCCCGAGCAGATCCTCGGCCAGTTGGTGACCGAGAAGGTGCGCGGCCTGGGTGCCCAGGTGTGCAACGTCGACGGCGAGCAGTTCGTCTTCCCCCTGGAGACGCGCGACGTCGAGGCCGCCGCTTTCATCCGCGAGTGCACCGCCCACGGCAAGGGCGTCGTCACCCCGACGGGCCAGCGCGGCGTGTGGCTGGACTCGCCGATAATCGACATCCTCCACGGCCCGGGGACCATCGCTCGCGAACTGCCGGCGATGGTGCGCCAGTACAAGCGCTTCGGCATCGACATGACCAAGGAACCCATCCTGGTCTACCCCACCCTGCACTATCAGAACGGGGGCATCGCCATTCGCCCGGACGGGAGCACGGTCGTGCCGGGGCTGTACGTCGCCGGCGAGGCGGCCGGCGGTATCCACGGCCGCAACCGCCTGATGGGGAACAGCCTGCTGGACATCTGCGTCTTCGGGCGCAGGGCCGGTCGGGCGGCCGCGGCCTGGGCGCGCCAGGCGCAGCCGGGTGAGCCGACGCTCTCGCACGTGCAGCGCTGGCAGGCGGCCCGACGCGAAGCTGGCCTTGAGGACGTCCTGCAGGCACCGGTCATCCTACCCGACTACACCCGCCATTGACCGCAGCCGCAAGAAAGGGTCGGGGCCGCCTTGCAGGCGGCCCCGTTCGTTCTCCTCACACGCGTGAGTGCTAGGGCGTCACCGTTGCGGTCAGCGTCAGCGGGTTGGGCGAGCTGGTGCGTGTGGGCGTGGCGATGTTCACCGGGACGATCAGCCTCTGCCCGGGCCCAATCTGGTCGGTGACCTTGATGCCGCTTGCCTGCGCGATGGCCTCGGCGGTGCTGTTGAAGCGCTGGGCGATGCTGATCAGGGTATCGCCGAGAACGACGACGTACTGGATCCGCGTGCCGGGTGCCAAGTTGGTAGGCAAGGGCGTGGGAGTCGGCCGCTCGGTGCCAGGGGCCGGGATGGTGAGGGTCTGACCGACGAAGATGTTGTTCGGGTTGGTGATGCCGTTGATCTCCATCAGCAGGTTGATGTCCACCTCGAACTCCGCCGCGATGTTCCACAGGTTGTCCCCCAACTGCACGACGTAGGTGGTGGGGCCGGGCGGGGTGGGAGTCTCGGTGATGGTTGGGGTCGGCTCCGGGGTCCAGGTGGACGTTGGCGGGACCGGGGTGAGGGTGACGGTTGGGGTATCGGTTGCCAGAAAGCCAGGAAGCGAGGGGGGCTTGGCCCCGGTCAGCCACAGGACGATCAGGACGATGCCGCCGGCCAGCAGCAGGACGGCCAGTCCTCCCAGGACCATGGGCGTCAGCCGCTCCCTGCGCCGACGGTACGAGGCGATCACCTCGTGCGGATTATGTTCACTCTCGGGCATACGCCTCCCTCCCGGGCGCGGGCGAAACGCCCAAGCCCGCCGGCGCCTTGATTGTACCCGAATTCCCCGCCCCTCAGGCGCCCGGCGCCGGCGTCCTTGCTGCGGGGCCGCGCATTATAATCGGAGTCGTGAAGTACCATATCTGGACTGAGGGCTGTCAGATGAACGTGGCCGACTCCCGGCGCGTGGCCGCCGCGCTGGAGCGGATTGGCTATCGGGCCGCGCCGCGCCCCGAGGAGGCGGACGTCATCCTGCTCAATACCTGCGTGGTGCGCCAGAGTGCCGAGGACAGGGCCTACGGCCGCCTCACCTCGCTTCGACCGCTCAAGGAGAAGCGGCCGGAGATCGTGATCAACCTGATGGGCTGCCTGGTGGGCGTGCGCGGCAACGACGGG
>FWPV01005693.1_pt1 | contig 24631 bp, 16 predicted proteins | sample 2228371 | NCBI WGS metagenome assembly FWPV01 (sample SAMEA103939776, study PRJEB20133) | metagenome | reverse complement strand
ACCGCGCCGGTCGTCACGGCGACCGAGGCGCAGGGGGCGGGCTCGTGTGTGACCACGGGCTGCCACGCCACCACTGATCTGCACGCGTTGCACAAGGGCACGGCGATGACGCCTCCGGCGCGAGCCGCGCTCGGGTGCGCGTTCGCCGGGTGCCACGACTACACGAAGCAGGGCTGGAAGCCGACGCTCAAGTCGTGCGGCGTCGGCGGCGCGTGCCATACGACGGATGCGCACGACCCGAACGCTCACAACCTCATCGACAGTGCGAAATGCACGCGCTGACACGAGGGCGCCGGCGGAGCGGCTGCGACCGACATCAGGACGGTGTACCTGTCGACCGGGTACGGCAACGTGCTGGCCCACGACAGCTGCGCATCGTGCCATAACGGCGGGATGAACCTCGGCGCGTCGAACACCGCCGACTGCGTCGACTGCCACAATGCACTCGAGGCGGGCACGCACGCGTATACGCCATACGACCCGAACCACTACTACACCTCGAGCCACGACAGCTCGCTCACCACAGGCGCGAACTACGGGACGTCGGGATACGGCAAGACCCTCACCGACTTCCACGGGACGTCGCTCAGCTTCGAGCGCGCGTGCACGACCTGCCACACGATCGACCTCAGGACCGAGCACGAGAAGACGAGTGTCACGTTCGATCTCGGAGGTAAGCCCGACAAGTGCGTGGCCTGCCACGAGCTCAAGCTCGACAACTGGTCGGCGCGCTGGGCCGGAAGCTGCGCCGGTGAGGCGTCGAGCTGTCACACCCTCGGCGCGCTGCGATCTGATTGGAGCACGAAGCACGACGCTTCGACACAGGTCATGAGCGCGCCGGGCTCGAGCTTCGCGCTCGGTTCGACGGCGGGCGTGTTCACCGAGAACTTCGGCACGACGACGACGTGGCCGAGCAACTGGACGCGTAGCAACACGACGTACGTGACGAACCAGACAGGCAGCTCTCGTTCGGGTGCCGCGCCGCAGATCGGAGTCAACACGACGAGGACTGAGTACAACTTCTATCTGACGAGCGGAGCCAACCTCGCCTCGTACGGCGGCGGCACCATCCAGTTCTGGTACCAGGTCAACGTCTCCGATACCGCAGACTTCCTCGTATGCGAGTACTCGACCACGAGCGGCACCAGCGGCTACGTCGAGCTCTTCCGTGTGAACACGGACGCGCTGACGTGGACCCAGAGCCCGGTCCTCTCGATCCCGGGCGGCGGCACGGTCTGGATCCGCTTCCGCGGCACCTTCAACGCGACCGGCGAGTACGGACGTATCGACGATGTGCAGGTCAACGGCGTGAACGGCGCCGCCTTCGGCTCGGCGCTGCCCGCTGGCAGCACGGCGGCTGCGAGCTGCCAGAACAACCCGAACGGCACTGAATGCCACAACGTGGCCGACGTGGCGAACATCCACAGCCGTACACCGAACTTCGGCTGCCCGATCTGTCACACCGGCACCGCGCAGCACCCGACGCAGCTCAACTGCCAAGCGTCCGGCTGCCACACCGGCATCAACGTCGACAACCACAACACGGCATGGCATGAGTCGACGATCAGCGACACCGCCCTGTTCGGCACCGGCTTCACAGCCGACTGGTGTCGCGGTTGCCACGACGACAGCATCGACAACGAACACTTCGTGCTGGGTGCGTACGGGTCGCAACCGTGCTCGATGTGCCACAAGAAGTCGGCGGACAGCGCGGCTCCCGTGAGCGTCACGTCGGCTGACACGTCGTCGACGATCCACGGCGATACGACTGCGAACAACGAGCTTTGCACCGACTGCCACAAGACGGTGACCAAGGCTGCGCCGCACGTGCAGCGGATGGGCTGGAACGGCCTGCCCAACAGCGGCTCGGCCGCCGTCGGCGGTGTGCAGTTCAACGACACGTGGTCAGGCCACCGGTCGTTCGACACGATGCCGGGCTCGAAGACGAGCTTCACCACCGCGGTCGATGGTGTCAGCGCGTCTCGCACGTGGTCGTTGCCAACGGCGACGAACTTCATCAGCAACTGGAACGGCACGCCGTCCACGACGATGGTGGTTCGCTGTGTCGATTGCCATGGGTCGGTGAGCGGAACGACCGGACCGCATGGCGCCAGCATGACGGTCAAGATCGCGAGCGGGTACAACAACAACTACTCCAGCGGCGGTGCGTACCTCAACAGCGCGAGTCCCTACATCCAGGGCAACCCGATCTGCGCGAAGTGCCACCAGACAACGAACATCCGCGCCTCGAACAATGTCCACAGCCGCAGCGACCACAACGGGTCCACGGACGGCCGCTGCATCAACTGTCACGTCAAGATCCCGCATGCGTGGAAGCGGCCTCGCCTAATCGGCTACCGTACCGATCCGGCGCCGTACGCGCCGCTGATCGTCAACAACATCACCGATCGCTCGTACACGCCGACCGGTTGGAGCAAGAACTACTGCGGTGTGACCGGGTGCGGCAGTCACTCGGCGAACGCGACGACGCCGTACTGGCCGTAAGAGTTCCGCACGGTCGACGTCTGACGTGGAGGGGGCGCTCCCGACGAGGGGCGTCCCCTCTTGCTAGACTGGCATGGGCTGTGCAGTGAAGATAAGTGGAGATGAACGTAACCATGGATCGGGTGCACATGAGACTCGCTGGGCTGTTCGCTGCCGCGTTGTTCGTGGTGTCCGCTTCGTCGCTTGCAACCACTGACAGCGCGTCAGCCGCTGGCTTCTACCCGACCGGCTCGTGGCCGGTGGTCAAGACGCTGTCCGAACCCAATGACGTGGCTGTCGCCTTGGACGGCGAGGTGTTCGTCGCCGATGCCGCAGGGCGACGGATCGTGGTGCTCGCCCCCGAGGGTGATTTCATCCGCGAGTTCGACGGCACGGCAGGCAGCGGTGTCGAGCTTCAGCGGCCGGTCGCGCTGGCCCTCGGGCCCGATGCCCGGCTCTACGTGGCCGACCGATCCGCGGACCGGATCCTCGTCTTCGAGCGGGATGGCCGGCTCGTGACGTGGTGGGGCAGCAGGGGCTCCGGCCCGGGTCAGTTCATGGCTCCGAGCGACCTCACGTTCGACGCGTCCGGCGCGCTCTACGTCGCGGACACGTTCAACAACCGTGTTCAGGTCTTCGACACGTCGGGTCAACTGCAACGCACGATCGGCTCGGCGGCGTCGATGTCGACGCCGGTGGGCGTGGCGGTGAAGGGCAGTGAGCTGTTCGTCGCCGAGGTGAACATGCTGCGGGTGAGCGTGTTCCCGACGTCGGGAGGGGCGCCCAAACGGGACTGGGGCTGGGCGACGTCGGGCACGGGTGCGGGCAGCGTCACGACCTCTCGGTACGTGCGGCCCTCCGGCGTCGAAGTGCACTCGTCGGGAAACATCCTCGTCATCGACGCGGGCCGCAACCTCGTCGAAAACTGTGACCCGCTGACCGGCGTCGTCGCGGCTTCGTACGCCGCAGGCCCCCTCGCCCAACCCGAAGGACTGTTCGCCGCAGCGGGCACACTCGTCTTCGTCGCCGACACCGGCAACAACCGTATCGTGCGTCTCGACACCGCCAGCCCTGCCACGGTGACGACCTTCGCGCCCGACCCGTCCGACCTTCCGCCGCTCATCGCTCCCAAGGGGATGGCCTTCAGGCAGGGCCAGGGCATCTACTACACCCAGTCCGCCAACGGCATCGTCGTCGCGCTCAACACGGCGGGAAGCTACCAGTTCACCTTCCCGGCCACGCCGGCTCTCTCCAACCCCACAGGAATCGCGCTCACCCATGACGGCAACGAGGTCTGGGTCTGTGACACGGGCAACCATCGCATCGTGATCTACGACTCCAACGGCCAGTTCCTGCGCACGATGGGCTCGTTCGGCACGGGCCCCGGTCAGTTCAAGTCGCCGCTCGGGGTCGCCAAGCTCCTCGATGACACCATGGCTGTGGTCGACACCGGCAACAACCGCATCCAGGTCTTCTACGCCGACGGCACGTTCATCCACGAGTTCGGCTCGTCGCGTCTGCGCTCGCCTACTGGCATCGTCTCGGTTTCCGACGGCCGGCTGTTCGTGACCGACACCGGTAACCATCGGCTCGCGATGTTCGAGGACAACGGCACGTGGATCCGTGGGGTCGGCGGATTCGGCACGGCGCTCGGCCAGTTCCACTCGCCAGCCGGGATCTCCGTGGCCGCACATGATGACCTCATCGTCGCCGACCGCGGCAACAGCCGCATCCAGATCATCGCTTCCGACGGCTCACCGATCACGGCGTACGGGACCCGCGGGTCCGGTCCTGGCGAGCTCTACGAACCGCATGCCGCCGTGATGCTCGCCCTCGACCGCATGATCATCGCCGACACCCTCAATCACCGGGTGGGCATCGTCGGTTACGACGGCATCGAGCCGGTGACGGTCGCTTCGGGCGACATCTCAGGTTGGGTCAACCGTCCGGCGGTCGTCACGCTCAGCGCCTCCGACGTGGGGGCTGGCGTCGAGGCGACCTACTACCGGATCGGCTCCGGCGGGGTCCAGCGCTACGAGGCGCCGATAACGATCGCCGCGGAAGGGGAGACCCCGGTCTTCTTCTGGTCACGGGACCGCATGGGCAACGAGGAGGCAGCGAAGTCTGTCACTGTGCGCGTCGACACGATCCCGCCGAGCGGGACCGCCCAGATCGGCGGCACGTCATCGGTCATGAAAGCGGGACCCATCATCGTGTATTCGAACGTGACGGGTGCAGCTGAGATGCGGTTCGGGCGGCGCGGCGCGTTGTCGACGTGGCACCCCTACGCTGCCGCTTCGGTGTTCACGGTCACGCAGGAAGGCACCACGACACTTGACGCGGAGTACCGTGACCTGGCGGGCAACACGCTGCTCATCTCCCGTGAGTGCGTCATCGATGGAAGCGGCCCCGTGACGACGGTGCGGCGCACACCTGCGAGCGGCATAGCCACCGGCCCGGTCACCGTCGATGCGAGCTTCGCCGACGCGTACTCGGCCGTCACCGAACGCTACTACCGCATCGACGGCGGCGCTGTGCAAAGCTACACCGGGCCGTTCGAGGTGAGCGGCGATGGCCAGCACACCGTCGAGGCATGGGGTGTCGACGAGGTCGGGAACGTGGGCGCCCGGACGAGCTCGACGTTCGGCATCTCACGGCTCATGCTCGGCGGTGAGTTGTCCGTGGCAGGCGGTGTGCCGTACCTGAGCAGCCGGACGGCCGAGGTCTCGACCACGATTCAGAGTGCCGCCCGCCGGCGCTGGACGACCGGTCCGGTCTACGTGCTGCCGTGGGAGAACTTCTCGCCTGTCTGGAACGTGACGTTCCCGGCGGACGGCCGTTACACGGTGCGTGCAGAGTTCGAGGATGCTCTCTCGCAGCGCATCGAGCTTTCGCGTGAGATCGTGATCGACACGGTCGCTCCGGTCACGACGATCAGCGGGCTTCCACCGACCGGAGCCAGCGGAGGTCCGGTCATAATCGGGTTCGGTGTTGCCGACACCACCCCTGTGGTGACGAGGTACTCGGTCGACGGCGGCCCGGTCCGGGAGTACACATCTCCTTTCACGGTCACCGGCGACGCCGTGCACACCATCATGTACTACTCCGTGGATGCGGCTGGGAATATGGAGCCGGCGAGGACGGCCACGTTCATCATCGAAGCCGCACCGCCCTCCGGGTCGATGCGAGTGGTCCAAGGCCGCCTGGCTCCGACGACGACTTTGGACCTCGCTCTCTCGGTTCCGCGTGCTGTCAAGATGAGGTTCGACACGGGCTCCGGCCCGGGTCCGTGGATGCCGTACGCGTCCACGGCGTCGGTGACGATGCCGGGCGAGGGACTGCACTGGATAGTCGGGACGTTCGCCAACATCGCCGATGTCGAGTCACAGATAGCGACTCAGGTGCTCGTGGACCTCTCGCCCCCCACGGTGTCGCTGTCAGGGATGCCCCCTTCAGGCGTCACCGGCGAACCTGTTGTGATCAGCATCTCGGCGCGTGACACGCTCACGCCGATATCGAGGATCCTTTACTCCGTCGACGGCGGGTCCGAGAAGACGTACCAAGGGCCGTTCACCGTCACGGGCGACAGGCGGCACACGGTCAGCGCGCGCGCCGTGGATGCGGTGGGCAACACGAGCGCCGTCGTGAGCGAGTCGTTCATCATCTCCGGGCTGGCTCGTGGTGGCAGGTTGACGCTCGCCGGGGGCGCGTCTCGCGTAGGCACCACCACGGTGCAAGCCGTCGCCGACATCGTGGGTGCGCTCGAGATGCGTTGGAGCGCTGGAGGAGCGTTCACAGACTGGACACCCTTCGTGCGGACCTGGCAGGTCACGCTTCCGGGTGAGGGCGTCGGAGTCGTGACCGCGCACATCAGAGGCCAGTACGATGTCGAGACCACGCTCACCGCATCGGTGTACGTGGACCTCTCCGCTCCGGTCACACGCGTGCACGGCATGCCGCCGGACGGCGTGAGTGCGGGTCCCGTCCTCGTCGCGTTCACAGCGACCGACGCATCCGCCGTCCGCATGATCGAGTACTCGCTCGATGGCGGTGCGTGGCGTGTGTACACCGCGCCGTTCTTCGTCGCGGGGACGGGAACACACACGGTGCTGTTCAGGGCTACCGACGAGGTGGGCAACGTCGAAGCCGTGCGGACACACTCCTTCACGATCACCGGTACTGCGAGTGGCGGGGCCGGTGCGGGCGTGGCGGGCGGCCGCTCATTCATCAACACAACGACCGTCCCCGTGGCCTCGAACGTTCCTTCCGCTACCGAGATGCGGTTCGACGTCGGAAACGGGTACTCGCCGTGGATGCGCTATGCCCCGCTCACATCGATCCAGGTCGGCGGAGAAGGTCTGCACTGGGTCAGCGCATCGTATCGTGGCGGCGACCGTGTGGAGAGCGTCTACGGGTTCCCGGTTCTCGTGGACCTCACCCCGCCGGTCGTCACGAGGGTGTCTGGCGCTCTGCGCTCCCTCGCGGTGCAGCGAGACGGGACCGTCCTGTACTGCGCGACGGTGACGGGAAGCGCCGAGGACTCCGGCACGCTGCTTACGGGCGTCGGGTCGATCTCGTACCGTCTCGGCAACAAGCCTTCTGGCTGCGCAGGACGCGGCGAGCGGGCTGGCCGCTACCGGATGACCGCCACAGCGACCGACCGTGCGGGAAATCAGGCGACGCGGACCGGTACCGTGCGCTTCGGAGCGTCGGCGCCTCCCATGGCGCCTGCGACGGCTCGGGCCTCGCGGGCTTTCACGGTGAAGGGCAGTGTCCCGGCCGCAGCTCCCGGAGCCACGACGAGACTGCTCGCCTTCAAGCGCGCCACCGACGGGTCATGGCGGCTGGCGAAGACGTTCAGCGTGTCGGCCCGGCAGTCCGGTCCGACGGTGAGTGTGACGGCTCGGTGCGCACTCGCGCGCGGGCAGTGGCGGCTGGTGCTCGTATCGACCGCTCCCGGCGCCTTGACGTGCAGCAAGCCGTCTGCAGCGGTGATGGTGCGCTGATCGCCAGTCACTTGTGCGTGGTGTCGCTGGTCTGCGGTTTGAGGCACAATGTGCCAAGTGCGCGACCGGATCGCTGACGTCGTGTGAAGCGTCTCGACCGGACTCGCGCTCCTTCCCGCGTGCCCCACTGGCAGAGTCAGGAGTCGACTGATGGCGAAACGCAAGAAGAGCGCTGAGGTTGCTCGGCCACGAGTGTCTCCGCGCAGCATCGAACAGTGGAGCGCTGCGCGTCACATCGCGTGGTGGTCCGTGCTCGCGATGGTGTTCTTCACGCCCATCGCCATCAGCAACCTGTCGTTCCTCGGTGTGCGTCTGCCCCTTTCGTACGACCAGTTCGACATCATCAAGGTCTTCTGTCAGCGGGTCCTGGGAGTGATCGGGCTCGCGGCGTGGACGTGGGACATCATGATGCGCGGCGGCAGGGTGAGGCGCACGCCTGTGGAGTGGCTCATCCTCGCGTTCCTCGCGTGGGTTGCTGTAAGCGCCATGCTGTCGATCCATCCCCCGACCGCGTTCTTCGGCAAGTACCGGCGGTTCGAGGGGCTCCTCTCCTTCATCAACTACGCGGCAGTGTACTTCCTGACGCTGCAGCTCGCAGACAAGCCGTCACGCATAAAGCAGCTCGCGCAAGCACTGTTCTGGTCGGGCGTCGTGGTGGGCGCCTATGGGCTCATGCAGGCGTTCGGCAAAGACATCCTCGCTTGGGGGACGCTTCCCTTCGAACAGAACCGCTCGTTCTCCACGTACGGCAACCCGGACCTGCTCGGCGGGTTCCTCATGTTCGGCACGTTCGTCTCTCTCGGTCTCGCGCTCGCTGAGTCGAACCTGACGTGGCGAGGCGTCTACTGGTTCGGCTTCCTCGTGAACTCAGCGGTCGTCGTGACCGCGTTCACGCGCAGCGCATGGGTCGGTGCGATTCCGGGGTTCATCTTCATGGCGCTCTTCGCATTCCGTCAGAAGGTTGATTGGAAGGCCGAGGACTGGGTGTTCTCCGGCAGCGCGGCCGCCGCGGCGCTGACATTCATCGTGCGCAGCCTCTCGAACCCGAACGAAGTCATGAACTTCGCCATGCGCTTCCGTTCGATATTCCAGTTCGACCAGGGTTCCGCGAAGACACGGTTCGAGATATGGGATGCCGCCATACGGGCGATCAAGGATCGCCCGGTCTTCGGCTTCGGAGCCGACACCTTCCGTCTCGTCTTCCCGAAGTACAAACCTGTCGAGTACGTGAAGGACGCCGGCTACCTCTCCGTCGCCGACAACGTCCACAACTACCCGCTGCAGCTCGCGGCCGGCATCGGAGTCCCCGGGCTTCTCCTGCTCTACGGGATCTTCGGATGGGTGGCTGTACGAAGCTGGAAATCGGTGTGGGGGCGCGACGACGGCGCGAACCGGATGATCCTCGCCGGCTTCTGGGCCGCATGCGCGGCCTACATCACCCACCTGTTCTTCGGCCTGTCGGTCACCGGGTCGACGTTCCTGCTGTGGGCCTCGATGGCGGCGCTCTTGTCGCCGACGGCGTCTGTCATCGAGGTCAACCCGCCTCGTTGGGGCGCCGCCGTCGCGGGCCTCGGTGTTGCGTTGGCGGTGTTCGGCGTGTGGTACATGGTCGTCTACATGCAAGCGGACCGGGCGTACCTCATGTCGAGGATCGGCACGCAGGGAGCCGAGCGGACCGCCTGGGCGGAGCGGGCTGTCAAGCTCAACCCATGGAACGACATGTACCGCGCCGAGGTCGGGCTTGCGCTGACCGATGAGACCATCGCCGCTCTGAACGCATCCGGGAGCGGGGATGCCCAGTCGATCGAGCGGGCGAAGGCGCTTTTCCAACGGGCCGAGGCATCCATGCTCGAAACCATCGAGTTCGTGCCGTGGGAGTACGACAACTACGTGTTCCTCGCGAACCTGTACAACATGGCGGGGCAGTTCTTCGACCGGGCGTACTTCGACAAGGCGGTCGAGATCGCCAAGAAAGGCATCGAGGTCGAGGAGTTCGGCCCGGCTGTGCGATTCCAGCTTGCGCGGGCCTACCTCGCCACGGGTCAGGTCGACGAGGCCATCGTGCAGCTCGAGCGCTGCGTCGAGATGGACCCGGCATACACTGAGGCCGTCACCGCGCTATCGCAGCTCTACGAGCAGCGCGGCCGGATAGACGACGCGATCCGTGTGCTGAGGCTCGCGAACGACCACGCGCCCGGGCAATCCGGGGTCGAAGACAAACTGAAGGCGCTCGAGGCGTCGCAGGCAGGCACTGCGTCGCCTACGCCGTAGGTGAAGAGCCGGTGGACGAGCGCGCGAAGACACCGGAGAACTTCGTCCCTGCGTGGCTCGCCGCGCTCGTTCTGGTGCTGCTCCTCGCCGTGATGGGTGTGGGCGGGTACGTGCTACGTGGCATCGTCGCAGGCGAAGGCCGTGCCCGGAGCGTCGAGGAGGAGGAGATCGCGAGGTGGCGGGCTGCGGTCGCCCGCGACCCGGACGACGTGGCGGCGCGGGTCTCGCTCGGGTACGCGTACCAGCGGGCGGGACGGCTCGACAAGGCTGTTTCAGAGTACCGCCGGGTCGTGAAGGTCGACCCGCGCAACACAGCGGCACTCTACAACCTCGGTGTGGTCTACGTGCGGTTGGGCGTGGACGACAAAGCAGAAGAGACACTGTGGGACGTCCTGGAAGTGCAGCCCGATCATGTTCTCGCTGCGCGCGCGCTCGGTGAGTTCTACCTTGAGAAGAAGCAGTACCGCTCGATGCTTCGTGCGGTTCGTCCCGTCGTCGAGGTGCACCCTGGGGTCGCCGATCTGCAGTACCTGACGGCGGTGGCGTATGAGAACCTCGGCAGGACGGAGTGGGCTATCGCCCGCTACCGTCTCGCACTGCGATATGCGCCTGATTACGCGGAGGCGACAGAGGCACTGGAGCGCCTGGGAGAGACACCGTGAGCATGGATGAGCGCGACGCTGTCTCGACGACGGACGCTCCTGTCGAAGAGTCCTTGGCCTCCGCGTCTGGTGCGCCAGAGGGCGCGGGGCCTCAACCTTCGCAACGACGGCTGGGCCTGTACCTCACTCCACGTCAGGCGTTCCTGTCGATGGCGGGCGTGCTCTCCGTGTTGCTCGCTGGGCTGTTGCTCTACTTGTGGTGGCTCACCTTGCCTGCCGACTTTACGCGGGAGGGTGGCCGGATCCAAGGGGGACTCATCCCGCGGATCGCTGTCTACGGTCCGGGCCGTGAACCGCTCACGCGGTTCGACCAGCCGATGGGCGTGGCGTGGAGCCGCGACGGCACGCGGTTCTATGTCGCGGATGCCCGGAACAACCGCATCTGTGTGTTCGACGCCGCAGGCAAGCCCATCGTCGAGTTCGGCGCGCTCGGGGTCGCGAAACCGCTCGAGGGCGCGGCACGCACGTGGGACCCGGGTGAGCTGAGCTACCCGGTCGACGTGGCGGTCGGCGACGACGGGACGATCTACGTGGCGGACTTCTACAACGATTCGATCTCCGCGTTCACCAGTGACGGCAGATTCGTGCGCCGGTTCCCTGATCCGTACTCGCCGACGGGCAAAGGCAGCTCCGGAGCCTCGGGTGGCGGGATCGCGGTGACAGCCGTCGCCGCATCCGGAGGGTACGTCTACGCCACCGACACGTACCAGGTCTTCGTGTTCACGGCCGAAGGGGACCTGGTTCGCCAGTTCGGACGCCCGGGTCTGGGCCCAGACGGTCTGGACAGACCCGGCGGCATCGCGGTCGACCGCGATGGACGGATCTACGTTTCGGACTCGAACCACAACCGTGTGAAGGCCTACTCGGCGCAAGGCGAGCTGCTCTGGGTCACCGGCCGGCCCGTGACCGGGTTGCAGTCGGAGTCGGAGAACCCATTCGTCCTGCCGCGCGGCCTCACCGTGCTTCGCGACGGCTCCATCCTGGTCGCGGATCCGCTCGCTCACCAGTTGGTCCGCCTCGACCGGGACGGCAAGGTTGTTGCTCTGTATGGAGTGCGCGGCGCAGCGGAGGGACAGCTGAACTTTCCGAACGACGTCGCCGCTTTCTCAGATGAGGTGCTGGTGGCGGACCGTGAGAACCAGCGGGTGCAGGTCGTCAACCTCAGCGAGCGGTGAGGTGTGCAAGATGTTCTCGAGGAGCATGCCGTCTGTCCAGGTTCGCTCAGGTTGATGAGCAGGAAGGGTGTCCTGTACCATGTCGGGTGAGGTGCTGCAACAGGCAAGGCCCTTGCTCCGGAACGATTGGGTCTGTGTGAAGAGAAGGGCGTTCAGGCAGTTCGCTGCTGTCTTCGTGGTGTTCGCGTTCGGCGCGACGCCAGCCTTGGCGTACCAGGAATCGATCAGCGCCACGGACCCTGCCTCGACCCCCGTTTACGCCTGCCCGACCTGTCATGGCCTTGAATCGGGGGCGACCTCGCCGACCGTCGCGCCGCGGAGCGTGCCGTCGACGTGGACGTATGACAGTGAGGCGGGTTTCTACGTCGGGTCCCGCAAGGGCCCTCATGGCGGGTACACGACCGGCACCCAGAAGTGCAAGGTGTGTCACAGCATCCACAGCTCAGAGGGGCTTGACGGCCCGCTCCTCCCGGAATCGACCATCGCTGCGACGTGCTACACGTGCCACGACGGCACCGGCGGCGGTGGCGTCTACGGAGTCATCTACCAGCGCACGGGATTCAACCCGGCGGAAGCCAGCGCCACAGCGATGGTCGGCACTGCCGGCGGGGTGCACCGCATCGGCTACCTCAACGCCAGTGACAGGGTCGTCGTCCCTGGCGGCAACCCGGACGGTTCCTCGCTGGAGACGACGTTCACAGGCGAAGGCGGCTCACTCACGTGCACCGACTGCCACAGCGCGCACAACTCGGGCACCGTCGCTCCGTTCGTCGGTGACCGTAAGCGTTCCGCCGAGGACACGACGACGAACATAGCCACCAATCGCTTGCTCCGCCAGCGTCCGACGAGCGCCACGACGACCGTCACGGTGTACGGCACTGGTTGGTGTGCCACGTGCCACAAGGGCAGTCACGTGACGGGCGGTCCGGGCACCAGCCACGCGGTCGAGACCGATGATTCGGTCCGGAACTACTCGCAGGTGACGCTGCTCGCCGGTCTGGACACGAGCCTCACGTCCGGTCTCGGGCCGCTCGGTGGCAGCAACTTCGGCTACATCATGACCGACAATGACCCCGGTCCCGGAGGCCACGGCGGCGAGAAGCCCATCTGTCAGCAGTGCCATGAGGATGCGCGAGTCGTGGGCGGGACGTTCGGCGCTTCTGACCAGTTCCACGTCAAGACATCTCAAGCCTACAGCGCGCCGCTCGATGGCGAGGTCGCAGGCAACCCGCAGTTCCAGAACTTCCCTCACGAGTCCGTCAACGATGGTCTGCTCATCGAGACCACAGACGGGCTGTGCGCGAACTGCCACTACGTCCAGCCCTGACGCCTGCGCATGCGGAGGCTGTGGCGGATCCTGCGCTCGCGGCGTGCCGCCCTGTGGCTCATCGTGCTGCTCAGCGCCTACGCGGCTGTCGCGACATCCGTCCCGCAGAAAGCGATATCTCCCGGTGAGCACGCTCAGTGGGCCGGAAGCACGTCACCGCTCGTCGGCCTCGCAAGGGCGCTCGGCATGGACCACGCGTACACGTCCCCCATCTTCTTGGCGCTTGCGTTCGCGCTGGCGACGAGCACCGCGGTCTGCGCCTGGGAGCGAGCAACCGGCGCGAAGCGGATCTGGCGCGGGCGGGGCCGGGTGGGCGAAGCCGTGCGGTCACGGCTTCGGGAGCGCCCGGACGTCTGTTTCGTGACGAGCGAGCCGGCGCAGGAGGTCTTGGAGCGCGCGGCGCACGCGCTGGAGGCTCTCGGCCTGCGCGTTCGCCGTGGGCCGGTCGTGACCTATGCCGAGCGTGATGCGTGGGGACTTCTCGGCAGCCCGTTGTTCCACTGGTCGATCGTGGTCCTCGTCGTGGTGGTGGCCCTGGGACAGCTCACGCGGTGGGAGGGGCTGATCGGAGTTTCTGAGTTCGGAGCGGTCACCGAGCGGGCTGAGTCGTACGGCCGGCTCGATGAGGGTCCGTGGGCCCTGCCGCATACTGGTTTCGAGATCGCTGTTCCCGAGGTCCGTGAACAGATGCGGGTTCGCGGCGTCGAGTACGGGGTGACGCCTGCGGTGGCCCTTCGGCGCGATGGCCGGGTCGTCGCGCAGCAGCTCGTGTATGCGAACAACCCGTTGCGGTACGGACCGCTGCTCGTACACCTGTCGGACCATGGTCTGGCCGTGCGGATCGAGGTGACGGGCCCCGATGGTTCGTCGCGGGGGACGAGTGACCGTCTGATCGACTTCAGCGACGAGGCATCTTCTGGCACGACGCCATCGGGCTTTCTCGTGAGCGACGATGCAGGCAAGCCGCTCGCGGACGTCTCGGTCTGGGTCGAGGCCCGGGACAGGGCTGGCGCCTTGCCTCGCCTCAAGCCGCCGGGAGACGTCATCGTGCTCGAACTGACGACGCCGGATGGACGCGTCACGAAGCGCAAGGTCGCAGTAGGTGCCTCGGTGGCTCTCCGGGATGGGTACGCGCTCTCTGTCCGCGACTTCGGCTACTATGCTCGTCTGAGCGTGGTACGGGACTGGTCGGTGGACTGGGTCTACGCGATGCTCGGCTTGATGACGTTCGGCGTCACGGTCGCGCTGCTCGCACCGTACCGGTGCGTCTGGGTGACCGTGCGCGATGAAGGCGGACGGCCGAAGCTGTGCGCGAGTGTGGTGCACGCGAGGCGTGATCCGCTGTTCATGGAGTCGGTGCGCTCAGCGCTCAGCGACGCATGTGGGGCTATCGACACTCTCTCATAGGCGAGCCAGGAGGCGGAGACGTGAGTCAGGACTTCGAGGTCATCTTGATGTGGGCCGCGGTGACCTCTTACGCGGCGTCGGCAGCCGGATTCGTCACCGGGCTTGTGTTCGCCAAAGAGGCGCTCGTGCGCGTCGCCCTGTGGATCGCCGGTGCCGGTCTCGTGCCACACGTGGTCGCGGTCGGTGGCAGGTGGGTGCGCATCGGTCACGGGCCGTACCTCGGTTTTTACGAGGTGGTCTCCTCATACGCGCTCATCAGTGTCTTGGCGCTGCTTCTCATCGTGAACAGGTACCCTTCGCTGCGCGTCTCCGGTGCCGTGATCATGCCCGTCGCGTTCCTGCTTATCGGTGGCTCGATGCTTGCGCCCAAGGCCGGGCTCGAGATCACACCGAAGCTCGCCTCATGGTGGCTCGTGGTCCACGTCGCATTCGCAAAGCTTACGTACGGGGCCTTCATCGCTGCGATGGTGCTCGGGGTTGTCTACCTCTTCAGGTCGCGCATGCAAGGGCCTGTCGCCGCGCTCCTGGCCAAGCTGCCCGGAGACGATATCGTCGATGACCTGACGTTTCGCTTCGTCGCAGCGGGCTTCATCCTCCTCGGCATCATGATCGCCGCGGGGGCCATATGGGCCAACGAGGCGTGGGGCAGGTACTGGGCGTGGGACCCAAGCGAGACGTGGTCGCTCATCTCGTGGCTCGTCTATGCCGCCGTGCTGCACGCCCGGCTCACGCTGGGATGGCGGGGACGGAAGTTCGCGTGGGCGGCTGTGGCGGCTCTGCCGGTGGTCCTGTTCGCGCTCATCGGCGTGCCCGTTGTGTACAACTCGATCCACGGTGCGTACCTGACCGGCTACTGAGTGCCTTCGCAGGGCGTTTCGGCTGGCAGGACCAGCTTTCCTGAGCGTCGAATGAACGTTCATTAGCGCAGCGACGCATGGTAGAATGACCACGGTGCGTCGCACCATGATGATCACTCTGTCGCCTGCTTGGACGTGTGCGACGCCTTGGAGGATCGTTGAGCGATCCCGAAGTCGTCAGGGACGACGTCGACATCGACTCTGTGGAGAGCGAAGACGAGCGCAGCCGGCGCTGGTGGCCGGTGCTGGTGGCGGTCGTGTTGCTCCTCTTGCTCCTGTGCTGCGTCGTCACGTCTGTGCAGACATGGGTCACCGGGGGCAGCGAGCGGGCCCGGTTCATCGCCCGCAACATCGAGTGTCTGCAGTGCCACACCGAGCTGGTCCCCGAGTTCGGCAATGCGAGCGTCCACAACCCGTTCGCTCTGAAAGAGTGCACCGCCTGTCACACGAGGCACGGTAAGAGGGTCACCGTCGATGTGGTCCGTTCCGCCGTCGAGACGTGGCGCCGGTACACGACGATGCTGCAGTGGCTTCCGCTGCGCTGGTGGTTCACGCTGAGCGAGGGAGCTGCCGGGCGTGTCTCCTCGCGGGCGGGTGGCGTCGTCCCCGGTTCTTCGAGGTCGGTCGAGGTCAAGGGGCCGAAGTCCGAACTCGTCTTGCCTGAGCAGGAACTGTGCTGGTTCTGTCACGGGAGCATGGGGGCGAAGCTCGGAGATGAGTACCGTCATCAGCCGTTCGTCGCGGGCCGGTGCACGGAGTGCCACGACCCCCACTCGTCGCAGTACGTGGCGCTCATCAACCAGCCGCCCAATCGCATCTGCCTCACGTGCCATCCGATGGGCATGGAGCTGTCGCGAGCGCAGACACACCCGCCTGCAGAGCAGGGATGGTGCACGGACTGCCACGACCCTCACGCATCGAACTTCAAAGGCATGATCGTCGCGCGTCAGAGGGAGCTCTGTTTCCGGTGTCATCCGACCGTTGCGGTGCTCGATTCGATGGCTGTGCAGCACGCCCCGTTCCTCAATGACGATTGCACGGGGTGTCACGAGGCGCATGGCTCCGACCACCGGCCGCTGCTCGATGACGTGCAGCCGGATCTCTGCTACACGTGCCACCCCGGCATATCGAACGATTTCGCTAAGGCGAGCCGTCACCCGGTCGGTCTCACGCTCACGTGCTCGAGCTGTCACGACCCGCACGCCGCCCAGTACCCGGGTCTGTTGACGGCACGCGATAACCGGTTCTGCTACCAGTGCCACTCGCACATCTCCACGACGTACGAAGCGTCTCGTCACGAGCGTGTGTTGTGTATCGGCTGTCACAGTCCGCACGGCACCTCGTACGAACCGATCCTGAGAGCGGAGAACCCCGACCTGTGTCTCCGGTGCCACCCGCCGGCAGGTTACGACGATGATTGGGACGGCGTCGTTCGCAACAACCATCCTGTTCGTCCGATCTTCTGGGACGTCAACGCCCGCACGCCGCTCAACTGCACCTCGTCGTGCCACAACCCGCACGGGACGCAGTTCGGCGCGATGTTGCGCTACTTCCCCCGCAAGACGGACGGGACGTGTCTCATGTGTCACGCGGTCACGCCCGGCAAACGGGTGGGCATCGATTTCTAGTCCACCGCTCACCTTCGACCGAGCGCCGGTCACGGAACCGGTGCCTTTCGTGGCGCGACGGAGCGGTATCATGCATCTGTGTCCCGGACCGCCGGCCTGCTCTTGGAGAACTCGTGCCAGACATATCTCGCGCTCCTGATGCCTCGATCTACCGGCTTTCTCTCTACCACTGCTATCTGGGTGAGATGCTTCGGACCGGCGCTGGCGACAAGATCACGTCCCCGCGGCTCGCGGAGGAGCTCGGAATCAAAGAGGAGACGGTTCGCCGTGACCTGTCGTTCGTCGGCGGCATAGGCCGGCCGGGGGCAGGCTACGACGCGAAGCTGCTGTTCGACGCCCTGCAGAAGTTCTTAGGGCTCAAAGACGACTACCCGATACTCAAAGTCGGCACTGCCCAGATGCTCGAAGCGCTGGGCGTCGTCTTTCCGGCGCACACGTACGGCGTCGAGCCGGCCGCGTACTACTCTGAGCTGCCCCAGGACGCGGGTACCGTGCTCCACGGCATAGAGATCAGACATATCTCGGACATACCGAAACTCGACCCTGCGCTCGGCATAACCGTCGCGCTCGTCGCTTGTTCGCCGGGCTTCGTGCAGTTGACGCTCAACCTGCTCGCGGAGGCGGGGATCACGGGGGTGCTGTTGCTCACTCCGGCGATCAAGCTCGACAAGCCCGAAGGCATGACCGTGACCCACGTGCGTATGCCCTGCGACATCAAGTCGCTCGCGTGCCGCTGCTTCGTCCCGCCACAAGAGGGCTGAGTCGCTACTCACAAGGACGTGCGAGCCGGTGGTGACTGTCCGGGCGGCCGTCTCGGGCCCGTCACTCGGCGGGCGCGGTCCGGGTCGCTTCGCTCTCGGGCAGGTGCCAGTACCACTCCGAGAGCAGGTCGTCGAGGGAAGCAGCGTCGCGCTCCCAGGTGGCCTTGGGCGACACGGCGAAGACCAGCACCTCGCGTCCGTTCGTCCGGACGAGCACGGCCCTGCCGGCGAATGAGCGCCCCTTCGCGTCTGTGCCCGTGATATCGAGAGCGGTCGCTGGCCGCGTGCCGACCGTGACGTCGACAGGCCCTGAGATCGAGTGGGCGCGCCATGCGCGGTCCTCGGCGCGCAGTTCGAGGAGTCCTCGCAGGCGTGCCGGCACCGGTTCGGTCGCCGCCTTCGAAGCGGTGTAGATGCCGACCGAAAGGGTCTTGAATGCGGCATCCTCGTTCTCGGGCAGTTCCTCTGCTGCGTAGAGCGCCACGAGACCCGGTTGCACGAAGGACTGCCACGAACCGGGGTAGCGCACGTGGAACAAGCCCCCGGGGTCATTGGCGGTGGCGAGCCTTTCGCTTCTCAGGCTGCAGCCGGACAGAGCGGGAGCCGACACGATGATGGCGCAGCCCAAGAGGACGGAGATGATGCGGTTGCGAAGCGGCCGGGTCACAAAGGGTCTCCCTCTTGCAGATGCCGGCGCACGACGGTACCGCGTTGACGCTCCTCGGGCGACGGCCGTAGACTGAGTTTAGTTATGCATTTCACGATGTTAACCGACAGGCGTTCGGTTGTCACGTTCACGGCGATGCTCGTCGTGTTCTCGCTGCCGCTTGTCGCATTCGACGCCGCGGACCCGTACCAGCCGATCCGTGCGCTCATTGCTGCCGTCGCCCTCGCGTCGCTTGCGGTGAGCGGCGGACCGCGGACCGGCAGAGTCGTTGCGGTCACGGTTGCGCTCTCCGCCGCGCTCATCGTCTGGCTCGCCATCTCGGCGGGCGAGAACGGGTGGGCGTCCGCAGTCTTCGGCGTGCATGGTCGCTTCCAAGGTCTCGTGTCTGCGCTGGTGTGCCTGCTCGCACTGGGAGCCGGCCTGTCTGTCCGGAGCGCCGATGTGCGCAGGGCAGGTCCCATCGCAGCAGGGTGCGGAGCCGCCATCGCGGCGTTGGTCATCGGCCAAGCGCTTTCAGGTTCAGATCCCGCAGGGTGGACGAACACGCGTGTGGTCGTCGCAGGATGGCTCGCCGTGGTCATGTCTATTGCGGCTGCTGCAGCATCGGTCACCGGAGCTCGGGTGCGCTGGGCACTCTTGGGCGCTGTCGTGCCGGGCGCGGTTGCGGTTGGGCTCACTGGCACGCGGGGCGCGTGGTTCGCCATGTTCGCCGGGGTCCTCACGGCGGCCAGCGCCCTCTTCGCCGGCTCTACGGACCGCAGGCGCCGCGCCGGTGCGGTCGTCTTGGTCGCAGGAGTCACGGCGGTCACCGCTTTGGCGGCCTTCGCGGGGGGTGGAGAGGCGGCGGGCAAGCTCGACCCAGCGGCTCTCACTGGCGGGTCAGCTGCGAGTCGCTGGCAGATCTGGCGCGGAGCGGTCGCGATGGTCCGCGACGAACCGTGGACCGGTCATGGCCCTGGGCGCTTCATCTACGAATTCCCGCGGTACCAACCGTTCGAGCACGCGCGTGTCGAAGCAACGGACACGCGGCCCGACCAAGCGCACTCCCTCCCTCTGCAGCTCGCTGCCGAGGGAGGGGTTCCGGCCGCCATGCTGGGCGCGTCTGTGTTCGGTCTCGCCCTGTACGCGGGCATCTCGGGAATGCGCCGTCGTGACGCTGCGGCGCTCGTTGCAACCGCGGGTCTCGCCGCATACGGCGTCCAGAGCCTCTTCGGCGTCGCGGCGGTCGAACTCGACGTGCTCGGGTGGTTCGTCGCCGGGATCGCTGTGGCCCGCAGTGCCGGCGCCGTCGAAGCGGCTGCAAGGACGCGTGCCGTGTACTCGGTCGCATCATCGGCCGTTGCGGCCGCGGTGGTGTTGGCGTGTACGGTGTACCTGGCCGGCGATGTGCGCTACCGGCGCGCGCTTGAAGCATTCGATGGGGGGGACATGGCCGAGGCGCGTGTCGAGGCCGCCGCTGCCGTTCGAGTGATGCCGCTCGTCGACGTCTACCGTGTCGCCTTCGCTGACGGCGCGCTGTATGAGGCGCAGAGCGAGGTGAGGGCCGCTGCGCTGGCGGAGGCGCGGTCGCTCTTGGACAGGGGGCTGGCGCACGAGCCTTCCAGCTACGACTTGGCGCTCGCGTCAGCTCGGGTCCTTGCCGCGTCCGGAGGAGCGCCGGACAGCGTCGCTCGAGCGTACTTGGATGCCTGCCGGCGCTACCCGCTCGGCGTCGAGGTGAGGACCGCCGCCGTCGGGGCGCTGCGCCGCGCAGGGCGACACGCAGAGGCTGACCGGATGCAGGGCGAGATCGACCGGCTTCTCGCGTCGAGGTCCGATCGATGATGGCCAGACTCCGCATGTCCAAGACCGGAGCCGCCGGCAGAACGCGCCTCACGCGGCGCATCATGGCAGGCTTAGCCACTGTGGCAGTGGGTGCGGCGCTGTCTGCGACGGCCTTGGGCGCATTCGCGACGAGCCAGCGCGTGTGCACGGACGCCTGTCATGCGATGACGCCATACGCTGCGGCGTCCGCGGAAAGCCCTCATGCTGCCCTGCCGTGCATCCGCTGCCACCGGACTCAGGGCGCCTTCGGCTCATTCGCGGACGGATGGGCTCTTCAGCGGCGCATGGCAGCCGCGATCGTGGGGCGCCGCCCTGTCGCCCAGGCGCTTTCGGACGCGTCGTGCAGGGAGTGTCACGCCGCGCTTCTCGTCGACCCGGTCGTTTCTCGGGGGATCGCTGTGCGCCATGCGGATTTCGAAGGTGAGCGGTGCACGCTGTGCCATGCGGGCACAGGACATGCGGTCGCTGGCCGCCGTTACGACGTCGCTCAGATGGACGACTGCATGTCGTGCCACTCGAGCTCCGGGCATGATCTCGGCTCGTGTGATGTGTGTCACGTGCCTGATGCTGAGCGCGAGAGGTCTGAGGGTGCGAGTACCTGGCGGATCACGCACGGTTCCGAATGGCGCACCACCCATGGCATGGGCGACCTGAGGATGTGCGTCTCGTGTCATGCGCCGGCATACTGCGCGCGGTGTCATGGTCTCGCTTTGCCTCATCCGCCGACGTGGCCACGGCAACACGGGCAGGCGGCACGAACGGTGGGAGCGCCGACGTGCGCCACATGCCATGAACGGTCGTGGTGTGACGGGTGCCATGGCATCGAGATGCCGCATCGCACGGACTTCCTTCCAAGGCACGGTCCGGATGCTCGACGCACAGGCGAGCAGGTCTGCAAGAGATGCCATCCTGAGGCCGCGTGCGCGGAGTGCCACCTGCGGTCCGCTCACCCCAACGTCCCGGGAGTCGTCGAGGGACATACGGGGCCGACGGGGCGTGATTCGCGATGAACCTCGTCGACATCCTCGAGCAGCTGGCCGAGGGTCTCGCCCTCATGGGCGACCGGTTGCCGAAGATCATCGCTGACCCGCGCGCCTATCCCCGTGAGACCATGGTGTTCGCGCTGATCCTTTCCGTGGCGTTGGTGACGATCACGCTGCTGGTCTTCGCCCTCGCAGGTCTGGCGCGCGCACGTGCGGAGCGCGTTCGCCTCGGCGTGAGGCGGCGGCCACAGCCGGCCCTGAGACGTGCGCTCGTGTGGTCCGGTTCGCTGGTGGTGGCGTGCGGCATCGCGGGCGTCCTGCCGATGTGGTCTGTCACGAGCGGGACGTGCGCGGCATGCCACGCGACTCACGCGGCGATCGCGTCGTGGCGGGCCGGTGCCCACGCGCGGGTGGGGTGCTACGGGTGCCACGCGCCCGAGGGAGTGTTCGGCGCATGGCAGGCCGGTGCACAGGGTGTGGCGTCGCTCCTGTCGGACGCTCCACGCCAGCCTGCTTCGGATGCTCAGTGCATCCGGTGTCACGGCGCTATCGCAGAAGGCGTCCTCGAAGCTCGTGGCATACGCGTCCGGCACAGGGAGGTCATCGATGCCGGCGGCGCATGCCTCGCTTGTCATCCTGGCGTGGGCCACGAAGCGAGCGCCGTTGCGACCCTTGCCGCCCCGGTGAGCCAAAGCGTGGTCGTGCGCCCGGTCATGTCAAGATGCCTTCACTGCCACGACGGCGCCACCGCGGCCGCCGAGTGCGGGAGCTGCCATGTCGGCGGCAAGCCTTCTGACAGTGTCTCCACGCGCATCCAGATGGGTGTGACGCCGGCACCGGTCACGTGCGAGGGATGCCACTCCGCGAAGACCGAGAGGTCGTGTGTGGCGTGTCACGGCCTCGTTCTGCCGCACCCGACTTCGTTCTTGGGAGAGCATGCCGGCGTCTCCTACTCGGATCCGTCGCTTTGCGCGAAGTGCCACGAGACCGCGCGAGCCATCCGCCAAGACGCGTGCGCCTGTCATGCCGACGCCAACTTGCACGGCACGTACTCGCGGTGGTTCCCTATCCACGGGGTCGCTGCGTCGGCGAACGGACGCGGAGGCTGCAGATGTCATAGTGCTGCGTTCTGCGGGTTCTGCCACCGGACGGACCCGTTCTTGTGAGTGTCCACTTGAGAGTGAGGCATCCGCCCTGTTAGGCTGCTTCAGTTTCCGAACGTTAATCCGTGAACGAAATGTCTGGAACGACGGACCCGGGTTGTGAAGGAGTGATTCTGTGGCGGGCACTTTGCCAAAGGTGCGCAGAGTCAGCGGCAGGGATCGCACGATCGTCATCGCGCTCGTAGCGGTCGCCGTGTTGCTCGCGGGTGCGCTCGTCTACCTGTTGACGACCGGCTCTCTGTTCGACAGAGAGCCTCAGACGGCGCTGGAGCGGGACTATGCGCTTCTTGTAGAGGGGCTCAAGTCGAATCCGCGCGATCCGGCGACGCTGATGTCGCTCGCCGAGGTCGAGTTCGACCTCGGCAAGAAGGACGATGCGTTCCGGCACGCGCGAGATGCGGTGCGGTACGCGGGGAAGCAACCCTTCTACAACCTGCGCCTCGCCACACTGCTCGTGCGTGACGGGCGGCTCGACGAGGCCGAGCGGGCCACGCGTGTCGAGATCCGGATCACGGGGACCTCGAAGGCGGAGCCGCACTTCCTGCTCGGGCAGATCCTCGCCGAGAAGAAGCGCTACGACGAAGCGATACGGTCGATGCAGACCGGCCTGAGGATCGATCCGGCAGCGGCCGACATGGGCATCGTCTACGCGCAGATCCTCGAGAAGGCCGGCAAGAAACAGGAGGCCATCGACAATTACAAGAAGGCGCTCAAGTTCCTGCCCGGCGATGAAGAGGCGATAGCCGGTCTGAGGCGTTTGGGCGTCACGTACTCCGAGCCGACGGGCACGCCGGACCCTCACGGCGCGCCTGGGGGGGGAGTGAGCCGGCCATGAGAAGCAATCGTGCGCTCCTGTTCGTACTCGTGCTGCTCCTGTTCCTGCTGCTGGGTCTCGTCGCGCTCTTCGTATGGCTCACGGGCGGTCTGGACAGGGCGTCTGACAGCGAGACCGTTCCTGCAGGCATCGTCCACGTCAGGTCCATCTATGTCGCGAACGGCGAGAATCTGCGCCGGCCGGTGGGTATCGGCGCTGACGAGTCGGGCAGGTTCTACGTGACACTCCGTGACGCTCAGCGTGTCATCGAGTTCGACCGGAGCGGCGACTGGCTCCGCTCATGGGGCGAGCGCGGGCTTGGGCAGGGACAGATGCTCGTGCCGACAGGGGTCGCCGTGGACCGAGCGGCGAACCATGTCTACGTCGCCGACAGGTCACGGTTGAGGCTTCTGTGCTACACCACCGAGGGTGAGTTCCTCTGGGAAGTGCCGGTTCTGAACCCGCTGACGCCGGTGGTCCTGCCCGACGGCATAGCGGTGCTCACGTTCGGCCCGATCGCACTCTTCTCCGACCAAGGCGAAGTGCGGGGAGAGGTGGGCACGAGGGGTCTGGAGAGAGGGCAGTTCGACTACCCGCGGTCGGCGGCGGTCCTGCCCGGTGGAGACCTCGTCGTCGCGGACTCGAACAACAATCGTGTCCAGCGTGTCAAGCTCGAGGGGGAGGTGACCGCCACCGCTGTGTGGGTCGACGGCGCGCCCGGCAGGTTCCAGGACGACCCGAAGGTCGCATATGGGCTTCCGACCGGCGCCGCTTCGGATGGCAGAGGCAGGGTGTTCGTCCTCGACGGCTTCAAGCACGAGATCAAAGTGCTCGACGGGGAAACCGGCGACGTCCTGCACACCTTCTCCGACCTTCAGGGCAAGAGCGACGGCCGCTTCAACCTGCCGACGGCGATCGCCTACTTGGGCGGCGACACGTTCGCGATCACCGACACGTACAACGACCGTGTCCAGATCGTGCGACTTCTCATCCCTGGCGAAGACAACGTGGTGCGCCGGTACCCGTGGCTTTGGTACCTGATCCCTGCGGCATTGCTCGCCCTGCTGCCGTTCTTCCTGGGACGCAAGCGGTGGTTCGCAAGCCGCGCTGCGCTCGAACGTGCACAAGAAGATGGCCACCTGCGTCTAATCGCCGGCGTCGCGGGCAGGATCCATGTGTTGCCAGAGACCTACGAGCTCTTCCGGGACGTAGAGGAAGAAGGCGTTTCGATCGGCGAGTACCTCGCGGCGGCCGGTCCCGAGCGCGCGGACGTCGGGCCCGGCAGCGCGCAGGGCGGGTCCGAGCATGCGGACGATGAGGTCCATGACGAGGTGGCGCGGCTCGACGTCGCCGTGCGTCCCCACGCATGGCGACGCCTCCTCTTGCCTCGCGCGGTGCTGGTCGTACGTGACGGTGAGGAAGCAAGCGAGTTCGATGAGGTCCCCGCGAGACTCATGACCGTGGATGAATTGACTCAGATGTACCGGATCGACGACACGCCGTAGCCGCGGCGCATGAGCCGTACCCGATGGCGGCTTGGCAGGCTCGAGCGGGTTTCTCAAGATAAGCGACGAACGAGTCGAACCGGCGAACGGTTCGACT
>FWPV01005692.1_pt1 | contig 24634 bp, 16 predicted proteins | sample 2228371 | NCBI WGS metagenome assembly FWPV01 (sample SAMEA103939776, study PRJEB20133) | metagenome | reverse complement strand
GTGTGCATCTTCCAGCCTTCCGGTACGTGGCCCGGCTCACCGCCGGTCGGCGGGGCTGCCTCGGTGGGCATTTCCGTTTCTGGGGGTGCCGGGTTTATCGGCGGCAAGGTGGCGGTCAGATCGCCACCTGCAAGCCTGGCCGGCCCACAGGCGCTCAGCAGCAGGGCGATCAGCAGCAACAGGGACAACCAGCGGTTGACAGTTTGAGTTTTGTTCTTCAACTTAGCCTCCTGGGGAGCGACTTGTCAGGGCTTCCGAGTCATGGTATACTTGTCACAGAGATTCTGGTTGGAAAGTGTGATGCACATGATGGAAAATGGTTTTGTGTTTCATAGCCTCGTTCTCCAAGAAGAGTCGGGCTACACCTCGCTCTGTCTGGACCTGGATGTAGCCTCTCAAGGTGAAACGATCCAGCAGGCCAAGGAAGCGCTTTTGGAAGCTGTGACCCTGTACCTGGAAACGGCTTTGGAGCATAACCTGCCCTGGCTGCGGCCAGTTCCCCCTTCCGAAGATCCTCGATTTACCGATCCCGAACATATCGTCGCCGAGTTTCCGCTCAAAGTCTGCGTCACTGTCCATGCCTATGCCTAAACTGCCAGTCCTCAAGCCCCGTGAGGTGGTTTCTGCCCTGAAACAGGCCGGTTTCTACGAAATCCGCCAGCGCGGCAGCCACCTCCAGCTCAAAAGGGGCAACCTGTTGGTTACAGTGCCGATGCATACCGGCGACCTGAATCCAGGCACCCTCCGCTCCATCCTTCGCCAGGCTCGGATGACCGTGGACGAGTTTCTCGAACTGCAATGAGTAGGCATAGATACGAGTCAGCAAGAATGCGTACCACACCAGCAAGCGAAAAAGCAGCCCAGGGACTACCCTACGCCAGCGGATTTTGATCATGGCCACGACTACTCCCACACCTCCACCCACACTTCGTCGCTTGCCACCTGCTCCCCACCAACCGTCACCCCTTCCGCCGAAAAGATGTGCCGCCCCGCCTCCAGCCGCCACAGCACCTGATATGGCGGCGAATTAAATCGGGCCAGCGGCCGGCCATCCACCAGCAGCGTTACCTCCTGCAGCGACACACCCGCCGGCGAGTAGGCCACGACCTTGATCCGCTGCGCATCCCGGGGAATCCCCGGATCCAGGCGATAGACCGCCCCGGCGTCTGGGCTGTTCATCTTCAAGAGCAGACTGTCCTTGGAGGTTGCCATCGCCACTTGTTGCTCCACAGCCGGGGGTGGCTCGGCAAGCCCCTGCTCTCTGGCCCACTCCTGAGCTTCGGGTGGCAGGAAGGTATAGACCCGGTATACGATCTGATCCGGCAGCGTGTCGTCGGTAGCAGGCAAGCCGGTGGCCCGGTCCAGAGCGATGCGCCGGCGCATGGTGCAGGTCTCGGTTGGCTCGGTGCCTTCGAGGAACAGCTCCTTCACCCGGTGAGGACAGTCCGGCCCTGGCAGCAAGCCGGAGAGAGCGCAGACCTCTACCTCGACCAGCCCGTCGGGTCGCTGAAAGTCATGAATCGGGGTGCCCTTGAGCGCCGCCTCCATAAAATCGTGCCAGATGGGTGCTGCGCCACTGACCCCCGAAATCTCGCGCATCGGTTCGTTGTCGGCATTGCCCACCCACACCCCGACGACAAGGTCGGGCGTGTAGCCCACCGTCCAGTTGTCGCGGAAATCGGTGGTGGTGCCGGTCTTGACTGCCGCCGGACGGCTCAGCTTCAGCGGGCTTTGTTCGCCAAAGCTGGGGATGCGGGCTGCGTTGTCAGACAGAATATTGGAGATGAGATAGGCCACGCGCTCGTCAAGGACCTGCTCCCCCTCGGTCCCCCCCGCAATCAGGGGGGATATAGGAGGGGCCCAGAGGAGGTGACCATTGGCATCTTCCACGCGGAGCACGGCCACCGGCCGGACGGCGTGGCCGCCGTTGGCAAAAGCGGCATAGGCGGCCACCTCCTCCAACAGGCGCACCTCGCCGCCGCCCAGGGTCACCGCCAGGCCGGTGCGATCCGGGTCGTCAAAGGTGGTAATGCCCAGCCGCCGCGCCAGGCCGGTCATGGCCTCCACGCCGACCGTGTCCAGCACCTTGACGGCGATCAGGTTGTAGGAAGAAGCCAGCGCCTCACGCAGGAGCACCGGGCCGCGCCACTGCAGGTCATAGTTCAGCGGCACGTAGGACATCCCCTCCTTGGTGACGAATGAAGTACGCACGTCGAGCATCATCGTCGCCGGGGTCAGCTTGCCGCTCTCAAAGGCGGCGGCGTAGGTGATCGGCTTGATGGAGGAGCCGGGCTGGCGCAGTGCCGTCGTGCCGTTCACCGCCCCATCAATGCGCGCCGAAAAATAGTCGGGGCTGCCGAGCATGGCCAGGATCTCGCCCGTCTGCGGGTCGAGGGCCACCAGCGCCGCGTTGCGCACATTGTGGCCGCCGGGTGGACAGTTGGTCCGCTGACCGTTGCATTCGGCCAGACGAGCCAGCCGGTAGCGAACAATGTCGCGGGCCGTCTCGTTCAGGTCCAGGTCGAGCGTGGTGTAGATGCTCAAGCCCCCCTGCTCCAAGGCCTCCAGGCCCAGCTCCTGCTCCAGCAGGCTGCGCACGTACATGACAAAGTGTGGCGCTCTGATTTCAAACGGCGTCGGTGCAAAATAGAGCTTCTCCTCCTTCGCCTGACGGGCCTGTTCTTCAGTAATGTAGCCCTGCTCGACCATCAGGCCCAGAACCACGGCCTGCCGCTCTCGGGCTGCGTCCAGGTGCTCGAAGGGGTTGTACATGGGTGGCGACTGGGGCAACCCGGCCAGCAGTGCGCATTCGGCCAGGTCCAGGTCGCGGGCATGTTTGCCAAAGTAGGTCTGGGCTGCCGCCTCGACGCCGTAGGCCAGGTTGCCGAAATAGATCTCGTTGAGATACAGCTCCAGGATCTCGTCCTTGGAGTAGCGGTTGGTAATGCGCCAGGCCAGCACCGCCTCGCGTAGCTTGCGGGTGTAGGTCTGCTCGTACCGTTCATCAGGGCTCAGCAGCAGGTTGCGGACCAGCTGCTGGGTGATAGTGCTGGCCCCGGAGACGATGTGGCCGCTGCGCAGGTTCCACCACGCCGAGCGGAGGATGGCCTTGAAATCCACACCAGGGTTTTCATAAAACCGGGCATCTTCGGTGGCCACGATCGCCTGACGCAGCGCCTCGGGCATCTCGCTGAGGGGAATAGGGGTGTGGAAACCGCCGTAGGGCGGCGGCATCTCGAAAAGCAGCCGGCCATACCGGTCGTAGACTTTGTTGCTGGGCACGGCGGCATAGCTGTGGAGGTTATCCAACGGCGGCAGGTCGGCCAGCAGCCAGCCATAGCCCCCCAGGCCGGCAGCCAGTATCAGACTCGAACAGATTGCCACGGCCACCCATAGGCGGCGATGGCGCAGATGGGCGAGCATTTGTCACTCCGTATCTTGCACCACTACCTAAAAGAAGGTTTTGGTGAGACCTCTCTACCCGGCGGTCGGAAGCCGCCTGTCCTACATGGTTGCACATATCTATTGTACGCCAGCAGGCCGGTTGGTGCCTGACTGCCGGCACATACCCGGTCCACGGTTAGCCCACGTCTGCCCAACGCAGATCGGCCAGCAGTTAGTATAACACATGTCACAGCCCCTGTCCATTGCTTCCTGACCCTGAACGATCATCTCGCCCCCCCTTTGCCAGGTTGCATCCGCTGGCAAGCGATGGTATAATCCGGCTCGTTCCGATTGGTTCCGGCCAGGCCGGGTTAGGAGATGAAAAAGTGAGTAAATGGGATGAGTTGATCGAATGGTTCTTTTCGCTCTTTGGTCCACGGCCCCCTGCCCCGGTGGGCGAACAGCCCCCCGATGTTATGCGCCCCCGCGTCTTGCTCATCACCTATAACCCCATCATCCGCAGCGAAGGGGGGCGCAGGCTGACCGCCGTCCTGGGCTGGAACGACGTGGAGGCGCTATGCCGGGAGTACATCGCCGACCTACGCGAGTGCAGCAACGGCTTTCTCGACTATCAGATCGTGCAGCGCATTGAGGCCGATGCCTGGCCGGTCAAGATTGACGGCTTTCGCTACGACGAGGAGAGCTTTTTGCGAAACTGGCGCAGCGGCAGCGGTTGGCACCAACCCGATACGGCGGATTACAAGGCCATTATCGCCGAATTTGACCTGCTGGCCCGCATCAATTCCGGGCAGGTGGATGAGGTTTGGCTGTTCGCCTTCCCCTACGCCGGCTTTTACGAATCGCTCATGGTTGGACCAGGCGCCTTTTGGTGCAACTCACCCCCTTTGTCCCGCAACGACGTTTCCCGCCGCTTTGTGATCATGGGCTTTAACTACGAGCGCGACGTCGGCCCCATGTTGGAAAGTTTCGGCCACCGGGTCGAGTCTATTCTGAAGCACACCTGGCGCCACGTCTACGGGGAAGACAACCTCTGGGAGCGATTTATCCGCCACGACAAGCAGTCGCCTGGCCGGGCCAACTGCGGCTGGATGCACTATGCGCCCAACAGCCAGAGCGACTATGATTGGGGCAACCGGGCTCAGGTGCCCAGCAACTGTGATGACTGGCTGAACTTTCCCAACTTTCAGGGCATCGTCCGCCGGGTGGACTGCTCCGAGTGGGGAAACGGCGATATGCGTGCCCACCACAAATGGTGGTTCAAGCACCTGCCCAAGGCCCCTGGGTTCACGCAGGGGATCGCCAACAACTGGTGGTGGTACGGGGTCGATCCCAATGCAGTAAGATAAGCGATCCCACCTGCTCAGATCGATCGGCGCAAAAGATCTGCGGCAACGGGTGTTGCCACCGAGGGCCCAGCCCTACTGCGGCTGCCGATCCACCCCGATCCGGCAGGTCCCCGGCTGGTCCTCCTCCCCTTCCACCCGCACCCGCCCAGGGAAAAACCGGTTGACCACCCAGACATTGGTCAGCAGGTGCAGGGTCACCCGTTGGGTGGTGAACTGCGACGGGCCGGTGGCCAGGGCCAGCGGCAGCACCAGTTGGTCGGCCAGGTAGCGGTCGAGGGCGGCGCTGCTGTGCAGGTACTCCAACAGGTCGGTAGCTGCCTCCTCGGCCACCCGTTCAGCCGGTTTGCCCCGCTCCCCCAGCGAAGTAAAGCCGGCGACCGCATTCTCGAATTCGGCCCACAAAAAGACCATCGTGCCCTGCCCCTTGGAGGGCGCATCCAACACGTCAATCCGGGCGTTCACGCCACCGGAGCGCAGCGCCTGGAGCGCCGCCCGCTCCTGCCGGTCGCGGATGTGCTTGGGCAGGTTGCTGCTGGCCGACACCCCCCGCACCCGCAGCAATGCCCCCCGCTCCCGCAGGTCAAGCCCGACGATCCCCGTAGCCCCCTGCACCGTCACCTTGACCACCCCGCCGCCGATGGGGTACCAGCCCCATTTTTCGATGCTGGCCTTAACCCTCACCCCCAGACGTTCCAGCGTGGGCAGATAGACCCGCTTGCAATAGTCAAACGGTGGGCTCCAGGCCACATGGGTGCCGCCGATGAGCGTCAGGTGCGATGTCCCCTCGGCCAGGGCCAACGGCAGCAGCACCGTCTGCAGGATGAGGCTCACCGCGCCGGCGCTGCCCCCCCTGGCTGCCTGAGCCACATCAAAGGTGTAGGTGCCGGCCCTGGGTGCCGAGCGGGGCGTGAAGGTCAGCGTTTGCGAGTCGAGCCGGTCGCCCTCCACCTCGGCGTCGCACACCCGGGCGATGGCCCGCACACCGGTGAGGTGCTGGGGTTGAAGGCCCGGCTTGCGCCGTCCGGCGCGAATCCTCTCCACGCGCACCGGCTGGCCGGTGATGGCCGACAGGGCCAGGCTGGTGCGCAATACCTGGCCACCCCCTTCACCGTACGAGCCATCAATGGTGATCATGGCACCCTCTTTTCCCTCAAACTTGTGCCGGGCACGGGCCCTCTGTGCCTGGCGCGCGCGCACTATTATACTATGCCTGGCGGGTCCCTGCAAAGGCAAGAGGCCCATGTCCTCATCTGCCTCTTTGACGGCGGCCCGGTTTCCTGTTATAATAGCGCCCGGCAAAGTCATCCAGACCGGCAAGGCCTGGTCGAAAAAAGGGGGGGCTATCTTATGCCAGAGGCGGACCTCAGCGGATCACAACATGCTCCGGGCGCGGACCTGTCGCCTGGAGCCTCCAACTGTGATCCGCCCAACCCGGCTTTCTCGGAACGCGCGGTCCGGCAGCGGTGGCTCTGGCTTGCGCTCGGCTTGTTTCTGCTGGCCGCTGCCCTGGCCGGCTGTGAGCTGTTGCCCGCCACCCTTCAGGCCCCTTTGCCGACCGAGGAACCGACAGCCGTCGCCGGTCCGCCACCTACAGAGACGTTGCCCCCCGGCGTTACGCCCCTGGTCTTCTGGGAGCCGTTTGCCCTGGACCGGCCGCAGGGGTTGCTCCTGGGCGAAATGGTCCGCAGCTTTGAGGCCGAGAACCCCGACATCTTGATCGAGATCGTGCCCAAGGCCGGTTACGTGGGCATCCACGGTGCCATGCTGGCCGAGTTGCCCGACGGCGACCTGCCCGACCTGGCGGTGGCTTTTCCCAGCATGATCGCCCAGTACGCCGCCGCTGGTGTGGTGGAGCCGCTAGACCGCTACCTCAACGACCCGGAGGTGGGCCTGACCGACGCCGACCTGGCCGACTTTTTCCCCGGTTTCCTGGAAGCGGGTCACTTGACCGGCTTTGGCCGACAGACGCTGGCCTTTCCCTTTGCCCAGAACGCCGTGGGCATGTGGGTCAACTACAGTTTGCTTGCAAAAGCCGGCTGGAACCATGCTCCCACTACCTGGGACGAATTCGAGCAGGCCTGTTTCGACGTGGTGACCAAAACCGGCGTGGGCTGTTATCCGTTCGTGGAGAGTGTATCTACCTTTACCGCCTGGCTCTATAGTCGGGAAGGCCAACAGCTGGACGATACCGGCCGCCGGGCAACCTTTAATGCTCCGCCCGGCGTGGAAAGCCTCTCCTTCCTCCTCCGTCTGATGGACGAGGGCCTGGCCTGGCGGCCTCAGGAGGAATATGGCGATTACGTCGCCTTTGCCAACGGTCAGGCGGCCTTTACCTTCTCCTCGACCGGCAACAGCCGGCTCTATGCCGATGCCTACCAGGTAGCACTAAAGAACAACGTGCCTCCCTTCAACTGGCGGCAGGTCATGATCCCCCAGGCCAACCCGCAACGGCCGGTCACGGCCCTATATGGAGCCAGCTTTTTCATTCTGCGGGGCGATCCGGCCCGGCAGCGAGCTGCATGGCGCTTTATCCGTTGGTTTACCAGCCCTCTCCAGACGGCGCGCTGGGCCGGCGGGCTGGAGGCAATGCCGGTGCGCGCCTCGGCGCTGGAAGTAATGACCGATACCCTGGCCGCCTACCCCTTTGTCCGGGCCCAGATCGAACAGATCCTGCCCTATGCCCGGCCGGAGCCGGCAGTGGCTGCCGAGCTGGAGGTGCGGGAGATTCTCTATACGGCCATCCTCTCTGTCACCCAGGGCTACGCTGACCCCCAGACCGCCCTCGACCAGGCGGCGCAAAAGGCAAACGCCGTCCTGGCCGAACAACCCTGACCACGTAGGACAACTGCTAGCAGTTGTCCTAAAGAGTTACGGCACCTCCTTTACCACAACGGGTAGATAGACATAGCGGAGAACTACCGGTAGCTCGACGGTGGTGCAGGCGGTGTAGGTGTTGTTGAGCGGGTCCGGGTCATCCGGCGCATCCGGACCGACGGCCTGAAAGTGGGCCAGGTTGCATATCTGCCAGGCGTCGGTGAGCACCTCCGCCACCTGGACGACAATCGTCCCGCCGCCGACAAAGCCGGAAACCACCCCGGTCACCGGCCAGATGACCGCATGGGCCGTCTCGCTGTAGGTGCCGCCGCTGCTGGTGACATACTCCACGCCGCCGGGCAGGCTATCCCACACCTCGGCCTGGGGGACAACCTCCGGGCCAAAGGAGCCGAAGGACAGGGTGTAGGTCAGGTACGCGCCTGAAGTGACCGTGATCGGCGCCGTCTTGGTCAGCCACAGGTCGGCAGCGCCGGCCAGAGGCTCCAGCTCCAGGTCTTGCGACGAAACCTGGCACGAGGCAACGGTCACCTCCTGCGGCAGGCCAGGCTGGTAGTCAGCGTGGGCAGCGGTGACGGTGTATTGGCCGGTTTCCAGCAAAAACTGGTAGATGCCGTCTGCGCCGGTGGTCGTGGAGAACAGGTCGCCGCTGCTCCAGTTTTCGGCTGTGACGACAGCCTCGGCCAGCGGCTGGCCGCTGACGGCGCTGCGCACCTGGCCCGATAGCCAGCCCAGGGCATCCGGTAGCAACGACAAGTCCTGTACGGTCGTGGTGCCGCTGTACACAGCACTGGGGATCGGATCTGCGGGACAAACCGGCCCACCCCCAACGGTCAGAAGATACCGGTCGGCGCACAGCGTGCCGGAGTAGAAACCGCTGGGGCCGGTGGTGAACTCGAACACCCCGCCGCCGGTGAAGGCCTGGGCCGAGATCGTCACCCCTGCGATCGGTTGGCCGTCGACTGTGCTGCTGACGACACCCTGCAGAGTGCCTGTCCCCTGATCGGCGGGATGGCTGCCGCTGACGGGGTAAAAGGCCACGGCCAGGGTGTCGGTGGGGATGGCCGGATTGTGGAAGCTATAGCCCAGGCCGCGCGTGCCGTTGCTGTTTTCAATGCCCACGCTGGTCCAACTGCTGTCGTTCACTTCCAGGTATTGGAAGAGGATGCCCCCCGTGTCCAGGTCCAGGACGATCTCGAACGTCTCTGGGTTGCCGCTGGGCCAGTGCTGCACCTGGTGGAACTCGATGACAAACAGATGGCCGTCCACCAGTTGGGTATAAACCTTGCCCTGGTTGCCGTTGGCCGGGTTCAGGTCGTCCCAGAAGGCATAAAGGGCGTTGTTGGGCAGGAAGGTAGAGGGGATGGTATTGCCGCCGGGATAGTTTGACCCGCTGCCAAAGGTGACGAACCCGTTGGAACCGATATAGAGCGCATTGTAGCTCGTGCCATAGAAGGTGAACTGCCTGCCGCCCAGGGAGACATACTGGTTAGCATCATCGCCCAGGTTGTAGGGCGTGCCGCTGGAGGTGATGTCAATCCAGCTAAATTCCGGTCCGCAGGGGCGCAGGTTGTCGCGCACATAGTAGGCAACCTCTGGCTGAAGTTGCAAGGTCTCGGTCAGGTTGCCCTGGACGACAATAGGCCATTCCTGGGGCGCATAGCCGGGGCTGCTGGCGCGCAGGATGTAGCTGCCTTCGGCCACGGGCATGGCATAATCACCGGTGGCCGGGTTGGTGGCGGTCGAGACCGGCGTATTCAACAGGCTGAGGGTGGCCCGCAACGGCGCACCGCTGCCCTGTTCGGTAACAGTACCCGCTAGAGTCCACACCGGGGCCGGGTCCAACGCCAGGTCGAGGTCGGTGACCGTGTCTTTGGCCACAACCACACCGGTTATCCCCTCTGGCCGATAGCCATACAGCGTGGCCGTGACGTTGTAGGTGGCGGCCAGGAGCGTTTCGGCATAGTTGCCGGCGGCGTCGGTGCTGGAGCGGCGGGCCAGATGATTGTCGGCCTGGACGATCGCCAGGTCCACGCCGAGGAGTGGGGTGCCCGTGCTGCTGTCGGTCACGGTACCGCTCAGCGTGCCCAGGCCGGTATTGTTGGCAGCCTGCACGGCCTGGAGAGCGTTGATGATCCCCCACCCCCAGACGTTGTTGGGCCGTCCACCGGGGGCGTTGGGCGGGCATTGCAGGTCAATCTTGGGTTCGGCGCTGGCTTGGACGATCTGGAAGGTGGTGTCCAGGTCGCCGACCAGGGCCGGCTGGGCCGACCAGAGCAGGGCGATCAGCCCGGCGGTGTGGGGCGAGGCCATGGAGGTGCCCTGCATGGAGCTATAGCCTCCGCCTGGCACAGAGGAGCGGATGCTGACACCCGGTGCGGCGATGTCCGGCTTGATGCGTGTTTCGCCCTCGAGGGTCACCGGGCCACGGCTGGAAAAGCTGGCGATGGTATCGCCCTGGGCAAAAGCGGCGGTGGCCAGCAGCTCCGGGTACTGGCCGGGGTTGGTGATGGTGCCGCACGAGGCGCCGCTGTTGCCGCCCGACTTGGCGATGGCGATGCCTGCCGCATAGAGGGCCTTGGCCGCGTCGCGCAGCGTGTCGGGGTCGCAGCCCTCGCTGCCAGGGCACGACCAGGAGTTGTTGATGACGTGCGGGGCCTTGCTGGGATCGGGGTCGGTGCCGTCCACGCGGGTGGGGGCCAGGAACCACTCCCAGCACTCGATATACTTGGATGCCTTCCACACGCCGCCGGAGGAATCGGCCTTGCAGGCGATCCACTGCGCGCCGGGGGCCATGCCGATCTGGTTGCCGGCACCATCATCACCGACCATGGTGCCGGTGGTGTGGGTGCCGTGGCCGTTGGGGTCGGTGGGTGCCGGGTACTCGCCAAAGGTATCATGCCAGTTATAGTCATGGTCGAAGGAACCGCCCCCCAGGTTGCCTCGGTACTGCCCCACCAGGGCGGGATGGGTATAGTCCACACCGGTATCGCAACTGCCGACGACGATGTTCTGGCCGGTGTAGCCCAGCGCCCACACCTCAGGGGCGTGCAGGCGGGCGATGTTCCACTCCACACCGTTTACCGCCGGGGGAGCAGGCGGGCCGGGCGGTGGGTCGTCCAGGCCGTCGAAGGCGGGGTCGGCGACCACACGGGCCACTTCAGGCCGGGCGGCCAGCTTGAGGGCCAGGGCCTCGTCGCCGGTCACGCGCAAGGCATTGACGATAAAGAAGGAGTGGTAGGGTATTCCCCAGGCGTCCAGGTCGGCGCGGAGGTTGGCCTGGCTCTGCTCGGCGACGGCGCGCAGGGTCTGGTAGACGTACTGAATCCGCGCCGTGCGGCTTTCTATGGAAGGAGCCGCGCTCAGGTCAGCTTGCGGCTTGAGAAAGACCAGAAAATCGGTCTGGCCGGGCGCGGCCTGCGGCTCATCGAGTGCGCCGGGGGCAAGCCCCGAAGGTGCTGCGCTCAGGGCAGCGGGGACGGTGGCGATCAGCAGCAGCAACAGCAACGCGGCCACCGGCCAGACAAGCCGACGAAAAGGTAGACGACTCATGTTCAGCACTCCTTATAACAGGTGCCTGGCACTTTGAGTGCCAGGCACCTGAGCGTTAGGGCGTGTCCTTGACGACGATGGGCAGATAGATCCTCCATCGCCGCGGCTCTACGGTCAACGTGTCGGTCACCGTAGCCGTGTTGCCCTCGCAGTTGTAGGCTGTCAGAGTGACGACATAGGTCGCGGCGATAGTATAGGTATGGCTGGGCGTCAGCCCCGTGCCCTCACCTCCGTCGCCGAACTCCCAGGTGAAAGAGATGGGCAGGGTGCCGCTGGCAGTGCCGGTGAAGGCCACGGGCTCGCCGACGGTGGGGGTGATCGGCGTCCAGCTAAAGCCGACATCGTGCACCGGGACGCAGAGCGAGCTGACGGTCAGGGTGTGGGTGGCGACAGCGGAGCCTCCGCAGTTGGTGGCGGTCATGACGACCGTATAGTCATCGGGCAGGGTATAGGTGTGAACAGGTGTGGGCCCGGTGCCCAGGCTGTCATCGCCCAAGTCCCAGGTGAAAGAGATGGGCGGGGTGCCGCTGACAGTGCCGGTGAAGACCACAGATTCGCCGACGACGGGCGACGTGGGCCACCAGTCAAAGTCGGCATCGTGCACCGGGACGCAGGGGACGACCACCAGGGCAAAGTCCTGCGCTGTCGTGGTGCCGCTGTAGACCGGGGTCTGCACTTCGGCGCTGGGATAGTAGCCGAGGGCGCTCGCCGTCATCGAGTACCAGTCGGCACACAGGGTGCCGGAGTAAAAACCGGTGGCATCGGTGGTGAAGGTGAAGGTATCGCCGCCGGTAAAGGCCACGGCGCTGACCGTCGCCCCGGCAATGGGTTCGCCGCTGCCGGCGTCGGTGACGGTGCCGAATAGCTCCCCTGCCCCACCGCCGGGTGGCGGCGTGCCAAAGTTGGGGTAAAAGTCCACAGCCACGTCATCGGCAATGAGTGTCGGATCGCCATAGGCATACTGTGTGGCCTCGGTGCCGTCGGCGTTCTCCACCCCAACTACCACGTCGGTGGGATCGCTGACGGTCTGGAACAGGATAGAGACCTTGCCCGTGTCCAGGTCGAGGATGATCTCAAAGGTCTCGGGGTTGCCGTTGGGATAGTGCTGGACCTGGTAGTACTCGATGACAAAGTAGCGGTTGTTCACATAGTGGGTAAAGATGTTGCCCTGTGTGCCGTTGGCGGGGTTCAGGTCGGTGCTGAAGGCATAGATGCCGTTGTTGGGCGTGGCCGGGTCGGGGATGGGGCCGCTCCACTTGCTGTCGGGGGTGCCAAAGGTGACGATGCCGTTCGATCCGACATACAGGCTGGTGTAGGTCTGGCCGTAGAAAGTGAACGACCGACCTGTCGGCAGGGCAACGAAGGCGTAGGCATCATCGCCCAGGGGGCGCGGTGTGCCGCCCGTGGCATCCAGCCAGGTGAAGGTGGGGGCGTTGCAGTCCTCGGCCGTCCGCATGTAATAGTTCTCAATGGCCAGCAGGTCAAAGTTCTCGGTCAAGTTCTGGTCAACCGTCACCTGACGATACTCTTTGGCATGGCCAGGGCTGGTGACCTCCATCCACCAGGTGCCCTGGGCCACGTCAGCCGAGTAGGCGCCGCTGGCCGGGTCGGTGTCGGCGCTGACGGGTGTCTCCTCAAAGCGGACGTGAGCCGCCAACGGGTCGCCGGTCTGGGTTTCGGTGACAAAGCCGCTCACGGTCCAGATGGGCGCCACGTTCAGGACGATGTTCTGGGTGGTGGTCAGGCCATCCTGGACGACCACGCCGCTGACCGTGCCGGGCAGGTAGCCATACTTGAAGGCACTGATGTCGTAGGTAGCTGCCGGCAGGATGCGGCTGTATTCACCGCCGGCATCGCTGACATCGTTCAGCACCCAGCCGGTGGTTGTGTCTTCAAAAGCAATGGCCGCGCCGGCGATAGGAATAAAGGTGCTGCCGTCTATCACCTGGCCCTCGATGCCGCCCAGGCCAAGGGCCTGGGCCGCTAACACGGCGTCATAGATGTTCAGGATACCCCAGCCCCATACATCGTTCGGGTGGTCCACGTAGGGCGGACACTGGTTACTTGTTTTGGGCTCGGCCGTCTGCTTGAGCAGCATCTGCAGAATATCCACCCGGCCGGCCAGGTCGGGGCGGGCCGAGATAAGCAAGGCCACCGCGCCGGTCACATGGGGGCAGGCCATGCTCGTGCCCTGCATGAAACCATAGGTGCTGCCCGGCATGCTGGAGCGGACGTTGACGCCCGGCGCGGCGATGTCCGGCTTGACAAACAGGTCATGGCCGATTGTTACCGGGCCACGGCTGGAAAAACTGGCAATGGTGTCGCCCTGGGCAAAGGCAGCGGCGGCGGTCACCTCCGGCCACTGGCCCGGGTTGGTGATCGTGCCACAACTGGGGCCGGTGTTGCCCGCCGACTTGGCAAAAAAGATGCCGGCGGCGGTCAGGGTCTGGATGATGGGATGGTAGTCGGTGCCGGCGCTGCTCCAGGAGTTGTTAATAACATGCGGGGCCAACGCCGGCTGCGGGTTCTGGCCGTTCAGGTCGGTGGGGGCCAGGAACCACTGGAAACACTCGAAGGGGCCGACGTAGGGGCTGCCGATGCCAGGGCAGGCGATCCACTTGGCGCCGGGAGCCATGCCGATCTGGTTGTTCCCGCCGTCATCGCCGACAATGGTGCCCATGGTGTGCGTCCCGTGGCTGCCATAGTCGGTGGGCACGGTCGTATAGCCCCCATCGTACCAGTTGTAGTTGTGGTCGTAGACGCCGCTGCCCAGGTTGCCCCGGTAGGAGTTGATCAGGGCGGGGTGGTCCCACTGTACACCGGTGTCCAGGTCACCCACCACCGCACCCGTGCCGGTGATGCCCAGGCTCCACACGTCGGGGGCGTGGACACGGGTGATGTTCCATTCGATGGCGTTGGGGGTGGCGTTGGTGGAGGATTGGGGCTCGACGTCCAGGATCGGCTGGTACTCATAGATGATCTCTGCTACGTCGGGGCGGGCAGCCATCTTGAGCAACAGGGCCTTGTCGCCGCGCACCTTGACCATATTGCGGATCCACATCGGTTTGAAGGTGGCTCTCTCCGCTTTCAGGGCTTGCAGGATGGGGCCCTGCGTCTTGGCTGCCACCTCGGTCAGGGCGTTAAAGACATATTGCCCTTTGGCCTCTTTGGTTGGCAGCGAGCTGGCGGCCGATAGGTCGGCCTGGACCTTGAGGACGACATAAAAGTCGGCCTGACCTTCTGCCTCGATGACGGTCAGGATGTAGGGGTCGAAGGGAGCCAGGCCAGAGGGAGATGAGGTGGGCGGAGGTGCGGCGACGGCCAACGGTGCAGCCGTCAGCAGCACGATAACCGCCAACCAGACGGTGAATGGAAAACCTTTTTTGTCCATACGTTTCCTCCTTAAATTTTTGCCGGCGTCGCAGCCGGATGCCTCAACACAGGATTCTCCCGCCAGTGAGCAGAGTGTATCATGGACGGGCCGGAAAGTCAAGGCAAGTGGTGACTACCCTCTCCAGCAGGTCGTCGTAGCTAGGGGCCATCTGTTGCCAATCGAAGCGGGCCATGTGTGCTCGTACAGAGAGGTGGCGGATCTCTTCGCCGTGGGTGATGGCGTAGCGCAGGCGGTCCAGCAGGCCCTCGAAGCCGGTGTACAGGCACAGGGGATGACACGCCGGCGGCAACAGCTCGGGGTAGGACAGGCGTCGGGGCAGGATGGGGAAACAGCCGCAGTAGCAGGCTTCGACGATCGCCGCGCCGAAAAACTCGTGCCGGGCCGTGCTGACCACCACGTCGGCCTGCCACAGCAGCCGGGCATAGTCGGCAACATCCTCGACGTAGCCGAAATGGACGATGCGGTCAGACAGGCGCTGGCGTGCTTCCAGGAATTCGTCGGGGCGGTTGCGCAGGTTTTCGCCCAGCAGGATGAGGCCAAACTCCAGCCCCTCGTCGGCCAGGGTATAGAGGGCCTGGAAGAAGGTCTGCGGGTCTTTGTCATATTCCCAGCGATGGTTCCACAGAAGGATCGGCCGGTCGGCGCGCGGTTCGGTCGGCCGGTGAGCATCCAGGCGGGCCAGGTCGAGGCCCAGGGGCAGCACCTGAGATTTCTGCCGCAGGGCATCCACAACCCACAGCTCGTTGTAGTCGGGAAAGTGCTTGAGCAGGCGAGGCAGCTCGTCAAGAAAGGCTTCCTGGTGATAGGCAGAGTTAAAGAACACGGCATCGGCGCGCAAGGCACTGACGGCGTTGATGAAACCGTAATGCAGGTCGCGCTTTTCGCCCGGCGGGAGGGGATAGGTGAGCTGGTTCTCGTGGAAATAGAGGGCCATTGGCGCAAATTGCCACTTTGCGCCACAGAGGGAGAGGAAAACGGGCACGTTGAGCATGTCGGAAGCCAGGATCAGGTCGGGCGGCGGGTCAAGTTCCTGGGCTTGACGGGCCAGGGTGACCGCGCCGCCCTCCATTCGCCATTTCCAGAAGCGGCCCGGCAGGGTGAGCAGGCGCACGGCGTGGCGGCTGTGGGCCTGATAGCCATCGGCCCAAGCCCGGTGTGAGCCGGTGTAATAGGGTTCGACGAGCCACAAGTTCATGGGTAGGTGGTGGTGGTAAGGCAGGCTTCAAGCCTGCCACCCACTACGATAAGCCTTTAGTCCGAATCTCCGGCTACTGAGACTGTTTGCCCCCCTGGCCCCTGTAAGGTTCTGGCGATTCTCGAATGGCTAACGCTGGCGACCGATCTTCCACCAATCTCATGACCCGGCCGATCCGTTCCAGAGACAATCCAGCGCCTCGCAACCGGTTCTCAACCTGCTCCAAGTACTGCATGGTATATCGGTCATAATACCGTTCTCCACAATTGTTGCACACTTGAGCTTGGCACGGCACCAAGACTACGTCGTCGTCCAGCCAGATCGCCTCGTCAACCACTTTCTCTTCGATATCTGTGTTTTTGCAGATCACACACTTCATGCTCGCCGTCTCTTTCGAAAGTCAATCCATCGAGCCGGATCGGGCTCGTAGACAGTAATCACAGATGACCTCACCAGCCTGGATTGCCTCGAATGCCTCCTGCTCACCGATAGGACCCAGTTCCTCCATCCGCATCTCCCGCCGGGCGTGGTAGGTGTAAAGGACACGGTTCCTGGCAAAACAGGCTTGTATCCGGCTTAGCATTGTGCCTCCAGTTAAGCCTGCCGAAGAAGCCCTGGTAGGGTAACTGCCTACCCTGGCTCATTGGCTAGCGGTTAAAACCGCGCCTGAAGGGGTATCCCCACCGCGGCGGGCGAGCGCCTACGCGGTCGCGGCAGCGGCGTCCCCGTAGGGGGACGACCGGCTGTAAGCCCATCAGCGGCGATTTCAATCGCTATGGTAGGTAATTACCTGGTAGGGCAGGCTTCAAGCCTGCCGCTCGTGGCAGCGGCTAAAGCTGCCCTACGTCCCTCTCCGCCCGGCTAGAACTCGGTCGCGCCGGTGAAGGTGAAGGCGTTGAGCTTCAAAGCCGGCACGCTATCGCGACCGAGGTCGCCCATGCCGAGCAGCAGGCGTGTCTCGCGGCCGATACTCTCCACGTGGTTGAGCGCCTCCAGGTAGCTCTGCGTGAAGCGCAGGTTCTTGACCGGATAGGCGATCTCGCCCTTTTCGATAAGAAATGTGCCATCGCGGGTCATGCCGGTGATGACCACTCTGGTCGGCTCCACGGGGCGGGTGTAGTGGAAGCGGGTGACATACAGGCCCCGGTCGGTGCTGGCGATCATCTCCTCCAGGGTGGCCTCGCCTGGGGCGAAAAAGAGGTTCAGCGGGAAGGGGCCGAAGGAGTTGGGCGCGGGCAACGCATGGCCGGTGGAGGTCTTGCCCTCCTCTTTGCCGGCGCGGTACGAATCGTAGACCACCCCCCGGGCCACCCCCTTTTCGATCAGGTCCACCCGCTGCTTGGGCACGCCTTCAAAATCAAAGGGCGTGGGGATCCCCGCCGGGTCCAGCCCATCGTCCCAGATCGAGATACGCCTGTCTACGATCTGCTGGCCCAGCTTGCCGGCCATAAAGCTGCGCCCCTCCTGCAACGCCACGGCGCTAAAGCCGGTATAGCTCATCATCTGCAGGAAATCCTGCACGGCATAGGGTTCCAGGATGACAGGATATTCGCCCGGGTCGAGGGGGCGGGGGTTCTGAGCGTGAAGGCACTTTTCCACCGCCTCGCGGCCCAGGGCCTCAAAGTCCAGGTCGTTCACGTCCAAGGCCAGCGCCGAGGCGTAGCCGGCGCTGGTATCGCTCATGATGACGGTGTTGATGTCGGCATAGGTGGTGGGAAAGTAGGCCCAAACGCCCAGCGAGTTGGCTACGGCTATTTCCAAAACACCCGTGGTCAGCGCCCCTGAAGCGATGACGCCGGCCTGGCGGGCCAGCAGGCAGATGGCGCCCACTCCCCTGGCCCGTTGATCCGGCGAGCAGGCGGCCGTCGCCTCGCTGAACGCTTCGACGACGGGGATAGGCTGCGGGCCGGGCAGAGACTGAAAGTCGGGGTTCTCCGGCTGGAGGCGGGCGTGCTCCAGGGCGGTTTCCAGGGCCTGGGCCAGGGCTTCTTCGGCCAGGTTGTTGGTCGTCGTCACGCCGATGCGCTTGCCGCTAATCACCCGGATGCGCACCTCGGCGTCGGTCTCGGCCACATTCTGGTGGATGGTCGAGTTGGCAAAGCGGGTCAGCGCGCTGTCGCCGGCCAGGACCACCACCTCGGTTTGGTCGGCGGTGGAGCGGGCCAGGATGGCGTCGGTGATCTGTTTGATCCGTTTTTGTCCTAACATGATTTCCTCCCCTCTACCTCATCACCCCCACCTGCACGTTGCGGAAGCGGGCCGGGGCTGCGCCGTGGCCGGTGTGGGCTATCTGGCCGGGCTGGCCTTTGCCACAGTTGGGCGTGCCCCACACCCGCCAGTGGTCGGCGTTGCAGATGGCGTCGCAGCTGCGCCAAAACTGTGGGGTGATGCCGGTGTAGGTGGCGTTCTTGAGCATCCGCCCCAGCTTCCCCCCTTTGATCTCGTAGGCAATTTCGGTGCCGAACTGAAAGTTGAGGCGCTTGTCGTCAATGCTCCAGCTCTTGTTCAGCTCCATGTAGATGCCATCGTCGGTGTCGGCCACCAGGTCGTCAAAGGTCCACTCCCCCGGCTCCAGGTTGACGTTGGTCATGCGGATAATGGGGATGCGGTTCCAGCCGTCGGCACGCATCGCCCCGCCCGACCCTTCGGGCGCGACATCGCCCACGATTTCGCGGAGCTGCTGGGCCGTCTCCCGCGAGGTGAGGTAGCCGCAAAAGATGCCCTGCCGCACGATGGGCACCCGCTGGGCCGGCACCCCCTCGTCGTCCCAGCCGAAGGTGCCCAGACCGCCGGGGATGGTGGCGTCGGCCGTCAGGTTGACGATCTCGGAGCCGTAGCGGAAGGTGCCAACCTTGTCTGGGGTGAGAAAGCTGGTGCCGGCATAGCTGGCCTCGGTGCCGAACACCCGGTCCAGCTCGATGGGGTGGCCGCACGATTCGTGGATCTGCAGGGCAAGCTGGGTGGCCCCCAAGATGAGGGTGGTGACGCCGCTGGGGCACGGGTCGGCGCTGAGCAGGGCCACCGCCTCCTCGCCGATGCGGGGGGCATTGCCCGGCAGGTCCATAGCCAGGATCGCCTCCCAGCCCTCGCTGCGCTGGTCGCGGGCAAAGGAGTTGGGGTAGGAACGTTTCTGCACTTCGCCTTTTTGTCGGTCCACGGCCAGGGCTTCGATGCCGCCGCCCGACTCGATGATCGTTTGCTCCAGGAAAGCGCCCTCGCTGTTGGCAAAGGTCTTGTCTTCCTGCCAGAAGGCCAGGCTCGACGTGGCAACCGTCACGCCCGGCACAGTACGCAGCCCGGCGTTGGCCTTGAGAAGCAGGTCAATCTTGGCTTCCAACGGCACTGCCCAGGGGTCAATCTGAACCGGCGTGCGATAGGTGCCCACATAGGCCACCGGTGGCCCCAGCCGGACGTCGTGGGTCTTGAACAGGGCGCTGGCGCGGGCGATCTGCACCGCCAGGGCCGTCACCCGGTCTACCTCAGCAGGGGTGAGGAGAGCCGAGCTGGCAAAGCCCCAGGCCCCATCCACCACCACCCGCACGCCAAACCCCTGGCTCTCATTGTCCGACAGCGCCTCGACGACGCCATTTTTGACGGTGATATTTTGCGTCCGCCGCCGCACGACGCGGATGTCGGCATAGCTTGCCCCTTGAACCTGGGCCAGGTTCAAGGCTCGGTCTGTTAGTTCTTTCAATTTTTACCTCCTTCTTTGGATTAGACGGTCGGCTATCTATTCTGACGCCCTGGTCTGGCGCAAGGCCCAGTGCTTGCAAACTTGCCAGTGAAGTATATTATAACCGGATTCCCTCTTTGTGACAAGTCAGGGGCCGAAGCACCGGAGCCGGAGGCCGATACTTTCTCGGGCGTCGCAAAGGATGCGCGGCTTTTTCCTTTGCGCCCTTTGTGGTAAAATCGTGCAAGGCTATGCACGCTGAGGAAGAATCATGAAACAGAACCTTTTTCTGCTTGCGCTCCTGGCCCTCACCTTGAGCGCCTGTGGGCCGGTAGCCACATCGGCTCCCCCGGCTATCCCGCCCACGCCCTCCTCTCACCCGGCGGGGGAGATCACCTCCAGGCCGGTTACCGTCACCGATGCCCTGGGCCGCACACTCACCTTCGAGGCTCTGCCCCGGCGCATCGTCGTGGCGGGCAAGGCCACCATCATGATTGTGGATGCGCTCTATATCTTTCCCCAGGCCGCCGAACATGTAGCAGCCGTCGCGCTGACCGGCCAGGGCGGCAACTTTTTTCCCATCCTGGACCCTGATGCGGCTGCCAAAACAACGCTCGACGATCAAGCCGGCCCGGAACAGATTGCTGCTGCCCAACCCGACCTGGTCATCCTGAAGAGCTATCTGGCCGAAAAACTGGGCGCCCCCATCGAAGCTCTCACCATTCCGGTCTTTTACGTTTCCCTCGAAACGCCCGAGCAGTATTTCAGCGAAATCCAGGCCCTCGGCCAGATTCTCGGCAACGGAATCCGCGCCCAACAGGTGGTAGACTTTTACCGGCAGGGCATGGCGCGTGTCCAAAAGGAGGTAGCAGGCCTGACCGATGACCAAAAGCCCTCCGTATTGCTGATCCAGCACTCGGCCAAGGGTGGCGAGACGGCCTACAACGTCCCGCCGCGGCAGTGGATTCAGACCACATTGGTCGAAATGGCCGGCGGCAAGCCTGTCTGGCTCGACGCGCAGTTGGGCAGCGGCTGGACGGTGGTTACCCTGGAGCAGATCGCGGCCTGGAATCCGGACAAGATTTTTATCGTTGACTATTTTGACGACCCGGGCAAAGCCGTGGCGGCTTTCCGCGCCGAACCTGTCATCCAAAATCTCAAGGCCGTCCAGGGCGACCAGGTCTTTGCCTTTCCCAAGGATACCTACAGTTGGGACCAGCCGGACACGCGCTGGATCCTCGGCCTGACCTGGCTGGCGATGCACATCCACCCCGACCGCTTTGCCGATGTGGAGATCATGGCCGAGTTTTACACCTTTTATCAGACACTCTACGGGTTGGACCGGGCCGCAGTGGACAGCCAAATAACACCCCTTCTGCGTGGGACCTTGCCGTAGCCGGCCGATCCAATCGGGGGAAACAGTGAGCCCTGGCCAGGTCTATCTGTCTGAAAACAAAGCCGTGTGGCGAGGTTGAAGTTCAGGTGGTGCCCATCCGTTCTCACCGGCGGACCTTTTTCTGGCTCATCCTGGCCGTTCTGATCTGCCTGGGGATGTCCATTTTTATCGGGCGCTACCCCAAACCCTATTGGCTGCCGCTCCACAGCCTGCAAAATGACCCTCTGGCCGGGCAACTGCTCTGGAACCTGCGCCTGCCACGCCTGGTGGCCGCCATTCTGCTCGGGGCGGCGCTCTCGGCCAGCGGCCTGACCCTGCAGATGCTCTTTCGCAATCCGCTGGTTGAGCCGGGGTTTCTGGGTGTTTCGCAGGGCGCAGCGTTCGGCGCGGCGCTGTCTATCCTGTATTTCAGCTCCTCGCCGCTGTGGGTGCAGGCCAGCGCCACCTTTTTCGCCCTGGTCGGCCTGGCGCTTTCCTATCTGCTGGCCGGGCGACTGCGTTACGGTGGCTGGATTTTGCGCATGGTGCTGGCGGGCATTGCCGTTTCGGCGCTCTTTTCGGCGGGGGTTGGCTTGCTCAAATACCTGGCCGATCCCCTCACCCAACTGCCCGAAATCACGTTCTGGCTGTTGGGTGGGCTGTGGAGCACGCGTTGGGTCAACCTGCTTCCTATCCTGCCCGCCCTCCTGGCGGCGATTCTCCTGTTGTTTCTGGCACGCTGGCGGTTGAACGTGCTATCGCTGGAAGAGGAAGCCGCTTTCTCGCTGGGCGCAGCGCCGGGGCGCGAGCGCCTGTTGCTGCTCTTGCTGGCGGTTGTCGCCACGGCCACTATGGTCTCGCTGGCCGGCATGGTCGGCTGGGTGGGGTTGATCATCCCCCATCTGGCGCGTCGGATCTTTAGCGCCGATGCCCGCTACGCTCTGCCGGGGGCGATCCTGATGGGCGGCCTTTTCACGCTGGCGTGCGATACTGCGGCCCGCACCCTGACCGGGGGCGAAATCCCTCTGGGCCTCCTCACCTCTGTAATCGGCGCGCTGGCCTTCCTTCTCCTCATGTCCACCCAAAAACTGGAGCTCAGGCGATGACCACCCTGCTTTCCCTGCGCAACGTCACCTTTGGCTACAACCGGGAGCAGCCGGTCTTGCACGAGGTCTCTTTCGATATCTATCCCGGCACCGTGACCGCTATTCTGGGGCCCAACGGGGCCGGCAAAAGCACGCTCCTGCATCTGATCCTGGGATTCTACCGTCCTCAGGAGGGCTCTATCACCCTGGATGGCCGGCCACTCTCAGCCTACTCCCGCCCGGTCCTCAGCCGGACCATCAGCCTGGTGCCACAGCGGGAGTATGTCCCTTTCGAGTACAGCGTGCTGGAATATATCCTGCTTGGGCGCACGCCTTACCTCAACTTTTTAGAGATGCCCCAGGAACGCGACCTGCAAGCTGCTTGGAATGCCTTGCAGCGCATGGGGCTGGAGGCGCTGGCCACCCGGCGCGTCAACGCCCTGAGCGGCGGCGAGCACCAACTGACGCTCATCGGCCGGGCAGTTGCCCAGAGCGCCCGCCTGCTTTTGCTCGACGAGCCCAGCGCCCACCTCGATCTGAGCAACAAGAAGCGCGTCCTGACCCTGTTGCGTTCTCTGGCCGACGAGGGGCTGACGATCCTGTTCACCACCCACGATCCCGAATCGGCCTCCATCATCGCCGATCATCTCATCCTGATGCGGGCCGGGCGCATTCTGCGGCAGGGGCCACTCGATGAGACCTTTACCGCCGACCTGCTCAGCCAGACCTATGGCACCCCGCTGGAGGTGGTGCAGATGGGTGGGCAAAAGGTGGTGTTGCTGGATGTGCAGGCGCGGTGAGGGCACCGGGAAACATGCTTGCCAACAGGTACACTCTGGTGTATAATCGAGTCAAACCGAAGGGTTTGCTGCGCTGTAGGATACTGAAGAATGGCCATCAACGATCAAGTGCGCGAGAAGCTGCTGTTTTATCAGAAAAGTGAAATTACCGAGCATCACATCTATGGGAGGCTGGCCCAAAAAGTCAAGCCCCCTGAGAATCGGCGCATATTGGAAGAGATTGCCCGTGACGAGCTGCGGCACTACCACACATGGCAGACCTATACCCGGCAGGATGTGGCCCCGGACCGATGGAGAATCTGGAAGTATTACTGGATCAGCCGGATTTTTGGCTTTACCTTTGGCATCAAGCTGATGGAGCGAGGGGAGGAAGATGCTCAGGAAAGCTATGGGCAACTGACAGAGAGAATCCCCGAAGCGGAGACCATCCTGCAGGAGGAGAGCCAACATGAAGTCGCTTTGGTCCAACTGCTGGACGAGGAGAGGCTTCATTATACCGGCTCCATGGTACTGGGCCTGAACGATGCGTTGGTGGAGCTGACCGGCGCACTGGCAGGTCTGACCCTGGCGCTGCAAGACACAAAGCTGATCGCCCTGACCGGTTCGATCACCGGCATCGCCGCCGCGTTGTCTATGGGGGCCTCGGAGTACCTGTCCACCAAGGCGGAGGAAACGAACAAGAATCCGGTGAAGGCATCTATTTACACAACCGCAGCATACCTGATCACCGTGTTGCTTCTCATCTTGCCCTATCTGGTTCTAAAGAACTATTACCTGTGTCTGGGTTGTACGCTGACCGGGGCTATCTTGATCATTGCCTTGTTCAACTACTACATCTCGGTAGCCAGGGACGAACCGTTTAGAAAGCGATTTCTCGAGATGGCGGGGCTAAGCCTGGGCGTGGCAGCGTTCAGCTTCTTGATAGGCCTCCTGATGCGCACATTTCTGGGCATTGACATCTGATGGTTCAGGTGTGGTGCCAGAACGCGGGGAGGATACCCGCCAGGGAGCAATAACTTTGGCAGGAGGTGATTGCTCAGTCAGGCGGTTAAAACCGCACCTGAGAGGGCCTTGGATACCCACAAGGGGTATCCTTACCGCCTACGAGGACGCTCGGCTAACGGCCCTTGAGGCGCGACCTCGGTCGCTATAGGTGGGCAGTTGCGGCAGGAGATGTTCAGGCGATGGCCTCACTAGAGATATCACTTTTGGGTGGATTGCGTCTATCCTGGGGCGGGCAACCCTTACCTCCTCTCTCTCCACTCAAGGCAGAGTCTCTGCTGGCTTTTCTGCTGTTGCACCGCCAACAGCCCGCCACCCGCGCCCACGCGGCGGAATGTTTGTGGCCCGACATGGCCCCGGCGGAGGCGCTCGCCAACCTGCGCCGCCACCTGCACCTTTTACGGCAGGCTTTGCCCGAGGGCGAATGGATCCTGGCCGACCGCGAGACGGTGCAGTGGAACCCATCCGCCGACTTTTGGCTGGACGTAGAGGCGTTCACCCGCAGCGCAGCGCAGGGCGACTATGAGCAATGCCTGGAACTGTACCAGGGCGACCTGCTGCCCGAGCTGTACGACGATTGGCTGATTGCAGAACGTGAACAACTGGCCGACCTGTTCTCGCGCTCCCTCCAATGCGCCGTCGAGCATCATGCCGGCCAGGGAGACTATGCCAGGGCGCTCTACTACGCCCGGCGGCTGCTTGTGCGCGACCCCCTGCACGAAGAAATCCACCGCATGGTGATGCGCCTGTCTTGCCTGAGCGGAGACCGCCAGGCGGCCCTGCGCCAGTTCGAGGAGTGTCGAGAACTGCTGCGCCGCGAGCTGGACGTGGAGCCGATGCCGGCCACGCTGGAGCTACACCAGGCGATCCTGAAGGGCCAGGATGGGTGCCTTTCAGAATTCTGGATGACATAAGTGATCGGCCGAGGCCGACGCTCGTCAGCCCGCAGCGGCAGACGGGACGAGGCGCCTCGTG